>WBZR01002366.1_pt1 | contig 19646 bp, 15 predicted proteins | sample 5204231 | NCBI WGS metagenome assembly WBZR01 (sample SAMN12412403, study PRJNA552823) | activated sludge metagenome | isolation source: activated sludge from anammox sidestream of wastewater treatment plant... | place: USA: Virginia | collected 2017-08 | reverse complement strand
CCGGGCCTCGTCGATGCGCCGCTGCGCGGCGGCCTTGCGGGCCGCGTCCGCGGCGCGTGCCGCCGCCGCTTGCCGCTCCTCTTCCGCCTTGCGTGCCCGTTCGGCCTCGGCCGCTTGGCGCGCCGCCCGGGCGTGCCGGGCAGCGGCGGCGGCCTCGCGCGCGTCGGCCTCGCCGCGCGCGATGTCGGCGGCCAGGGCCCTGCGAATTGTCGCGGTCTTCCTCGTCGCGTCGAGCCTCTCCAGCACCTCGAGGCGCGTCAGTCCCTCCCCGATGCGCCGGTCGAGGTCCTCCCTGATCTTGCGAAGCTTCTCCTTGCGCGCTTCGGCGCGCCGGCGCTCGGCCTCGGCGGCGTCCCGCTCCGCAGCGCTCCGACGCTCGGCCCCCTGGCGCGTCGCCTCGGCGGCGGCCGTGTCGGCGCGCTCGACCGCCTCGCTCCAGTTCAACTCAGCCTTCTTCAGCGCCTCGATGAGGACCCTGGCGTCGCGCGCTGTCCGGTCGGCCAGCACAGCGACGGAGGCACTGGCCCCCTCCGACGGCTCATAGCCGGCTGCGCGAGCCGCCTCGTCGATCCAGAAGACGATGTAAGCCAGGGCCGCCTGGACCGCCGCGCTCAGGCGGTCAGGGCGCGCCGCCCCGGCCGGCGGGGCGGCGTCGGCCGTCGCCAGGCCGGCGTACCGTGGGGCCGGCAGCGTGGTGTCCGCGCGGGCGGCAACGGCCTCCGCGCCGGCCATGACGAGGCCCAGCACGAAGAGCGCGCGCAGCGCCGCCGACGCACCTCTTGCCGCCCTCGTCCTCCGCAGCCCGTCCCGCATGGGCGTCGTCGCTCCCGTTCTCGCGCGCCAACCCTGCCCGCGACCTTACCCGGCCCAGGTTAAGATACCGGCCCACCACCGCGCAAACGCCTTTGCGATCTTTCTTAAGGCGCCCATACGGTTGCCTGTCGCGGCTCGCGCATTTTCCTTAGACGGCATTGGCAGGCCGGCTCCGGCACCCCATTTCAAGGGGCACCCCTTGTCACAGTTTTCACATCGATTCGATTTAGGGATCCCTCTTGAACCACAGACCTCCATTTTCAAGCACCCCGACCATGCCCAAAGGCCCCCCTGGACTTACTGCACTGCAACACGTCAACGGCGCGCCGCTGCGCCACGTCGGCCCGGTACGCAGCATCTGCGTCTATTGCGGCTCGGGAGCCGGCAACAACCCGGCTTACGCGGCGGCCGCGCGGACGCTCGGCCAGGCGCTGGCCGAGAACGGCATCCGGCTCATATATGGCGGCGGCGGGCTCGGGCTGATGGGGGAGGTTGCGCGCGCGACGCTCGAAGCGGGCGGCGAGGTGACCGGCGTCATCCCGGAGTTCCTCATCGCGCGCGAGCACATGCTGCGCGAGGTCACCGACATTCTCGTGACGGCCGATATGCACCAGCGCAAAAAGCTGATGTTCGAGCGCTCCGACGCGTTCGTGGCGCTGCCGGGCGGCATCGGCACGCTCGAAGAGCTCGTCGAGCAATTGACGTGGGCGCAGCTCGGCCAGCACAGCAAGCCGATCGTCGTCGCCGACATCGCCCGTTTCTGGACGCCGTTCCTCGGCCTCCTCGAGCACATGCGCGACGAGGCCTTCATCCGGCGCGGGCTCGAGGTTCCGTTCAGCGTCGTCTCGGAGGCGAGCGAGATCGTGCCGCGCATTATCACGCACTACGACGAGGCGGCGGTCGAGGTGGCGCCGGGGGCCCTCACCAAGTTCTGAGGCTCCACGGCGGGCCCGAGGCTCGGCTTCAAAGCTCCAGCCGGGAGCGGGTGGATGGCCTCCTCGGTCTCACGCCCGCCATCTTCCGGTGGCTCCAATCCCCGCGGGTCGGGCCAGATCAGGAGACGTCCATGCCCATTGCCGCCCTCATTCTGTCGCTTCTCGTGCTCGCCGGCCCGTCACACGCGGCGGCGGCCGGCGAAGCCACCGCCCGCGCCCTCGCCGCGCCGGCGCCGATGAACCTCGCGGTCGCCTTCGGTGACAGGAGCTTTGGCGACTGGGAGGAGGACGATCGCGACAACGTGGCGCCGCGCGACGATCGCGACGAGAGCTACGGCGACGACGACGACCAGGACGATTCGGCCCATGGGCCGGACGACGATGACGACGGATGGGACCTCGACCCCTATGAGCGCACCGAGCGCGCATGAGGCATCCGGTCGTTCAAGCGCAGATGCAGCGTCGGAGGTGGAACGTGCCCCATGTCATGCGTGCACGATCACTGCCTGCCCTCATCCTGGCGCTCTCATGGGCGCCGCTCGCTCCCGCCTTCGCCGGGCATGGCGGACATCCGCACGCCTATGCGTCTCCAGAGATCTACGAGACGTATGCAGGCGCGCGCTCCGATGCCAGGACGCGCGCGCGCAAGGTCTGCCGTCAGGAACGGGAGTACCGGACGCTCGAGGACAAGCGCCTGGCGCGCGATGGGATCGCCAGGCGCGACCGCCCGCCGCCCCCGAGCTATGCGTCTTACTGGAGCCGGTGCAGGACGGCCGGGGCGTCGTGAGCGCGGTCTCTTTTCAATAATAAGGGCGCGGACGCGGCTCAGTCCTTGGCGCGCTCGACGTAGGAGCCGTCGGTGGTCATGACGACGACGCGCGTGCCGCTCTCGATGTGCGGCGGCACCATGATGCGTGCGCCGTTCTCGAGCTTCGCGGGCTTGTAGGACGAGGAGGCCGTCTGACCCTTGACGACGGGATCGGCTTCTACGATCTCGAACGTGACGCGGGCCGGCAATTCGATGGCGATGGGATTGCCTTCGAACAGCGAGACGTTGCAGGTCATGCCTTCCTGCAGCCAGATGGACTGATCGCCGATCACGTCCTTCGAAATCAGGATCTGATCGTAGGTCTCGGGCTGCATGAAGTTGAAGCCCATGTCGTCCTCGTAGAGATAGTTGAAGTCCTTCTCCTCGAGGTAGGCGCGCTCGACCTGGTCCGTGGTGCGGTAGCGCTCGGTGACCTTCACGCCGTCGGAGATGCGGCGCATCTCGAGATGGGTGACGGGCGTGCCCTTGCCGGGGTGGATGTTCTCGGCCGAGATGACGACGGCCAGCTTGCCGTCGAGATCGAGAACGTTGCCTTTGCGTACCGAGCTGGCGATCACCTTGACCACGGTCTTCTCCCATCGATTCCGATCGTGCCCGACGGCAACCGGGGCGGCCACCTCGCTGTTCAGTCCTTCCGGGCAGGAAATGTGGGGGCTCTCATACTCTGGATCGCAGGGAAGGCCAAGGGCCGAGATGGCGCGCAGCCCAGCGGCTCGCGGCGGCGGATCGCCCCGAAACGGCTTCTGTTTCCGGCCCCGGGGCCGGGTCGAGGCCTAGCCGACCGCCCCCGCTACGCCTCGCCACAGGCGCCTTGCACCGTATCCCAGGAGAATGCCGACGGTCAGAACCGCCACCTGCAACCCGATCTGCCGCACCGGCCCCACCGCGTTGAACTGGTTCTGAAGCGCCTCCGCCTCCTCGATCTGCTGCTGAAGCAGGATGAAGAAGTCGAGCGCGAACAGGCCCGCAGTGACCACCATGAACATCAGCAATGCGGTCAAAAACCCCTTATGGAGCACGCCCTTCCATATCCAGCCGGCACTGGCGCCGAGCGCGATCATGATGGGGCCGATCAGCACCATTCCGAGCACGCTGATGCCGACCGTCAGGCATTGCCCGAAATCGGCGATCTGTCCCTGCTGGCCGAAGAGCGCGCACACGCTGCCCATGCCGAAGCCGGTGAGCCAGCTCACGATCTCCACCAGGATGAACAGCACCAGCGCCGTGACGAACGCGGTGGCGAGCAGGTTCGGGCCTTCGTCCGCCGGTGCGGGCGCCGTTGTGCCGGTCGCTTTCCGGCGCGCGAACAGGCGGCGCGACAGGTCGAACACCGGCACGGTCAGCACGTAAACGATGTTCTTCACGGCGTCGATGGCGCTTCCGAGGCTGCCGTCCTTGGGCAAGGTCCCCAGCGCAATGGCTGCAACGACCGCAAACAAAACGGTGATGACGGCTGCGATCAGCGTCGGCGTATCGAGCGTTGCCGTATCGGCCTCGGCCATGGCGGTCATGTGGCTCCCCCTCCCGCTCTCCGCGGTTCCCATCCTCGAGGTTAATCCGGCGCGCAGCGCTCCGACAAGGGAGCGCAGCGCGCCGGCCACCGGTACGATGTGGGCTGGATGTGATAAGGACGCCTCTCCGTTCCTCCCAAAGGATGCGCCACCCATGCCCTCTTTCTCCCCGTGGTGGGACAAGGATCGCCACCGGGATCGCCGGCCAGGCCTATTGTTGCGCAACCGCATCAAAGCCCGCATCCGGAGCTGGCTCCTGGATGACGGTTTCGTCGAGATTGACGCCGGCGCGTTGCAGGTCTCTCCCGGCAACGAGACGCACCTGCATGCGTTCGCCACCGAGCTCGTCGGCACCGCGCTCGACCGGCACCGGCTTTATCTCAACACCTCGCCCGAGTTCGCGATGAAGAAGCTGCTCGCCGCGGGCGAGGAGAAGATCTTCACCTTCGCCCCCGTCTTCCGGAACCGCGAGCGCGGGGCGCTGCATGCGCCCGAGTTCACGATGCTCGAGTGGTACCGGGCCGGCGCCGACTACACGGCGCTGTGGGAGGATTGCGCGGCGATGCTGCGGCTTGCGGGCGAGATCGCGGAGCGGACGCACTGGTCGTTCCGGGGACGCAGCGCCGACGTCGGCGCGCCGTTCGCGCGTCTCACGCTCGACGACGCGTTCCGGAGCCATGCCGGCTTCGGGCTCATCGACACGTGTCAGGGCGGAGAACCGGACCGGGATCGGCTCGCGGCCCGCGCCGAGGCCGCCGGCATCCGCATCGCGGCGGACGACACCTGGTCGGACCTCTTCTCGCGCGTGCTGGTCGAGAAGATCGAACCGCATCTCGGCGATCCGACACCGACGCTCCTTTACGAGTATCCGGCGCCGGAAGCGGCCTTGGCGCGCCCGGTCCCCGGACGGCCGGACGTCGCGGAGCGGTTCGAGCTCTACGTGGCGGGTGTCGAGCTCGCCAACGGGTTCGGCGAGCTCACGGATGCGGCGGAGCAACGCCAGCGCCTCGCCCACGAGATGGACGAGAAGGCGCGCCTCTACGGCGAGCGCTATCCGCTCGACGAGGAGTTCCTGGCCGCGCTCGCGGAGATGCCCGCCGCGTCGGGGTGCGCGCTCGGCTTCGATCGCCTGGTTATGCTGGCGGCCGGGGCGAGCCGCGTCGACCAGGTCATCTGGACACCGCTCGCCGAAGAGCGCACTTAAGGCGCCGCGAACGGCGGACCGGCCAGGGAGAGCGACGATGACCGAGATCCATACCGGCGGATGCCAATGCGGCGCGGTGAGGTTCCGCGTCGAGGGGCCGCTCGGCGAGGCGTCCGTCTGCCATTGCCGCATGTGCCAGAAAGCCTTCGGCAGCTTCTATGCGCCGCTCGTCTCTGTGCGCGAAGGCACGCTCGCCTGGACGCGGGGCGCACCTGGCAAATTCCAGTCGTCCAATGCCGCGTCGCGCGGCTTCTGCGTGCGCTGCGGCACGCCCCTCACCTACGAGGCGCCGGACGGCTTGGCGGTCGCGATCGGCGCCTTCGACCGTCCGCAGGACATCGCGCCCCGGACCCAATGGGGCATCGAAGGCAAGCTCGCGTATGCGGACCATCTCCACGAGCTTCCGGGCGCTCGCACGCTATCAGACCCGGCTGCCGCGCCGTTCCTGGCCGGCCTCGTCTCCTACCAGCACCCGGACCACGACACGGACACCTGGCCGCTCCCATGACGCATCCGCGCCAGACGCTTCGGACGGCGAGAGACCTCGTCGCGGCGGGGCTGGTCGCCCGGGAGGCCGAGACGGATGTGGGCCGGGTCGCCGAGCGCTATGCGGTGGCCGTCACGCCGGCCATGGCGGAGCTGATCGACACGACGGATGCCCATGATCCCATCGCGCGCCAGTTCGTGCCCGACAGGCGTGAGCTCGACCGCGCGCCCGGCGAGCGGGCCGATCCGATCGGCGACCTCGCCAAGAGCCCGGTCAGAGGCCTCGTGCACCGCTACCCGGACCGCGTGCTGCTCAAGATCGTCGGCGTGTGTCCGATCTATTGCCGCTTCTGCTTCCGGCGCGAGATGGTGGGGCCGGCGGCGGAGGCCAATCTGACCCTTCCGGAGATCGAAGCCGCCCTCGACTACATCCGCACGCATCCCGCGATCTGGGAGGTGATTCTGACCGGCGGCGATCCGTTCGTGATGAGCCCGCGGCGCATCGAGGAGGTCACCCGCGCGCTCGGCGCCATCGCGCATGTGAAGATCATCCGCTGGCACACGCGCGTGCCGGCCGTGGCCCCCGAGCGGGTCACCACCGATCTGGTGGCCGCGCTCTCCGCCTCGCAGACAACGGTCTATGTGGCGCTGCATGCCAACCATCCACGCGAGCTGACGGCCGCGGCGCGCGGCGCCATCGGCCGCATCGTCGACGCGGGCATTCCCGTCGTCAGCCAGACGGTGCTGCTCCGCGGCATCAACGACAGCGTGGAGACACTCGCGGCGCTGATGCGCGCATTCGTGGAAGCCCGCGTCACGCCCTACTATCTCCATCACGGCGACCTCGCGCCGGGCACCGGGCATTTCCGCACGACGGTGGCCGAGGGCCAGGCGCTGATGCATGCGTTGCGTCAGCGCCTATCGGGCCTCGCGATGCCGACTTACGTGCTCGACATCCCGGGCGGGCACGGCAAGGTGCCGATCGGCCCGGTCTATCTCGACGGCGATAGCGTCTCCGATCCGCACGGCACCCTGCATCGCAGCGACGGCAGCTCAGGGCCTTAGGCGGGCTTCGACGCTCTTTCCGCTCCGTCCTGGCCGGGGCCTGGTTCCGGTCCCTCCGGATCGGAGCGTGGCGCTATATTTATCTTGCTATCACGCGTGCGCGCGTGCGCGTTTTGCGCCTGATAAGCCAGCCGATTTCATCGACGCTCCATTTTCAACAAGATGGTTGTTTGCGCTTCGGGGCGATGTCAGAGTGTCGCATCGAAAAACAGAAGCCGGCGCCTCCGCAAGAAGGGGACGCGGCCGCACACCGACTGGCGAGGGAGGACGCTTTCCATGAACGAGCAGATCAAACCCGACGTGTTCCACGGGGCCTGTCCGCACGACTGCCCCGACACCTGCTCCATGGACTATCTCGTGAGCGACGGCCGGCTCGTCGAGGTGCGCGGCAAGAGATCCCATCCCATGACGCGCGGCGGCCTCTGCGTGAAGCTCAAGGATTTTCACGACCACCACGCCAATACGGACCGGCTGCTGCATCCGCTGCGCCGCTCGGGACCCAAGGGCTCGAAGCGTTACGAGCCCATCACCTGGGACGAGGCCATCGCGGAGATCGGACAGCGCTGGCGCGAGATCATCGCGACCTATGGCAGCCAGGCCATCATGCCCTACAGCTATCTCGGCAACATGGGGCTCGTGCAGGGCATCAACTCGGGCGATCCGTTCTTCAACCGGCTCGGCACCACGGTCAACGAGAAGACCTTCTGCGCCTCCGGCTCCTCGACCGCCTGGCTGCTCACCGTCGGGCCGACGGGCGGGGTCGACCCGGAGAGCTTCGTCCACGCCCGCTACATCGTGATCTGGGCGTGCAACTCGATCTCGACCAACCTGCATCACTGGCCGTTCGTGCTCGAGGCGCAGCGGCGCGGCGCCAAGCTCGTCGTCATCGATTCCTACAGGTCCCGCACGGCCAAGGCCGCCGACTGGCACATCTGTCCGAGACCCGGCACGGACGGCGCGCTCGCCATGGGCTTCATCAACGCCATCATCCAGCAGGGCCTCGTCGATCAGGAGTGGGTGGACCGGCACACCTACGGCTATCCCGAGCTCAAGGAGCGTGCGGCGGAGTTCACGCCCGACTACGTGGCGAAGGTCACCGGCGTTAGCGCGGCCGACATCCAGACGTTCGCCCGCGAGTTCGCAACCGCGCAGCCCTCGGTGATCCGCATCGGCGTCGCGCTCGAGCGCCATGCGGGCGGCGGCCAGGCAATCCGCGCCGCCTGCGCGCTGCCGGCCCTCGTCGGCTCGTGGCGCCACGTCGGCGGCGGACTCCTGCAGATGCCGATCTGGGATTTCCCCGTCGACTGGGCCAAGGTCTCGCGGCCGGATTGGATCAGGCCCGGAACGCGCGTCATCAATAACCTGCGTCTCGGCGCGGCGCTCACCGGAGAGATGAATCTCGACCCGCCGATCAAGAGCCTGTTCGTGTTCTGCACCAACCCGGTGATTCAGGCGCCGGAGACCAACAAGATCGTGAAGGGGCTCGAGCGCGAGGACCTGTTCACGGTCGTCTCGGAGCACTTCCTCACCGATACGGCGAAGTATGCCGACATTATCCTGCCCGCGGCGATGGCGGGCGAGGCCGAGGACATGATGTGGAGCTGGGGGCACCTCTACTTCACGTACAATCAGAAGGCCGTCGATCCGCCCGGCGAATGCCTGCCGACGTCCGAGCTGTGGCGCCGCCTCGCCCGCGAGATGGGCTTCGACGATCCCGTATTCAAAATGACCGACAGCGAGCTTGCCGCCCATTACATCAACTGGGACGATCCCAAGATGGGCGGCATCAACATGGAGCACTTCCGGACGCACGGCTACTACAAGCTCGACGTCGGTTCGGCGGAGACGCGCACGCCGCATGCAGAGGGGAACTTTCCGACGCCGTCGGGGAAGGTCGAGCTCCTGCTTCATGACGCCAAGAACTTCGTCGCCGGCCCCTTCCGTTGCATGTACGAAGGCGACCAGGACGACTCGCCCGTCGACCCGCTTCCCGGCTACATCCCCAACCGCGAGGCTCCCGAGACGAACCCGGCGCGGGCCAAGCTCTACTCGCTCAACATCATCTCGCCCAAGAGCCACGGGTTCCTGAACTCCTGCTACGCCAACGAGCCACACAAGATCAAAGGCCAGGGCGAGCAGTTCGTGCTCATCTCGCCCGCGGACGCGGAGAAACGCGCGATCCGCGAGGGCGATCCCGTGCGCGTCTACAACGACCGGGGCGATTTCGAGGGCGTGGCCAGGGTCACCGACGACGTGAACCCCGGCATCGTGGTGGCAACGCTCGGCTACTGGCGCTCGCTCAACCGCTCGGACGGGTCGGTCAACGCGATCTCGTCGCAGGAATGGGGCGGGCTCGGACGCTGCCCGTCGTTCTCGGACAACCTGGTCGAGGTGGTGCGCGTCAACTGACGGCGCGCCAAGGCGGCGTTCCCTATCCGCTCGTTTCGGTCACCGTCTTCCGCCACGGGAGACGGAAGGGGCGCGCGCCGTCGGGAACATACTTGCGGAACAGCGCGACGGTCGCCGGCAGGATGACGAGCTGGCCGACGAGCGAGGCGAAGAGGCAGATGGCCGCCAGCTCGCCGAAGAGGCGCAGCGAGGGCAGGTCCGACAGCATCGTCACGCCGAGCCCGAGCGCCAGCACGATCGTCGTGAGAATGACGGCGGGGCCGATATGGTGCGCGGTCCGTGCGAGGGCTTCGCGCGCGAGGTCTTGAGAGGCGCGGTCCGCGTCGTCCGCCGCGCCGAAGCGATCGATGACGTCCTCGTCCGCGTCGCCGGCGTCCGCGGCTCGCGCGGCGAGGCGCTGCTCCTCGAGGCGGAAGCGGTTCAGGAAATGGATAGTGGAATCGATCGCGAGCGAGAACGCGACCGTGATGGCGACGATAGAGGCAAACTGCAGGCCCTGGCCGGTGTAGAAGAGAAGCGCGCCGGTGGCGAAGATCGGGAACAGCGACGGCAGGATGCTTGCCACGCCGACCATGACCGAGCGGAGCGCAAACCCGAGGAAGATGAAGACCAGGAAGATGTCGCCGACGAGCCCCCATGTCAGCTCGTGGATGAGGGTCGCGGAGTTGCGGGCGGCGATGGCCGGCAGGCCGGTGACCGAGATTTCGTAGCCGGGGTGCGCGCTCCTGACCTTGTCGAGCGCGCGGTCGATCGCCTCGACCACGGGCAGGATCTCGCTGGCATCGACATCCGGCAGGCGCGCCGTGACCAGCACCGCCGTCTCGTCGTCGGTGATGAAGCGGTGCCGCAGGTGCTCGGGCAGGATCTTCACGTAGCGGCGGATGTTGGGAATGCTCGGATCACCCGCGACCGCGAGCCAGCGCCGCAGGCTCTCCACCGACCACACGTTGCCGAGGCCGGCCTGCCGCTCGAGGATATCGTGGGCCGCGGCGATGACGGCGAGGGTGCGCTCCTCGTAGAGCCCGATCGGCGGCGCCCCGCCAGGGCCCGGGCCCGCCTTCCACTCGATCATCACGTGCACGGGATTGGCGCCGGTCAGCTTCCGGTCGAGGCTGCCGGTGGCCGACAACGCCTGCTCCCTATCCGGAACCTGGTCGGCAAGACGATACATCGGCTTCAGGCTGAAGAACGCGTGCCCGGTTCCGGCAACCACAAGAAGGCCGAGCCCGACGAACGCAAGGGGATAGGTGCCGACGAACGAGACCACCCGATCGGTGAAGCGCTGCAGGAAACCGACGCCCCCCTCCTCGCGCTCGTGCGGGTCGACGGCCGCTGCGGGCTCGCGGCGCACGAACAGCGCGGCGAGCGTCGGCACGACGACGGCCACGGCGGTGTAGGAGATGAACACGGCCATCAGCGCCGCGAGGCCGAAGGTGCGGATCAGGGCGGATTCGGCGAACGCGAAGGAGACAAGCGCGATCGCCTGGTTCATGGCCGTCAGCAGGCAGGCGGGCGCCACGTCGCGCACCGCGTTGCGGGCCGCCTCGATACGGTCCACGCCCGCCAGGATATCGCGGCGGATCGCGAAGACGAGGTGCATCGAGTCCGAGAATCCGGACACCAGGATCAGCGGCGTGATGACATTGATGAAGAGGTTCAGGCGCACGTCGAGCCCGCCGAGCACGCCCAAGGTCCACAGGATGGCGATGCTCGGGCCGAGCACGGCGATGAGCGTCAGCGACAGGCGGCGGAAGAACAGGTAGGCGATCGCGAACCCGACGACGAAGCCCAGGCCGTTGTAGATGAGCCGGTCGCGCTCCACCGCGTTGCGGATCTCGAGCTGCATGACGGGGGCGCCCGTCAGGCTGGCCGTCAACCCCGACCCCGCGAGCGACTGGTCGGCGACCTGCCGGATCTCGCCGATCACGGCCTTGGCCGAGCGCTCCTCGACGATGTCGCGGTCGAGCGCGATGACGATCAGCGCGAGATCGCCCTCCTCGGACAGGAACTTGCCCTTGACGATGTCGTTCTGCGTCAGGGCATAGATCATGTCGGCGTAAGCGGCATTATCCTCGGGCAGCTCGTCGGGAACGACGGGGGGTGCGTAGCCGTTGGCGTCGGGTGCGCCGCGCGCCGAGAGCATCGAGACGAGGCCGGCCACGCCGTCGGTGAGCTGAAGCTCGATGACGGCGTTACGGAACGCCTCAAGGCGCTCGCGCGCGAGAAGCGCATTTCCTTCCACGACCACCAGCACGTCGTATTCGCTCGAGGGGAAGCGGCGGTCGATCTTCTCGTACTGCCGGAACTCGACGGTGTCGGTCCGGAACAGCTCGGACAGGCTGTCGTCCACGCGCAGCTTCGAGACGCCGAAGGCGGCGAGCGCGGTCAACACGGCGATCACGGCGGCGGCGATCCAGGGTGCCTTGAGCGCCACGAGGCCCAGGCGGTCGAGCCCGAGCGCGAAGAGAAACGACCGGCGCGGCGTGTCGGATGTAGCCATGCGTCATTCCGGCCCTGCCGCCGGACGCCCCCGTTATCGATCCCGCGCATCAGAACGCCACGAGACACCGCCACGACGCGGCGATCGTCCGAATGAAGCGGAACCGCCGGCCCAGGCGACGTGCTCCTGACCGCAAGCGGAATCGCCTCAGCGAACGGTGGCACCGGCCCATTGGGGGCGCAAGGGCCGGGCGGCAGCGTCCGCAACGCAATTCCACGGGACCCGTTGCCGAGAGGTGCCTCCGTGCCTACCCTCAGCGGGGAGGCTCAGCTCCAGGTCAGGACCGATACATGCCGGATTTTGCGCCCCGTGCGGCGGTCACGTCCCTCGACGTGGTTGACTTCAAATGCCCGCTGCCCGTGCTCAAGGCCCGCAAGGCGCTGGCGGGGCTGGCGCCCGGCGCGCTGCTCGAGGTGCTGGCGAGCGACCCCGGGGCGGCGGAGGACTTCGCCGCTTTCTGCCGCGCCGGCGGACATCGCCTGGTCGAGCAGAGCGACGCATCCGGCGTGCAGCGGTTCCTGATCCAGAAAACGATGGAGGACGACTGACGCCGCCGCGCCGTCGGCGACGCATGGCCTTGACACGGACATTGACCACCTCGCATAAGAGGCTCCCTGCGCGGCGTCCCGCCGTGCAGGCGACTGCGCCGGTGTCGAAGTCCTTCGAATCCGCAGCGGTCCGGGCGGTTAGCTCAGCGGTAGAGCACACGCTTCACACGCGTGGGGTCACTGGTTCAATCCCAGTACCGCCCACCAGGCCTTCGGTCGATTTAGAATGCTCTCTTTATATCAAGCATTTAGGCGGCAAGTTTGGCCCGACCTGAGGCCAAGCATTCTCTCGGTGCTCGTGGACGTTACGCGCCGTTAGACGTCGATCTTCTCTGCACCGTGTGCAATCGCTGCATACGCTTGCCCGACATCTTTGAAGGCCGGATCGGATGAGAAGTTTTCTCTCGGCCGGAACGCATCTGTCTGGCACAGGGCGAAAGCGACCAACTTCACGAAGCTCTCGTCCTCGAAATAGGACGTGTGGATCAATTCCCGCCACGTCAGATACTCGGCGACCAGATCGGATGTCGCCTCCGACGTGTCGGCTGCTATCAGGCTATCGACGACGTTGCGGAACTTCGGGATGGCCGTACCTATGGCGCGGTCGCTGGCGGTCTCTATGCCGTCTGCGATCCCTGCCGGCAGCGGAGGAAAACCGCGCGTCAGCCAGAACGGATGCTCACTTGTGTCGATCGCAAAATCCTCGAGCGTGTCGCTGCCATAAGTGGCTGCTTTGAGCTGCGCCAGAGTCAACGGATTGAGGATGGTGCTGAGGCCGTGACTGACGAGCTTGGCGATGCCGTCGAAAGCGAGCGTCAGCACGTAGGCCGCACCGACGAGCAGCGCGATACCGAGCACCACCAGGCCGAGCTGCACCGGCAGCGGCGCCTCCATCCATGCCGTGCCGGGAAACAGCAGATGGCCCGGGATGACGAGCAAACCGAGGAATAGCACTGCGGCGTTCTCGAAGATGTTGGCGCCCGCCGACGGGTACAGGTCTACAAAGTCTGACGGATCGATGACCGAGAACACCTGGCCGGCAATGACATTCATGATCCATTGCGAATTGAGCGCCCATAAACACGCCAGCGGAATGATGCCGATGGCCAAAAAGTTAAGCGCTGACGCCGCGAAATGGCGCGGAAAGATCGATACGTCTACCCGCTTCACAGCCCTGAGGCACTGCACGGCCTCATCCTTGGCGTGCCATAGCGACAGCCATCGGTTGGCAAAGTGCGCGCCGGCAAAGCTGAGGTAGCGTGGATTGAAGGCCAGCGAGCGACGCGATTCCTGGTAACGCAGCCCCGCATAGAACAGGGCAATGGGAGCAACGAATATCGCCAGCAGCATGACCCAAGCGGCGGGTTCATCCGCTACGGAGCCTCCCATCGCAATCAGAAGGCCAAGAAACAAGAATGTCAGCAAGGTAAGGTAGATGGCTTTACCGAGAATGCCGAGCCGCGAAAACAGAAACCGCTGACGCTCCGTTTTGATAAATGGCGTTCCCACGGTCATCCAGCGCTGCATGAGTGGCAGCGGCTGCCGATTGCGTGCGGCGTTCAACAACGCGGCGCCGAGGACCGATCCTCCATGGCTATGTGCGATCACGGCGTACGGCTTGCCGGCTGCCTCGATTTCCGCCAGTTTCGCCGCCAGCTGCTCCCCGGCCCGCCTACGCCCCAACTCGCTATTCAAGCCCGTCCAGACGAACGGCTCGACGTCGAGCTCGCCATCGGCGCCTTCGATCAGCTCGGGCAGACGCGAAGTAAATCCACTTCCCCGCTGCCACCACTTTTGCCCCTCCAGCGGTCCGCTGGAAAACGTGCCGTGGACTGTAACGATGGTCGCCATGCTGCTCTCACAAACGCAAAGAGGGCGGCGTCGCCAAAAGCTTCGCGTTCCCCCGATCCTCGGTTAGCGCGACGGCGGCGTCTGGCCAATGGGTATTTTCGGGACGACTCCGCCCTGGTCCACGCAAGCTATTACGCCGATGAGGACTGCATCCGGCGCGTCGCCGGCTGGATTGCACACCATTCCACCCCGGCACCCGCGTCGTCGCTATCGGCTTCGTAATTCTCCGGCTGCGCGCCACCGGCTTCGCGCGGGCGGCTTGTCCTCAGCTCAGGCCGAAGAAGCGGCGGGGCGCCACAAACCCCGTCACCGGGTGCTCGCCGGCAAACTCGAGATCGAAGTGCGCTTCGAGCCTCGCCGCCGCAGCCTCGCTGCACAGGAAGGAGCGGTTCAGCGCGCCCGCAATCTTCTCCATGCGGAACAAGAGAACGAGCTCGATGCCCGAGAGGCTGTCCTCGCCGAGGCTCTGGCCGCCGCCCATCAGCACGTCGCCGTAATGCAGCGCCAGCCGGAAGGGGAGCCCGGCCTCGGCCTGGATGTCGAGCAGCTTCTTGAGTGCCTGCGCCACCGCCCCGGTCGGCTGCGCCTCGCGCGGCCAAATCGCCAGAAAGCCGTCGCCGAGGTACTTGTTGATCACGCCGTCATACATCTCGACGATGCCCCGGCAATCGCCCGTCCAGCGACCGACGATCGAGGCCCAGCGCTCCGGCGCATGCGTCATGGCGAGCCCGGTCGAGCCTACGAGATCGGCGACCAGCATCCAGCACGTCGCGCTCCGGACCTCGATGACGGTCAGCGGCGAGGTGGCGGCCGGCCCCCGGCCCGCCTGTGCATTGGGCTGGCGGAAGGTGAGGCGTGTTGCGCCGATGGTCACGCTGTCCCCGTCCTTGAGGCGCGTCGGCAGCGCGACGCGCAGGCCGTTCAGGAACGAGCCGTTGCCGCTGCCGAGGTCGGCGAGCCAGTACTCGTTGCTGTCCTGGCGGTGCACGATCGCGTGCTTGCGGGAGACCCGCTCGTCGCCGAGCACGATGTCGTTGCTCGATGCGCGTCCGATGGAGGATCCGGCCTCGAGCGGCCACGCGTGACCGTCCGCAGTCTCGAGCCAGGCCTCCCGACTGTCCGTCTCGTCCCTCGTCACCGCACGTCCTGCCTCGGAACCCGGCCGCCCGCAGGGCGGAAGCTACCCCAGTCTCGACACCGGCCACGGCCGTTGCAAGCGATATATCCGCCTCTTCGGGCGCGCGTCAGGCCACCCGGCCGACGAGGCGCCGCACATGCTGGTCGCCGGTTTCCCCGCCTGGCGCCTCCGGGCTACGAAGCGCCTCCGGACGGGCCAGGGCCTCCGGGCGGCCCAGTACTTCCGGGCGGCCCAGCACTTCCGGCCGGCCGAGTGCTCCCGGGCAGAGCGCCCCCTGGCCGGGGCGCAACACCGCAAACCGTTCCGCATCCGCCGGCGGCAGGGTCGTCTCGGCGATCAGCTTGCGCAGCTCGTCCATCTCGTACTCGACCGAGCCGATCGTCTCCTGGGCCCGCGCCTGGTCGGCGGAGGCCCTCTCCACCTCGGTGCTGAACGCCTCGAGCGCGCGCTGGATGACGGCGAAAGCCGCGTCCGTGTCCAGGCCCATGGCGTTTTATCCCCCCAATCCACAAGACCGGAGGTAACCGATTCCCAGCGCGGCGTTGCCGCCGGCCCACGGTTTTGCGCAGCTTTACGGGTTGCAGCAGCGATCAGCCGAGCAGGGCCTCGGGGGCGGCGGTCTCGCCGTAGAGCGTCATCATCGGCTCGTCGTCGAGGATCGCTTCCTCATATTTTCCGTAGCCGTTGAAGTCGCCGGCGATGGCGCGACCGTAGGCGCCGACGTTGCCGATCTCGAGGTAATCGCCCTCGCGGATGCAGCCAGGCAGCGGGAACGGCCCTTTCATGTGATCGATCGAATCGCAGGTCGGCCCCCACAGCTCGTAAGGGACGAGCGCGTCGCCGGCCGGCGCGCGGCCGATCAGGCGGGCCGGGTACGTCCAGCCCAGGTGCGCGGCATCGAACAGCACGCCGTAGCCGCCGTCGTTGATGAAGAGATCGTTGCCGCGGCGGGCCTCGACGCGCACGATCAGGCTCTCGGCCTCGGCGACGAGGGCGCGGCCCGGCTCGCACATGAGGCGCACGTCCTCGCGCACGGGGAGCCTGTTCACGCCCTCCTCGATCGCCATCAGAAAGCGCTTCAACGGCGCCGGCTGCATGCCCGGGTAGATCGACGGGAAGCCGCCGCCGACATCGATGCGGTCGACGACGACGCCCGCCTTGCCGATCAGCGACTGCACCTCGGCCAGCGCGTTGATATAAGCGTCCGGCGTCATGGTCTGCGAGCCGACGTGGAAGGTGATGCCGAGATCGGCCGCGACGCGGCGCGCCTCGACGAGAACGCGGGCGGCCTTTTGTCCGCTGGCGCCGAACTTGCGCTCGAGCGGGATGCGGCTGTTGATGGCCGGCACGGCGACGCGCACGAACAGCGCGAGGTCGCGCGCCGGCCCCGACGGGCCGGACGTCTCCTCGACGATCTTCCTCAACTCGTCCTCGGTATCGAGCGCGAAGCTGTGCACGCCATGCTCGTGGTAGGCGCGGCGAATGCTCTCGCGCGACTTCACGGGATGCATGAAGTGCAATTCGGCGCCCGGAATGGTGGCAGCGTCCTCGATCTCGGGGAGGGAGGCCACGTCGAAATGGCGGATGCCGGCGCCGTAGAGCGCGCCGATCAGGAAGACCGAGCTGTTGGCCTTGTAGGCATAGGCCACGTCGCCATTGAAATTTTCGATGAACCAGCGGGCAGCACGGGCCGCGGCGTGCGGACGGGCGCACATCACGGGACGCTCCGGCTTGCGGACGGCCACGAGTTCAGCCGCTGAGGCGTATCGCTCCATGTAACGGACCTCCACCAACTCGGGTTGGACCAGAAGCGCCGTGCGAAGCGAGGACCGTCGCCGTGCGTGGGCTGGATTTAGGGCCTATGGGGTGTGATGTAAAGACCTTCGCGCCGGGATGAATTATGACGGTTTTGCAACGAGTCCGGCGCGGGGGGATGATCTGCAAAGCTTTGCAGATTTCCGGCGCTCTGTTTTCTTCGTCGTGGCCGGCCCGGACGCTCAGAATGCGCTTCGCGCGGCGCATGCAGCACAGCGAACACAATCACAGTGGTGTCCTCGACATCGAAATAGACCGCCGCTTCGAGAATGTCCGTGGAGGCGTCCCGTTCGTGGTCCGAGGTTAAGGCGGAGATCCTGAGCGCGCTTGGCGGATGACGATCCGCGTCCGGCTCGAAGTCACTTCCGTTCTTGGGCGCGCCGGAGGGCGGCCGCGAGGGCGCTTTCGCCGGCCGGGTCCGGCCCCTTTTTCGGCGGCGGGGCGACGCTCCGGGATTGCTGCGATGCGCCCCCCTGAGCGCGCGGCTGGCCGCCGCTTGTCGCACTGCGATCGATGGCGCCCGAGCGCATGGTGAGGCCGATGCGCTTCCTCTCGACGTCCACCTCCTTGACGCGCACTCTCACGACATCGCCGACCTTGACCACCTCACGCGGGTCCTTGACGAAGCGGTCGGCCAGCTCGGAAATGTGCACGAGGCCATCCTGGTGCACGCCCACGTCCACGAACGCGCCGAAGGCGGCCACGTTCGTCACCGTGCCCTCGAGCTGCATGCCGGGCTTGAGGTCCGAGATCTTCTCGACGCCTTCCGCGAACGTGGCGGTCTTGAACTCGGGGCGCGGGTCGCGGCCGGGCTTCTCCAGCTCGGCGAGGATGTCCGTCACGGTCGGGATGCCGAACGTCTGATCGGCGTAGTCGGCGGCGCGGAGCGCCTTCAGGAACGCGCGGTCGCCGATCATGGCCTTGAGCGGGCGCTTGGTGCTCTCCGAGATCCGCTCGACCACCTCATAGGCTTCAGGGTGCACGGCGGAGGCGTCGAGCGGATTGGCACCGTTCATGATGCGCAGGAAGCCTGCCGCCTGCTCGAACGCCTTGGGCCCGAGGCGCGGCACCTTCTTCAGGGCGGCGCGCGTCTTGAAGGCGCCGTTCTCGTTGCGGAAGACGACGATGTTCGAGGCCAGCGTCTGGTTGAGGCCCGAGACGCGCGTCAGCAGCGGCACGGAGGCGGTGTTCACGTCGACGCCCACCGAGTTCACGCAGTCCTCCACCACGGCGTCGAGCGAGCGGGCGAGGCCGGTCTGGTCGACGTCATGCTGGTACTGGCCGACGCCGATGGCCTTGGGCTCGATCTTGACCAGCTCGGCGAGCGGATCCTGGAGACGGCGGGCGATGGAGACCGCGCCGCGCAGCGACACGTCGAGATCGGGGAACTCCTTGGCCGCCAGCTCTGACGCGGAATAGACGGACGCGCCGGCTTCCGAGACCATCACCTTGGTGAGCTTGAGCTCGGGCATTTTCTGGATGAGCTCGGCGACGAGCTTGTCGGTCTCGCGGCTGCCGGTGCCGTTGCCGACGCTCACGAGGTCGACCTTGTGCCGGGCCGCGAGCGCGGCGAGCGTCGCGAGCGATCCTGCCCAATCGCGCCTGGGCTCGTGGGGATAGATGGTCGCCGTATCGAGGACCTTACCCGTGGAATCGACGATGGCCACCTTGACGCCGGTGCGCAGCCCCGGGTCGAGACCCATGGTGACACGCGGGCCCGCCGGCGCGGCCAGCAGGAGGTCCTTCAGGTTCGACGAGAAGACCGAGATCGCCTCGCTATCGGCCCGCTCCTTGAGGCGGGTCAGGAGGTCGGAGGTGATGCTCGTCGCAAGGCGCGCCTTCCAGGCGAGGCGGACGGTCTCACCGAGCCAGGCGTCGGCCGGACGGCCCTTGTCGGCGATGCCGAAGGCGGCCTTGATTCTGGCTTCTGCGGGATGGGCCTTGCCGGCCTCGTGCGGAACGTCGAGGTCGATATCGAGGATGCCCTCGTTGACGCCGCGCAGGAGCGCGAGCGCGCGGTGGCTCGGCATGTCCTTGATGGACTGGCCGAAGTCGAAATAGTCGGAGAACTTGGCGCCTTCCGTCTCCTTGCCCTTCTTGACCTTCGAGGCGAGCGCGCCTTCGCTCCATTCCCATTCGCGCAGGCCCTGGACCACGTCCGCGCGCTCGGAGATGCGCTCGATCAGGATGTGGCGGGCGCCGTCGAGAGCGGCTTTCCCGTCGGCGACACCCTTGTCGGCGGCGATGTACTTTCCCGCTTCGGCGGCGGGGTCGAGCGCGGGGTTGGCGATGAGCGCGTCGGCCAAGGGCTCGAGGCCGGCCTCGCGCGCGATCTGCGCCTTCGTGCGCCGCTTGGGCTTATAGGGCGCGTAAAGATCCTCGAGCTCGACCTTGGTCGCGGCGGCGCTCAGAGCGCGCTGCAATTCGGGCGTGAGCTTGCCCTGCTCCTCGACGCTCCTCAGCACCGTCGCGCGGCGGTCCTCCAATTCGCGCAGATAGACGAGGCGCTCGGCGAGCGTGCGCAGCTGCGTGTCGTCGAGCC
>WBZR01002356.1_pt1 | contig 19694 bp, 23 predicted proteins | sample 5204231 | NCBI WGS metagenome assembly WBZR01 (sample SAMN12412403, study PRJNA552823) | activated sludge metagenome | isolation source: activated sludge from anammox sidestream of wastewater treatment plant... | place: USA: Virginia | collected 2017-08 | reverse complement strand
GCCTCGTGGCGCCCTGCGCAGCATCCGGGATCTGACGCCGCGCGCGGCACCCCGGCCTGACCGGCCTGTTACAATGTCGGGCAGGCCATGCTTTCCTTCCCGAACATCGATCCCGTCGCCTTTCACATAGGCCCGCTGGCCGTGCGGTGGTACGGGATCTCCTATCTGGTGGGCATCTCGGTGGGCTGGTGGCTCATGCGGCGGCGTGCCTGCGCGCCGGACTCGGGATGGACTGCAAGTGAGGTGGGGGATTTCATCTTCTACCTGGCGCTGGGCGCCGTGCTGGGCGGTCGCATCGGATACATTCTCTTTTACAATTTTGGTGTCTACCTGCACGACCCGCTGGCGATATTCCGGGTGTGGCAAGGGGGTATGTCCTTCCACGGCGGTCTCATCGGTCTGTTCCTCGCCAGCTGGTGGTGGGCTCGCAAGACCCGGCGCGGGTTCCTGGAGGTGTGCGACTTCGTCGTGCCCGCCGGCCCCCTTGGACTGTTCTTCGGGCGGATGGCGAACTTCATAAACGGCGAGCTCTGGGGCGCTCCCACGCAACTGCCGTGGGGTATGGTCTTTCCCGGCGGCGGACCGATGCCGCGCCATCCCTCGCAGCTCTACGAAGCCGTGCTCGAGGGCATCGTGCTGTTCGCGATCATCTGGTGGTATTCCAGCCGCCGCCGCCCGAGGGGTTCGGTGACCGGTCTGTTCCTGATCGGGTATGGTGTCGCGCGCTGCCTGGTGGAATTCGTCCGTGAGCCCGATGCGCAGATCGGCTACCTCGCGGGCGACTGGCTCACGATGGGGCAGGTCCTCTCGGTGCCGATGATTGCGCTCGGGATCTGGCTGATGCTGCGCAGGAATCGATACGCGCCGCCGGGAGCGAGCCGGTGAAGGAATATCTCGACCTGTTGCGCCATGTGCGTACGCATGGCGTTCGAAAGCACGATCGCACCGGCACGGGTACGCTCAGCGTCTTCGGCTACCAGATGCGCATCGATCTCGCGCGCGGGTTCCCGCTGCTCACGACCAAGAAACTGCATCTGAAGTCGATCCTTCACGAACAGCTCTGGTTCCTGCGCGGAGACACCAACGTGCACTACCTGCAGGAGCGTGGTGTCACGATCTGGGACGAGTGGGCGGACGCGAACGGCGAGCTCGGTCCGATCTACGGCAAGCAGTGGCGGCGCTGGGAGGCCGCCGACGGGCGGATCATCGACCAGATCTCCGAGGTGATCGAGCGCATCAGGCGTGAACCGGACTCAAGGCGGCTCATCGTCAGCGCGTGGAATCCCGGAGAGATCGACCGTATGGCGCTGGCGCCATGCCATGCGTTCTTCCAGTTCTACGTCGCCGAGGGCAGGCTGTCCTGCCAGCTCTACCAGCGCAGCGCGGACATATTCCTCGGGGTACCGTTCAATATCGCCTCCTATGCGCTGCTGCTGATGATGGTCGCGCACGTGACCGGTCTGCGGCCCGGTGAGTTCATTCACACCTTCGGCGACGCGCACATCTACCTCAACCACCTTGAGCAGGTCGACCTGCAGCTCTGCCGTACGCCGCGCACCCTGCCGAGCATGCGTCTGCGCCGGGCGGTGAAGTCCATCTTCGAATTCCGCTACGAGGATTTCGAGCTGTGCGACTACGATCCGCACCCCTCCATCGCCGCGCCGATAGCGGTTTGAATCGGGCATGAGGCCTCCCGAGATCGCGATAGTGGTGGCGATGGACCGCAACCGCGTCATCGGTCGCGAGGGCGGGCTGCCCTGGAACCTGCCCGGCGACCTGCAACATTTCAAACGCCTGACCATGGGGCGACCGATCATCATGGGGCGGCGGACTCACGCCTCGATCGGCCGGCCGCTGCCCGGCCGCGACAACATCGTCGTCACCGGCAATCCGGCCTACCTCGCCCCCGGATGCCGGATCGCGCATTCGTTGGAGGAGGCGCTGGGCCTGGCGGAAGACGCGCCGATGGCGTGCGTCATCGGGGGGGCGGCACTTTTTGGCGAGGCGCTGCCGCTGGCCAGCCGGATCTACCTGACGGAAGTCCACGCCGACGCCCACGGCGACGTGCGGTTTCCGCACTTCGATCGTGCACGTTGGTGCGAGGTGGCGCGCGAATTTCACCCCGCCGACGAGCGCAACGCTCATGCGCACAGCTTCGTCGAGCTGGTGCGAACCGTCTGACTGACGGGACGGGAGGACCGCGCGCTTGTTCAGCCTCAACGCCATCAGGCGCAGTCACCAGGTGCCCGTCTTCTCCCTGCTCGCGGGCGCTTCGATGTGGGGACTTGCGTGGTGGCCGATGCGCATGCTCCGAGACCTCGGCCTCAGCGGGACGTGGCTCACCATCGTGAGCAGCGCGGCCGCCGCGTCGCTGCTCCTGCCGTGGGCGTTGCGGCAGCACCCGCGCTGGCAGTCGCACCATGCGGCACTGCTGGTGATCATGCTCGGCGGCGGCTACGCGAATCTCGCATACAACGCGGCGATGATCGGCGGCAATCCGCTGCGCGTCATGATGCTGTTCTATCTTGCGCCGATCTGGGCGCTGCTCGGGGCGCAGGTCTTCCTCGGTGAGCGTATCGATGCCGCACGGCTCGCTGCCGTGGCGATGGCGGTGGCCGGTGCATTATTGATTCTGGGCGGACCGGAACTGCTCAGGAACCCGCCGGCACTTATCGATCTGCTGGCGATCAGCGCCGGGCTGAGCTACGCGATGAACAATCTCGCGTATCGCAGCACGGAGTCCGTGCCGGTGGTGAGCAAGAATTTCATCATGCTGGTCGGATCCGTGATGCTCGCCGGGCCGTGCCTGTGGCTGTTCGCCGAGCCCGCGGACCCGGCGGGCGTCGGCTGGTGGGCGTGCGTCGCCTTCGGAGTCGTGTGGCTGATCCCCGCGGTCGGGTTGACCCAGTACGGTGTCGCCCACATGGCGGCGGGCCGTGCCGCGGTGCTCTTGACGCTCGAACTGCCCGTCGCGGCGGCGACCGGCGCCTTGTTCGGCGGAGTGGATCTGACCGCAATGGAGTGGGCGGGTGGGCTGCTCATCCTGCTGGCCGCGATCATCGACTCCCGAGCCCATGGGAGCGCGGCCGCGGAGATGCACTGAAGCCGCCGGTCTGGAGGCGCGGGCATGGTGCGCAGCGACCGCCGCCCCCTGCTTGCGGCCGGACGACCGCCGATCGCTTCCCGTTCTTCATTGAAATCAAGCAGTTCGATCGTGCTACGGGACCTGCCAGGACGGATCTCGACGCCGGTGGTGTTGCGCGTGTCCTCCTGGAGTGCAGAGGCCTGAGACTCGCTGCCGGCGCCGCCCTTACTTCCGTCCGCCCTTTTCCGCGGCGCGGGTGTCGGCCGATCCCGGCGGACCCGGCGCGTGATGCGGACATGACGAACCGTATCGTCACCCGTGGCGAGCAGTGCAGGCCGCCGGCTGCCGGGGAGGTTGGACCGGCCGACGGCAGAGCACTGCGGAGCGCGGCAAATCGGCCACGATGCTTGGCATCCGGCAAGACTGATACACTAGCCCTCGATGATCAATCGGTAACCTTGCCGCCATGCCTCAGCCGCAACTGCCCGTCCTGCCGACCCCGGACCCCGCGGTGTCGTTGCTCGCGCGCGGGGAGGCGGCTGCAGCTCTGGCGCTGCGTCTGATCGGGATCGGCACCTGGGAGGTCGTGCCCAACGGCGCCGGCGACATCGATGCCTGGCCGATGCGCTGGTCGATGGAGACCTGCCGCCTGCTCGGACGCGAGCCTACCGAGGAGCTGCAGTCGCGTGGCGCACTGCGCCGTTCGATCGTCGCCGAAGACATGATGGCTCGGGACGCCATCGCCGACCCCGCGTGGCGCCAGCGGCGTCCGTACACGGCCGAGTATCGCGTGCTGCGGCCGGACGGGGCTCTGCGTAATATCGTCGAGCAGGCACATGTCTTCTGCGATCCGGTCGATGGCACGGAACGCATCTTCGGGATCCTGCAGGACATCACCGATCGACGCCAGGCAGACCAGGCGCTGCGCGGATACAATCTGCTGTTGCGCGGCATCACGCGCGCCCAGTCCCATCTGATTGCGGGCCGCACCCGGCAGGATACGTTCGGCGAGTTGCTCACGTGTCTGCTCAACTACACCGGCAGCGAGTTCGGGTTCATCGGCGAGCGTCTCGGCGTCTTTGAGCGGGCCGAGCAGTTGCAGCTGTGCGCGACCGCCGGCACGGGGTGGGATGCACCGATCCGGGACTATTACGCCGGCCGCGAACAAAGCCGGATCACGCTCGGCGACTGGGCCGGCGTGCTGGGGCTGAGGGACGGGCCGTTCATCTGCAACACGCCCGATGCGGCAAACGGAACGAGCGACCTGCTTCCCGGCCATCCGCCGGTGAGCAACTACATGCTGATCCCGTTCGCGCACGACTATGGCGCCCGCGGTGTCATAGGGCTCGCCAACGCGCCATCCGGATACAGTCCGCGCCTGCCGGGGCGGCTCGATGCGCTATTGAATACCTGCGCCTCGCTGGTCTGGGCATACGGCGCCAATGAGCGGCGCCAGCGGGCGGAGGCCGAGCTGGTATCGTTGAATGCTGAACTCGAGCAGCGCATTCGGCGGCGTACGGCGGAGCTCGAGGCGGCGAACGGCGAGCTGGAGAGCTTCAGCTACTCGGTGTCCCACGACCTGCGCGCCCCCCTGCGCGGTATCGACGGCTGGAGCCTCGCACTCATCGAGGATTACGGGCCGGGCCTGCCCGAGCGGGCGCAAGGCTACCTGAGACAGGTGAGGGAAGAGGTTCAGCAGATGGGGCGCCTCATCGAGGATCTGCTGGAGATGTCGCGGGTCACGCGCGTGGATCTCGCTACCCAGCCCGTCGATCTCGCCGCGATGGCGGCACGGATTGTCGAGGGATTGTGCCGCCGGTATCCGGACAGGGACGTGGAATTCACCTCGGCGGCCGATCTGAAGGCGAACGGCGACCCGGGACTGCTGCACGTGGTACTGCAGAATATCCTGGACAACGCCTGGAAGTTCACCGCAGGGCGATCTCCGGCACGCGTGGAGTTCGGTGTCCGCGCGACACTGAATGAAACCGTCTATTTCGTCGCGGACAACGGCGCCGGTTTCGACATGAACTACGCTGCCAAGCTGTTCAGCCCGTTCCGGCGCCTGCACCGGCAGAGCGAGTTCCCCGGCACCGGCGTCGGACTCGCGACGGTGCAGAGGATAGTGCGTCGTCACGGCGGCAGGATCTGGGCCGAGTCGGCGCCCGGCAAGGGGGCGGCATTCTTTTTCACACTTGCGAGCGGCTCGTGAACACGGAACGAACGATCCTGCTGGTCGAGGACAACCCCAGCGACGTGGAACTGACGCGGCGGGCACTGGCCCGCAAGCAGATCAGCAATTCCATGGTCGTCGCCAACGACGGCGAGGAGGCGCTCGAGATGCTGACGGCGCGTGAGTCTCACCGGCGCATCTACCCCGCGGTCATCCTGCTCGATCTGAATCTCCCGAAGGTGGGCGGCCTGGAGGTGCTGCGCCGTCTGCGCGCCGACGCCCAGACCAGGCTGATCCCGGTGGTGGTGCTGACAACCTCCAACGAGGAGCGGGACATCACGAGCAGCTACGCGCTCGGGGCCAACAGCTATATCCGCAAGTCCATCGACTTCGTGGCATTCGCCGACACGATTGCGCAGTTGGGTCGCTACTGGCTGACGATCAACGAACCGCCGCCCGCGCAGGCGACCAACGGCGTTGTGAATTGATCCGCGGTGCCGGCAGGCGCCGCTGGCGCCGCGCCCGGCCATCTCCTACCATTCAAGTTGCTCGGGTGCCCCCTCATCCTCTTCCGACGTCTTTACGTCGGGTACGACGATCCTAGGCTGGCACCCGAGCTTCCCGATCCTCGTCTCCGATTGCGTGTGCGGCGGGGTTCAGTCGCCGTTCGCCGCCCGCGTGTTGCTGGCGACGCAGAACAGCCGACCGTCATCCAGGCGCATTGCCGTCAACTCCCCGCCCCACACACAGCCGGTATCCAGGCCGACCACGTTGTGGTCACTGGTTCGCGCCGGCGCAAGGTGCAGGGTGGCCCAATGACCGAACAATACGCGCGTGCCACGGCTGGCGCGGCCGGGCACGGCGTACCAGGGCAGCAGCTTTCCCGCCTGCGTGCCAGGCGGACCCTTGGGCTCGAGATCCACGCGCCCGCGGCGGGTGCAATAGCGCATGCGCGTGAGGCAATTGGTAATGAATCGCAACCGGTCGTTTCCGGCAAGTTCGCTCGACCATTTGTCGGGTTCATTGCCGTACATGTCGCGCAGAAACTCCGTGCAGCGTCCGCCCCGCAGAGCCTGCTCCAGCTCCGCTGCCCTGGCAAGCGCGTCATGCACGCTCCATTGCGGCGGCAGGCCGGCATGAACGAGCAGGGTGTTGCGGGCAGCGTCGTAGTGCAGCATAGGGCGATGCCGTAGCCACTGCAGGAGCGGTTCGCGATCCGCCGCGTTCAGGATCTCGGCAAAGGTATCGTGGCGGTGCGGTCTGCGGCCGCCCCACGCGCAGGCCAGCAGGTGAAGATCGTGATTGCCCAGGACGCTGATGACGCGGTCGTCCAGTGAACGCACGAACCGCAGCACCGCGAGTGAATCGGGGCCGCGGTTGACGAGATCGCCGGCGAACCAGAGCCTGTCCATGGCCGGATCGAAGCGCACGGCCGCGAGCAGCCGCTGCAACTCCTCGAAGCAGCCCTGCACATCCCCGATGGCATAGGTCGCCACGCTTCGCTCCGCGGCATGGCCTTGCGGCCTAGTGGAAGACCTGGGACGCGGCCAGCCGGAACGGGGCGATCGGGGCGTCGAACGCCACGCCGTCGTCGCCGACCATCTGGTAGCTGCCGTGCATGGTGCCGACCGGTGTCCCGATGGCCGCCGCGCTCGTGTATCGGAAGGCCTCCCCCGGGGCGAGATGCGGGTGTTGTCCTACCACGCCCGGCCCGCGGACCTCTTCGATTCGGCCGTTGGCGTCCGTGATGACCCAATGCCGCGACTGCAGGCGCGCTCGCACGGTTCCGGTGTTGCGCATGGTGATGGTGTAGGCGAATACGTACCGGCCGTCCTCCGGCGAGGACTGGTCCTCGACGTAGGTGGTTTCCACCGTGACCGACAATGCGTGCGCATCACTCATGGGCCGGTTCCGGCGTCTACTGTCCGGGCTGCGACAGGTTGATGAAGGGCATCGCGCTGCCCGTGACCTGAGGCATGTAGCCGTTCCACTTTTCTATCGCCTTGAGCTGCGCCTCGATGCGCCGCAGTTCCACGAGCTCCGGCGTGACGTTCTCCTTCTGCAGTCTCAGCGACTCGGCTTCGGCGCGCGCCTGAGTGAGCTTCTGTTCGGCCTCGACCTTGATGCGCTCGAGGTCGCGCTGCGCCTTCAGCGCCAGCTGCTCGGCCGCCTGCTTGCCCTCGATCGCCGCGGTGAACTGCTCGGAGAAGCGGAAATTGACGATGGCGAAGTCGTCGACGACCACGTTGTACTGCATCAGGCGCGTGTGCAGGATGCCGCGGATCTCCTCACGCACCTTCTCGCGCTGGGTGATGAGCTCGACCGCCGTGTAGCGGGCGGTCACCGCCTTGACCACCTCCTGCACGGTGGGATCGATGACGCGCTGCGTATACTCGTCCTTCAGGTTCTGATACACCCAGTTCGCCCGGGCTGGGTCGATGTGATAGTTGAGCGCAACGGTGCTGTGGGTGTCCTGCAGATCCTTCGAGGACGCGGCCGTTTCCGTCTGTTCCTTCTGGATGCGCACGTCCATCTTGACCACGGACTCCACGAACGGGATGCGCAGATGAAAGCCCTCGCCCAGCACGCGATCGGAAACCGCTCCCAGCCGCACCACCACGCCGCGCTGACCGGGTCCAACGATGACGTAGGCGTTCAGCAGCAGTAGCACAACGACGATGACAGGAAGCAGCTTCAGGGCGCGCATCGCGTAATTTCCCCTCCCGGATCCGCCTGTCGGCGCCTGGCGAAACATGTCCCGGGCTGCCCGTGGATTCATCGGCGCAAGTTAGCATAGCGGCCGCCCCGCTCAAAGGACCGGTATCCGGCAGGCGAGACGGTCATTGACGCTGCGGACAGCGAAAAATTATTATCGGCGGGCGATCGGTTCCGGCGAGGTCCACGATGAAAATAAGCACCATCCTGAAGACCAAGGGCGAGAAGGTCCACACGGTTCCCGCGCATACGCCGCTGAAGGGGGTGCTGCGCGACATGCTGGTGCTGCGCGTGGGGTCGCTGGTCATCTTCGATGCCAACGGCGAGATTGTCGGCATCATGACGGAGCGCGATCTGCTGCGCAATCTGGCGACGCTGGGCGCACAGTGGGAAGACGTCGCGGTTGGCGACGTGATGAGCCGCGAGGTGATCCTGGGCAGGCTCAATGACACCCTGGATCAGGTCATGGCGCTGATGACCGAGCGTCGTATACGTCATCTGCCGGTGGTCGACGGGGGACGGCTGGTGGGCATACTGTCCTTGGGAGACATCATCAAGGCCTCGCTGACCGAGTCGACATTCCAGAACAGACTTCTGAAGTCCTACATCAAGAACTGGCCCGAGGGCGATTGAGCGCCGCCGCCGGCGTCGGCAGGATCCTCGCGCACCGCGCGTGGCGGCCCCCGGATCCCGCCTCCTAAAGGCTGGCCTCCGTCACCGGATTGTCGTTCTGGTCGATCATCACCAGCTCGTTGTCGCGAGCGAAGCCGATGAGAAAATCGAAGATCTTCGGGTCTGCCTTCTGCAGGCGCTGATCCACGACCACGCACTTCAGATCGCCGTTTACCTTGATCTTCACGAGCGGATTGAACGTCACTTGGCGATTCGGGCCGTAGCTCGCGACCGCATAGTAGAGCCGCTCGGACCAGTCGCTGGGCCGGAATTTCCTGCCGTCGGCCGTGACGCCGCGGATGATGATTTCACTGGTGGCCATCGTTGAACGGTTACACCCCGCGCGCATCAGGTTGGAGGCCGCCGCGCGCAACTGCGGTTCGCTCGCACCGCCTGCACCGGGCCGGGCGCAAGTATACAGTCGGTGTTTGTGCTTTGCAGCAAGTCGTGCCGGCGCGCCCGCGACGCGGATCACCGCCGTCAGGTCTCAGGCGGATCGCGCGTCGGCGTGCCGATAGGAGATCGCCTCGGCGAGGTGGGAGGTGAGGATGCGGTCCTCGGCGGCGAGATCGGCAATGGTGCGGGCCACCTTCAGCACCCGGTGAACCGAACGCGCCGACAACCCCAGTCGGTCCACGGCGGCATTGAGCAGGCCCTGCTCGGTCCGCCCGAGCGTGCACAGACGCTCCACTTCCTTGTTGGCCATGCAGGCATTGACCGTACCGATTCCTTCGATCTGTCGCAATCGCGCGGCCTCCACGCGCGCACGCACGGTGGCGCTGTCGTCACCGGCCGGCGAGCGGGCAAACAGCTGTGCGTGCTCGATGCCCGGCACCGCGATCTGGATGTCGATGCGATCGAGCAGGGGGCCGGAGATGCGTGAGCAGTAGCGTGCGATCTCACCGGGCGTGCAGCGGCATCGCCCGCGCGGGTCGCCGAGGTAGCCGCAGGGGCACGGATTCATCGCCGCGATCAGTTGCACTCGCGCCGGGAAACTCGCCTGACGCGCGGCGCGTGAAATCGTGATGCGGCCGCTCTCCAGCGGTTCCCGGAGCACCTCCAGCACGTGCCGTTCGAACTCCGGCAGCTCGTCCAGGAACAGCACGCCGTGGTGCGCCAGGGAGATCTCCCCAGGCCGCGGGTCGCCGCCGCCGCCGACCAAAGCCACCGCCGAGGCGGTGTGATGTGGCTGGCGGAACGGCCGCTGTCGCCATTGTCGGGTGTCGAAACCGGGGTGGCTGACGGACGCCACCGCCGCCGACTCGACAGCCTCGGCGTCGGTCATCGGCGGCAGCAGGCCCGGCAGGCGCATGGCCAGCATCGTCTTTCCCGATCCCGGAGGCCCGATCATGAGCATGTTGTGGGCGCCGGCCGCGGCGACCTCGAGGGCGCGTTTGGCATGGGCCTGCCCGCGTATGTCGCGGAGATCCGGCCCGTCGCCGTGAGCGGCGGCTTCTCCCGGCTGAGCACGATGCGGCGTCAGCGGCTGCTCGCCGTTCAGATGCGCGCAGACATCGAGCAGGTGACTGGCTGGAAGGACCTTCAGACCTCGCACCAGGGCGGCCTCCGCCGCGTTGGGCGTCGGCACGATCAGTGCCCGCCGTGTCTTCGCGGCGGCGATGCTGATGGGAAGGACACCCGGGACCGGGCGTAACTCGCCGGTCAGCGCCAGCTCGCCGATGAACTCGCACTCAGCCAGCCGTTCGCCGCGGATCTGGCCCGATGCCGCGAGTATCCCCAGTGCAATCGGCAGGTCGAATCGGCCGCTGTGCTTGGGCAGGTCGGCGGGGGCGAGATTGATGGTGAGGCGCTGATAGGGGAATTCGAAGCGGCTGTTCAGCAGCGCGCTGCGGACCCGATCCTTGCTCTCTCTCACAGCGGTCTCGGGCAGGCCCACGATCGACAGGCTGGGCAGGCCGTTGGACAGATGCACTTCGACGCTGACGGGCGGCGCGTCGATGCCTTGCTGAGTCCTGCTGTGTACGGTTGCGATACTCATCCCTGAGCGCCAAGGCGTGATTCTAGCCGCCGGGCGGAGCCGACGCTCGGCCGAGCGCCTGCTCGAGTGCGGCGACCTGCTTTTCCAGCTCCTCGAGCCGGGCGCGGGTGCGGGCGAGCACGGCGGTCTGCACGTCGAATTCCTCGCGAGTGACCAGGTCCATGCTGGCGAGCGCATTGGTGAGCATGGCCCGCAGATTCTTGCGCAGTTCGGTGGCGGCAGGGCCGCTCATCCGCGGCATCAGCCCCGCGATGCGCTCGATCAGATTGTCGAGTCGGAGACTCTCGGTCACGGCATATCAGCCTCGATCACTCTGCCCGCAACTCTCCGGCATGCCCTGGTCCCCGTCAATACCGGCGAGCGCGCGCCTCACCATGGTGCACCACCCATGTGCCAGCACCGTTGCGGTGCGTCGAGGCCCGGCCGGTTGCAGTCTGACGATCATAACGTTTTGATAAGACATATTTTTTTGCTTGGCATGGCGCATGCTGATTGCGATGCGTGCACCCTTGCAGCCCTCGCAAGGCGATTCATTGAGAGGCGGGGTGACTTGCAGGAGTAGCGCGGCCTCATGCGTCGATCAGCTCGCGGGCGGCGGCAGCGGGGCAAGAGGGAAGACAACGGCCGCTCGCGACCACCGGCGTCAGGACAAGTGAGGAGCCAGGCAATGAAATTGGTCACAGCAATCATCAAGCCCTTCAAGCTCGATGACGTCCGCGAGGCGTTATCGGGAGTAGGGGTTCAGGGCATCACGGTTAGCGAAGTGAAGGGGTTCGGCCGTCAGAGGGGACACACCGAGCTCTACCGGGGGGCCGAGTACGTCGTGGATTTTCTGCCGAAGGTGAAGCTCGAGGTGGCCATCCAGGACAACCAGCTCGACGGAGTCATCGAGGCCATCATCAACGCCACCAAGACCGGAAAGATCGGCGACGGAAAGATCTTCGTCTTCGACGTCGGGCAGGCAATCCGCATACGCACGGGCGAGACGGGCGCCGCGGCGCTCTGATAACGGTCTTGAATCATCGAACCCTGGAGAATGTCATGAAACCCCTGATTCGTTACGCTCTACTCGTGCTCGCCTTGGGCGTGGGCGGCACCGCCCTCGCGCAGGACATGGCGGCCCCGGAACCCGCCGCGGAGGTCGCAGCCGCCCCGGCGGATGCGGCTTCCGCACCTGCGATGGACAAGGGCGACACCGCCTGGATGATCACCGCCACGGTGCTCGTGATCATGATGACCGTCCCCGGTCTGGCCCTGTTCTACGGCGGCATGGTGCGCGCCAAGAACATGCTGTCCGTCCTGATGCAGGTCTTCGCCACCTTCTCGCTGCTGGTCGTGCTCTGGGTGGTGTACGGCTACAGCGTCGCGTTCACCGAAGGCAACGCCTTCTTTGGCGGGCTGAGCAAGATGTTCCTCAAGGGCATAGACATCAGCTCCGCGGCCGCGACCTGGAGCAAGGGAGTCTACATCCCCGAGTACATCTATGTGGCCTTCCAGGCAACCTTCGCGGGCATCACGCCGTGTCTCATCATCGGCGCGTTCGCCGAGCGCATGAAGTTCTCCGCCGTGCTGCTGTTCATGGTGTTGTGGTTCACCTTCTCTTACCTGCCGATGGCTCACATGGTGTGGTACTGGGCCGGTCCGGATGCCTATACCGATGCCACTGCCGCCGAAGCGGCGACCGCGGCGGCGGGCTGGCTGTTCCAGAAGGGCGCGATGGACTTCGCCGGCGGCACGGTGGTGCACATCAATGCCGGAATCGCCGGCCTGGTGGCCGCGATCGTCCTCGGGCGCCGCGTCGGCTACGGCCGCGAGGCGTTCATGCCACACAGCATGACCATGACCATGATCGGCGCCTCGCTGCTGTGGTGCGGCTGGTTCGGGTTCAACGTCGGCTCCAATCTCGAGTCCACCGGTCTTGCGGCGCTGGCCTTCATCAATACCTTCGTGGCGACTGCGATGGCGGCCATCTCCTGGATGTTCGTGGAATGGATCTTCCGCGGCAAACCCAGCATGTTGGGCGTCGCGTCCGGAGCGATCGCCGGCCTGGTGGCGATTACCCCGGCGTGCGGATTCGTCGGTCCCGTCGGCGCGATCGCCCTCGGCCTGGTGGTGTCGCCCGTCTGCTACCTGTTCGTCTCCAAGGTCAAGGCCATGTTCCGCTACGACGACTCCCTGGACGTGTTCGGTGTGCACGCCGTCGGTGGCGTCGTCGGCGCGCTGGGAACCGGCATCTTCGCGGCGCCGTCGCTGGGCGGTCAGAGCTGGTACGACTACGTGGCGAACGCCGCCGGGGAGTTCAGCATTGCCGGCCAGTTCCTGACGCAGCTCACCGCCGTGGCCGTGGCGATCGCCTGGTCCGCCGTGGTGGCGACGATTGCGCTGCTCATCGTCAGGCTGGTGGTCGGACTGCGTGTGCCCGAGGAGGTCGAGCGCGAGGGGCTCGACGTCGCCGCGCACGGCGAGCCGGCCTACCACATGTGATGCCGCCAGCAGCCTCAAGTCACCTTGCGGGTGCCCTCGGGCGCCCGTTTTCTTGTGGCGTGGCCCGCGAGGGGCCGCTGATCGGCACTCGACTCAGTCCGGGTTGCCGCCGTACATGATGACCGAAAGCATCATAATCGGTGTCTTGATGAGCTTCGCGGGACCGTGCGGCACTTCACCCCGAAAGGTGAGGGAGTCACCGGGATTGAGCAGATACAACTCGGAGCCGTGGCGATACTGGATCTTGCCCTTCAGCACGTAGATGAACTCCGTGCCGGGGTGTTCGAAGGCGGGATAGACCTCGCTCGCGTCGTCCATGGTCACGAGGAAGGGTTCGAAGAGTGTCTGCGGACCCTGATCGTAGGCGAGCAGATGGTAGGTGTGGCCACGCCTGGTGCCGCGGCGCACCACCTCCAGGCCGGTGCCGCTCCTGACGAGCTGCGCGTCTCCCGTCGGCACGTTGTAGTACCGAAACAGGTGTGAGAGCGAGACACCCAGCGCGCCGGCAATCTTGTTGAGCGTGTCCAGGCTGCAGGAGACCTGGCCGTTCTCGATCTTGGACAACATGCCGCGGCTGATGCCGGCCTGCTGCGCCACCTCGGCAATGGTCAGGTGGTCGTGGCGACGCAACTCGTGTATCGCCCTGCCGAGAAACGCGTCGAGGGAGCGCTCGTCCGCCCTGGCGACGCCCTTCTTCTTCGGGCCGCGCGCCCGCCCGCCCTTGCGTGATTTCATTCACGCCTCTGCCGCGCCGCCGGTCTTCATCAGCCGCTGTACCCGGGGATCCAGCGCGTGCCCGCGAGCGGAACGCGAGCCATGGCGGCGGCCTCCACGGTCAGTGCGACCAGGTCCTCACGCTCGAGGTGGTGCACGTCGGATTTGCCGCAGGCCCGGGCGATGGTGGTGAGCTCCATGTTCATCGTCTTCAGGTAGTTCTTCACGTGCTTGGCACCGGTCTGGGGGGTGAGACGCTGCTCCAGCATCTCGTCCTGCGTCGTGATGCCGACCGGGCAGAGGCCGGTGTGGCAGTGGTGGCAGTAGCCCGGGGCGGTTCCCAGGGTCTCGTAGTCGGCAACCGCCGAGTGATGCTCGCCGCCCTGCAGATACGTCTCGTTGTTGCAGCCCAGCGCGAAGAGGATACCCTGGCCGACGGAGACCGCGTCGGCCCCCATCGCCAGTGCCTTGGCCGCATCGGCGCCGGTACGTATGCCGCCGGAGACGATGAGCTGAACCTTGCCCTTCATGTTCATGTCTTCCAGCGCATCGACCGCCAGGCGGACCGCGGCCAGCGTCGGGATGCCGATGTGCTCGATGAACACGGTCTGCGTGGCAGCGGTGCCGCCCTGCATGCCATCGACGACCACCACGTCCGCGCCGGCGTGCACGCAGAGCTTCACGTCGTGGAAGGTGCGCGTGGCGCCGACCTTGGCGTAGATGGGAACCTCCCAGTCGGTGATCTCGCGCAGTTCCTTGATCTTGATCGTGAGATCGTCCGGCCCGGTCCAGTCGGGATGGCGGCAGGCGGAGCGCTGATCCACGCCTTCGGGAAGCGTGCGCATGCCGGCGACGCGTTTGTTGACCTTCTGACCGAGCAGCATGCCGCCGCCGCCGGGCTTGGCTCCCTGGCCGATGACGACCTCGATGGCGTTGGCCTTGCGCAGGTCGTCGGGATTGAAGCCGTAGCGCGAGGGCAGGCACTGGTACACGAGCGTCTTCGACGACTGCCGTTCCTCGGGCGTCATGCCGCCGTCGCCCGTCGTGGTCGACGTACCGCATTCGGTCGCGGCGCGGCCGAGGGCCTCCTTCACGTTGGCCGACAGCGAGCCGAAGCTCATCCCGGCGATGGTGATCGGGATATCGAGCTCGATCGGCTTCTTCGCGTAGCGGGTGCCCAGAACGGTCTTGGTCGCGCACTTCTCACGGTAGCCCTCCAGCGGATAACGGGTGATGGATCCCGCGAGAAACACCAGGTCGTCGAAATGCGGCACCTTGCGCTTGGCGCCCAGCCCGCGGATCTCGTAAAGGCCGGTCGCGGCAGCACGCTGGATGTAGTCGATGGTCGACCGATCGAAAGTGTAATGATCTTCCTTCTGTATGCGTCGATGGCTCACGGTTTGTGTCCTTTGCGCGATCAGTATTCCTGGTCCGCGTCGGCGTTCCAGTTGTAGAGCGTCTTCGCCGAGGCGATGCGCTTGAACTCCTTCGGCTTGTATTTCAGGCCCGCCCTGTCCAGCAGCTCGGCGAGCTTCTTCTCGTCGGCCTTGGTCATCGGTTCCTCGCGCGCGTCGGCGCCGAAGGACTTGACCTTGCCGCGCAAATAGATGACGGCCTCGTACAGCGAATCGCCGAGATGGTCGCCGGCGTCGCCGCAGACGACCAGCGTGCCGGCCTGCGCCATGAAGGCGGAGAAATTGCCGACGTTGCCGCCGACGACGATGTCTATGCCTTTCATGGAGATGCCACAGCGCAGCGAGGCGTCGCCGTCGATGATGAGTGTGCCGCCGTGCCCGGAGGCACCGGCCGAGACCGACGCGAACCCCTTCACGTGAACGAGGCCGGACATCATGTTCTCCGCGACGCCGGGACCGGCATTGCCGTGCACGGTGATCTCCGCCTGCTTGTTCATGCCGGCACAGTAGTAACCGGTGTGGCCGCGCACGTCGATCTTCACCGGCGCGTCGACGCCGGCGGCGATGCTGTGGGCGCCGTCGGGGTTGATGATCTCGACCTGCTTGATCTTCTTCTTCCCGACCTCGTGGTGCAGGAACTGGTTCAGATCGCGCAGCGGAGTTTTCGCGAGGTCTATGCGTTCCATACGTATATCTGCTCCGGCTGCGGCTCGAAGATCCGGGCCTTGTTGACGTTGGGCAGGTGCGCCAGGGCGTGGAACTCCGAGGCGATGGCGACGTAATCGTCCGTCTCCGCGACCACGGCCGGCTTGCAGGCGAAGGCATCGCGAACCAGCGCGAGCTTGTCCTTGGTGCCCATGAGCAGGGTGTAGAACCCGTCGAGCTCCGCGAAGCCGTGCTGCAGCGCCTTCTCCAGGCTGTCGCCCTCGCGCATGCGCCACTCCAGGAAACGGCAGACCGCCTCGGTGTCGTTGTCGGTATCGAAATGGATCCCGCGCGGCTCGAGCATGCGGCGGATGCTGTATGGATTGGAGACCGTGCCGTTGTGCACCAGGCAGAAGTCACGGCCGGCCGTGAAGGGGTGGGCACGATCCGGCGTAACCGCGGATTCCGTCGCCATGCGCGTGTGCGCCACCACGTGCGAGCCTTCCAGGTCCTGAAAGTCGTACTTCTCGGAGATGGCGGCGGGTGTGCCGACGTCCTTGTAGACCTCCATCACCTTGCCGACGGAGAGCACGTGCACGCCGGGAAACTGCTCGTGCAACCAGGTGCGCACCTCCTCGGGCTCCAGATGGGTCGCCAGCAGGGCATGATTGTCCTGCACGCTGAGCTTGATCTTGGAGCCCAGGTGCTTCTTGAAGCCGGATTCGAGCCTCTTCCAGTCGAAATCGGCGTCATCCGCATACAGGCTGTATTTCAGGCTGTCGCCCTTGGCACGGTCGGTGAAGGCGGCCAGACCCGCAGAATCCGGCCCGCGTTCCGTCATGCCGATGAGGATCGGTACCATCCAATCACCCAGCTGGCCGCGCAACGCGGGCTTCTTGACCAGTAATCCGATTATTCCGCACATTAGAAGAACTCCAGGTAGCGATCGATTTCCCACTGTGAGACGTGGCGCTGGTACTCGACCCACTCCATGCGTTTGAGCCGGATGAACTCCTGCGCGACGTCATTGCCCAGCGCATTGCAGAGCACGCTGTCGTTATCGAGCTCGTCGAGCGCCTCGTTGAGGTTCTGCGGCAGTATCGCGATCTTGCGCTTTTTCAGATCCTGCGCCGTGAACTCGTAGATGTTCTCGTTCACCGGCTCGCCCGGATCGAGCTTGCGCTCCACACCGTCCAATCCCGCGGCGATGATGAGGGTGGTGGCCAGGTAAGGGTTGGCCGCGCCGTCGGCAAGGCGCAGCTCGATGCGGCCGTAGGGGATGCGCGCCATGCAGGTCCGGTTGTTGTCGCCATAGGAGATGTAGGCCGGGGCCCAGGTCGAGCCGGAAAGCGCCCGTCCCACCACCAATCGCTTGTAGGAGTTGACCGTGGGTGCCAGCACGGCGGTGAGGCCGCGCGCGTGCGCCAGCAGGCCGCCGAGGAAGTGGTAGGCGGTCTGCGACAGACCCAAGCCCCTCTTGTCCTTGGGGTCGAAGAAGATGTTCTTGGTCTTCTTGTCGCCGATGGACATGTGGAAGTGCGTGCCCGTGCCGGTGCGATTGGCGAACGGCTTGGGCATGAAGGTGCAGATCATGCCGAGCTGGTTGGCAATCTCGCTGGCCGCCATCTTGAAATAGATGTACTGATCCGCGCTTTTCAGGCAGTCGCTGTAGTTGTAGTTGATCTCGAACTGGGCATTGCCATCTTCATGATCGATCTGAAACGGCTCCATGCCCACAGCGGCAAGGGATTCGAAAAGCCGTTCGAGGAAAGTGGCACTGCGCGAGAGGCCCTTGTAGTCGTAGCAGGGTTTCTCGAGCGTATCGGTACTGTCGAACGGACTGACGCTGCCGTCCTCGTTGCGGCGCAGAAGCATGAATTCGGGCTCGACGCCGGTGTACATGGTCCAGTCGCGAGCCCGGAGACGCTCGATCTGCTTCATCAGGATGTGGCGCGAATCGAAGGCGTAGGGTTTGCCGTGCACGTGGCCGACGCAGATCAGGCGTGCGTACCCCGGCATCCACGGGATGAGCGAGAGCGTGGAGAGGTCGCCCCTGCCCATGTAGTCCGGGCCGTGCGGACCCATGCCCATTCCCCAGATGGCGAAGCCGGCGAATCCGGCGCCGTCGGTCAGGACGGCGTCGAGATGAGATGCCGGAACTACCTTGGTCTTGGCGGACCCGTGTATGTCGACGAACTGCGCAAGGATGAACTTTACCTTGTTGTCCTTCAGAAACTTCTTCGCCTCACTCGGTGTCATCGCTCCCCTCCCGTGCGCTATTCAGTCGTGATTTCGTGTGGTGCCGGGCGTCCGCGCCGCCAGAGGCCGTCCGGGTCGTTGCCGGCGGCGCGCAAAAAACCTGTTTGCCAATGGCGTCGTCGCACTGGACGCGGCCGTTGCACAACGGCGAGAACCCTCCTGACGAAGGTATTGTGTGCCAAGCGCCGGCGTTTATCAACGAGAACAAATAGTGAACAGCAAGAAACCTCGATGCGGCGATGCCGGCGTTTTTGCCGCGCCGCACAAGTTTCCTGGGGAGAATAAAAGTTAACTAACGCTTGACAAACGCGGCTGCAAGATATGATGCTTGGATCGCCGCGCAGGGATGATCGTGACCTGCATCGGCACTCGTGGAACCAGTGCCGGCGGAGATCTCTCTGCCGAACACAATAAGACTCAATCGGGCACGCAAGCATGCCCGGAATGGAGGTAACCTCATGCCTGATTCAATGCAGCAACGCATCGACAAAATGTACGCGGGTGATCGCCTGTGGGCCATCGCCTTCATAGTCGGGCTCTGGCTCGCGGTCGGACTGGTGTATTTCTCCGTGCGGCACCTGGTCGAGAACGACGGCGTTGCACTGGCCCTGATAATCTCCGCAATTCTCATCGTCGGGTACAACACCGCATCGCTGATCGCCATGATCACCCATTACGGGCACGACAAGGAGTGGATTTACGGCATCGACATCAGGCATCTCGACGAACAGCGCAAGAAGTGACCGGCGCCGTACTGGTCGCGATGCGAACGTCTACACAGCGGAACATGCGCTACTGGAGGTAAACATCCATGGCAAGACAACCATATCAACCACCCAGGCAGGGCGTGCCCGGGATGATCGTCGACTCCCTGCTGATGCTGGTCCTCGTGTTCTTCGCGCTCATGGCGCCGGCCTGGATCGCGGAATGGCGTGCCGCCGAGGCACCGGCGGCCGAGGAGGCGACGGCCGAGGAGGCGACGGCCGAGGGGGCCGCGCCAGAGATCACCTGGGAGCAGTTGGGACAGAACCCGACCATGCAGTCGGCCTGGGAGAAACTCGGCAAGGATCCGACCGCGGCCAAGGAGATCATCGACCACCGGTTCGATTACACCATCGACATCGTCAAGCTGCTGTTCGTCGCGGCGCTGATCGCGTTCTACTTCTGGTTCATGCTCTCGGCATCCGCGAAGGAGTACCGGGACGTGATTGCCGAGCGATTCGGCGACAAGAGCCAGGGCTGAGACGCCCGGACATACGACAGGCCAACCATCTGGGGGGAACCGCAATGGATATCTGGAATATCGCGGAATATGCAGCCTGGGGGATCTCCGGGGTGCTCGTGCTGTGGATGGTCGCCGACATGATACGGGTCGGCGCGGAGTACGATGAGGCGCTGCTGCTCAGTTCGCGCGAGGGCGCCGACGAGCTGCTCGAGCGAGACGCCACGATGGGAGAAAAGAAATGACAACTACCACTGCTGGCGCGGGCGCCAAGGGCGGCGAACGCATCAACCTGCTCAAGGTGCTCGGCC
>WBZR01000926.1_pt1 | contig 19716 bp, 18 predicted proteins | sample 5204231 | NCBI WGS metagenome assembly WBZR01 (sample SAMN12412403, study PRJNA552823) | activated sludge metagenome | isolation source: activated sludge from anammox sidestream of wastewater treatment plant... | place: USA: Virginia | collected 2017-08 | reverse complement strand
GATGAAGCGACTCAACAATTCTTGGAAAAACGAAAATAAAAAACGGAACTGTAATACCTGCAAGTATTGAATATACCGAAGATAACTTTGCTCTTTGCTCCTCTGATTCTACAGCACTCCTTAATGCAAAGTATGCTCCGTAAATAAGTATCAATACAAATATTGAAGTCTGCCTTGGATCCCAGTTCCAAAATGCTCCCCATTCAAATCTTGCCCAAATAGCGCCGGTAATAGTTGCCAAAACAGCAAACATGAGACCCAAAGCCGCTGATGATGAAGCTTTATGGTCATATATAATATCACGCTTTTTAATATACATTGCACCATAAAAAAGTGCCATTATAAATGCAACAGTACTTACCCAAGCTGCAGGAACATGAAAATATAATATCCTTGCACGCTCACCCATATCACCTACAGCAGGAATAGGTGCAGCTATTGCAAAAATTATCACAGCAGTCAGCCAAACAAATAAAAAATATTTTAAAACATAACTCATTATTTACAAACTTATCCTAAATTTTCAACAGTATCTTCATCATCAAGAAATTCAACTCCCCTTACTCGTTTTACATCACGTCGTTTTTCTACACTTTCACGAATTTTATTCATTAGTTCTGCTGGATGAGGTACAGCTTTAAGCAGAAAGTTCATTGTTGTTTTATCTGAAGTTGTGAGTGCAATATTTCCAAGTTTAAAAATTCTCTGCCAAAATGGCTCATACATATCAACATCCCTTACTCTGTATAATTCCAATGCTTCAGTTCTTTTTGAAAATATTCCGGTTGTATAAAATATTCTTTCAGTTGTAACTTTATATTTATTGTTACGAATAATAAGCCATTTAATAAACAAGTAAACCAAAGGGATTATAGCAAGAAAAGCCGCAAGCTGAAAAAATATTAATCCCGCAACAATTATTACAATTGAAATTATTCCCATTGAAATAAATATTCCAAAATTAAGAACCTGTGATTGTGGTCCTTCCCAGATTATCTGTTCGCTACTATCGTTCATTTTGATTTTTATAGTTTTTCAGTTTATCCTGATATTTATAACACAAAAATAGTGAATATTCATTTCAGATAAAATCACATAAGTTATACTATTTATTAATAATTCTTACAAAAATGGGTTTTAATATTTCAATTGTAAAAGTATTAATTATTTAAGAATTTACAATAATGAAAATAGCATTTTTATCACCATTTTATCCTTATAGAGGGGGTATTGCACAATTTGGCGATTCCCTTTATCTTTCATTATCACAAACAAATAATGTTAAAGCTTTTACATTCACAAGACAATATCCATCAATACTTTTCCCTGGCAAATCTCAATTTGTGTCTATAGATGACCTTAACCGTAACATACAGGCTACAAGACTTCTTGACAGTATTAATCCTTATACGTGGTATAAAACAGGGAAAGAAATTAAAAAATTTTCACCTGATTTAGTATTGATAAGTTATTGGATGCCTTTTTTCGCTCCCGCTCTGGGAAAAGTTGCTGCCTTATTGAAAAAAAATGAATTGAAGGTTATAGGTTTGCTTCATAATGTTATTGCTCATGAAAAGCGTTTTGGGGATTTAGCTTTAACAAAATATTTCATTAACAGATGCAGCGGCTTTGTACTGCTTAATAATCATAGCGAAAAAGACCTTCTTAAATTAAAACCCGATGCAAAATATATTATTCAATCTCATCCGCTGTATGATCATTACGGGATCAAAATGAATCAAATTGATGCTAAAAAAAAATTAGATGTACCTCCGGAAAAAAAAGTAATTTTATTTTTTGGATTTATACGTGATTATAAAGGTCTTGATCTGCTTATAGAAGCACTGAAATATCTAAACGATGAGTATATTTTGCTGATTGCCGGAGAAAATTATGGTGATTTTAAAAAATATGATGAACAAATAGATAATCTTGGAATAAGAAAAAGAATAAACATGCATATTCGGTACATTCCTGAATCTGAAATACCAGTATTTTTTTCTGCCTCAGATGTATGTGTATTGCCTTATCGCTCTGCTACACAAAGCGGTATTACTGGTATAGCATATCATTTTAAAATTCCTGTTATTGTTACAAATGTAGGCGGATTGAGTGAAATGGTTATTGAAAATAAAACCGGCTTAATTATAAATGATCTTAAACCTGAAAAAATTGCAGCAAAAATTAACAATTTTTTTAAAGAAAATTTAAAGGAAAAATTTGTACCGGGAATTATAGAATACAAAAAAGAGCATTCATGGCAGCAACTTTCAAATGCTATTACCAATTTTAAAATTTAAAGTTATTCTAAAGCAGTTGTAATTAGTTTCTCACTGTATTATATTTAATTATTGTCAATAAATTAATTATCTATCTAAATGAAATTTTTACTTTTTTATTTTATTTTTGTACGAACTATTTCAATGAATTCTTGTGTAAAAAATCAAAATACCTGTACCCCGGCTTATTTTCAATCCATAACTAAAATCAATTATGAGTATTCAAGTTAAATTCTTTGGTTTATTAACGGAAATTGTTGGCGCGGATGAAATTAGTGTTAATGGAATTGCCGATACGGATGAGTTAAAAACAAAATTACTGAGAGATTTTCCTAAGCTGAAAGATAACAGGTTTGTGATAGCTGTTTCTAAACAAATCATTAGAAATAACCAGGCTTTGCATGCCGGTGATGTTGTTGCGTTATTACCGCCATTTGCCGGAGGTTAAATTCTGTTAACAGAAATAGAAATATCTTCATCCCGCACTGCTTGCTTCTTTAGCATATTGAAAATGCATTTGAAGAGAAATTATATAGTTTCCATGTTTAAAATATTTTCCGGAATAAAAAGTGGAGTATTTTGCCAGAAATGGTATAAAAAGCTGAGCTGTCTAAGCATTACTTTTTAGAAAATAATAACTTCAATAATTTAATTAACCTGAAAGTCAGTTTACAGAGATTGACATACCTTTCTTCTGAACAACATAACTCATGAGCGAAAAAAAGAAACATAAAGTTTTTGTAAACGGTGCTGTAAGTCCGCAATTTATTGCTGACTCAATAGCTAAACACAGCAGCAAATTAAACATTGGAGCACACAATATTTTTTTGGGACAAGTGCGTGCAGATGAAATTAACGGAAAAACAGTTCAGTCAATAGACTATTCCGCATATGACGAAATGGCAGAAGAAAAATTTCATGAAATACGTGAGACTGCCTTTGAAAAATTCAATCTTACCTGCCTTCATATTTATCATAGTAAAGGAATAGTAAGAGCCGGAGAAATTTCTCTTTTTGTTTTTGTTTCTTCCAAACACAGGGATATTGTATTTGATGCATGTCATTGGATAGTAGAAGAAATAAAAGCCAATGTTCCTATTTTTGGAAAAGAAATTTTTGAAGATCAAAATTATATTTGGAAACAAAACCTCTAACTGCCAATTTTTAAAAAAATGAATACGTTGACTCGTATTTATTGAAAATATTAATTTTTTATCAAAGTTATCAACACTAATATATTTAATTTTTAAATTAATATGCAAAACATATTGATATTGTAAAATACAGCAATTAAAAACTGTAATAAACTAAAAATAATGTTTTTTTGCTTTAATTAGAGATTGTATTTTCAACTACTTAAAATATATATTTTATATCAAGTAATATTTAAGAAACTAATATTTTAAAACTCACGGTTACCTTTTTAAATATAATAAGTAAATTAATTGGAGAGTAAAACTATATACTGGCTATTATTTAACATATTTGTTCTCTTAATGCTGGCTTTGGACCTTGGGTTGTTTAACCGAAAGGCTCATGAAGTTAAAATTAAGGAAGCTTTAATTTGGAGCGGTATTTGGGTTACCTTAGCATTATTTTTCAATTTATTCATATATTTTTTCTATCCTCCTCCGGTTGGTTTAACAAATGCTGATTCAGCTATGCAGTTTTTAACCGGGTACGTTATAGAAAAATCATTAAGTGTTGATAACATATTTGTATTTGTGCTTATATTTTCCTACTTTAAAGTACCTGCTCTTTACCAGCATAAAGTTTTGTTTTGGGGAATTCTAGGGGCACTAATAATGCGTGCAGTATTCATTTTTGCAGGAATTGCGCTTATAAATAAATTTGCATGGATAATTTATGTGTTTGGCATTTTTCTTATTTATTCAGGTATTAAACTTGTTATTCAAAAGGATAAGGAAATTCACCCTGAAAGAAATCCAGTATTAAAATACTTCAAAAGATTTTTCAGAGTAACTGATAAATTTGAAGGCGGAAAATTCTTTACAGTTCAAAATTTCCGGAAAACAGCAACCCCTTTATTTGTTGTTTTAATAATTGTTGAAACTACCGATTTAATTTTTGCCGTTGATTCTATACCTGCTATACTGGCAGTTACACAGGATCCCTTTATTGTATATACCAGTAATGTGTTTGCAATATTGGGTTTGCGATCATTATATTTTGCACTTGCAGGACTTGTAAAGCTTTTTCATTACCTGCATTATGGTTTAGCAGCCATTCTGGTTCTTGTTGGTATTAAAATGATAATCAATCACTATTATTCTGCAAAAATAATTTCTACTGAACTTTCTTTAATTACAATTATTTCTATACTTACTGTCTCAGTAATTCTATCAGTATTTAAGCCAAAAACTGATGTTGTTTAAGATTATTCTACCTAATTTATTATCTTTTTATAAATTTTTATTAGCAAACTTTTTTAGTTTAAATTGGGTATTTTTTTTTAATAAAAATAATCTTTAATTACATTATAAATTTAAAAAAATATAATGGATTTAAAATCAATTTTGGTTCTCCTGCCTGTACTTATTGTTCCTTGGATAGCAGTATATTTTATATTTTTTAGAACAAATAAAAAGGTATTAGGCAATTACGGAAAACTTGCTGAAAAATATTCGCTAAATGTTGATACTACAAAAAAGATCGGCATGAAAAATCACCCTGTAGCTAACGGTGTTTACAGGAACAAATCGGTTAAGATTGAAAGTCAGGTTCGTGATACTCTTGAAGGACAAAATGTTTTACCCCATACAGTTGTTACTGTTGAGTGCATTAATAATGATGACTTTTCCTTTACTTTATTAAAAAGAAATAAGCGAAATATTTTAAGATATTCTGCAGATTCGGTTTTATTAGATGATAATGAATTTGATGATAAATTCATATTACAAACAAATAATGCAGAAAAACTTAAAAAAATATTTGATTTTAATACCCGTTTTAAAATGGATAGTGTTAATGCACTTGGCTTTAACGGAATTTTAGTTTTGCAAGGTAATCAGATTCAATATATTGAACGCAATTTATTAGATAGCGATGAAGCCCTGACACGAACAGAGCTTTTGCTGCATGAAATGTGTGATATAGCTGATGTGATGAAGTATAATTAATATTATTAAAGCCAAACAATTGAAAAACTCCTTTAATCCATTGACTAAAGGAGTTGATTTGGGGTAAAACATATATAATAATCACATTATATCTTATTTTAGCAATACGTATATCCTATCCAATTCATTGTTAACCAACCTGAATTTTATAAACCAATAAACACCGTTAATTGCAAAACAAATTATTTAACCAAAATCATTTTTTTTGTATCTGTATATCTCATACCGCTTTCTGAAACAGCATTTATAGTATAAAAATATACTCCTGTAGCAAATTGCGATGCATCAAAACTTACTTCGTATGTGCCTGAATTTTGTTTGATATTAACCAATTCTTCAACTAATACTCCAAGCAGATTATAAACTGAAATGTTAACTAAAGAAGAAGATGCTAAATCATATTTTATTTTTGTAACCGGATTAAACGGGTTGGGATAATTTTGGTTTAATGAAAATCTATCTGGGACATTACTGCTTATAACCTCTATCACTGTTAAAGGACCAAATGTTCCATCCCAATTAATATTCTGAGCATATATTCCGCCTCCATCATTGCGTTTATCCTGCCAGCTTAAAATGCTCATTCCAGATGAGTTTATTACAGAATTTAACCTGATCTTTGAGCTTGAAATACTGCTTGCTGTAACAATACTTCCGCTCCATAAAAATGTACCGCTTTTACCAAGTTTTGCTGCTTTTATCGTATTTGTATTGCTTCCGGCATCCTGATTAAAACATATAACTACTGCGGTGTCTTTGGTCATAACTGTATATATCCCAACTTGGTTTGTACCTAAACTTTGTACAGCAATACCATCACCCCATTGCCTTGTACCCGTAGAATTAATTTTCTGAATGTAAAAACCCCATTGTGTCTGCCCTGAATTTGCTTCCTGCCATGCAGTATATGTTTCACCTGTAGCACTCATATATGCTGCAATAGGTGTAAAATGGTTATTTGTTGTATTTCCTGAAACTGCTGTTCCGTTCAATGGAAACTGAATTGCTCCTGATGAATTTTTTCTCTGAATATAACCTGTTGTACGGTTTACTGCATTTCTGTCGTCATGCCAGCAATAAACAGCTCCGTTATTTCCATCACTATAAAGTCTGGGTGTGTAAAACCCTGAAATTCTGCCAAGTGAATAAACGGTATCTTGTGTACTATTCCACACCTTGGTTCCGGATATTGAAACTTTTTGAGAATATATTCTGTAATTTGAGGGACTGATAAAAGAACCCGTGTATCCTGAAAACATTACAATAACACTTCCGTTATCTGATGCAACAATTGACGGCCAGTCATAGTTTTCATTTGTTCCGCTAGACCATATAATTGGAGACGCACCCCATTGCTTTACCCCTGCAGAATTAAGCTTCTGCATAGCAAGCTTTTGAGGACCTGAACCGATTCGCCAGAAGAAAACATAATTACCGTCAGAGGTTTGTACAACTTTAGGATTTGGTTGAAAAGAATTAATTGAATCAGATAATGTAACTCCGTTAGCTCCCCACAATTGCGTTCCTGAAGAGCTTATCTTATATGCAAACGGATTTATTGAACCACCGTTTCGTATATCAGTAAAGGTTATAATTGCATTATTATTATTATCAGCTATCAAATCCCAATCAACCAACGAAGAATTCTGAGGATTATTACTTACTAAAATTCCTCCAGAAGGAAAAACCGTAAAACCATTCACATCAAGCTTTTGGATATATACAGCATAACCACTTCCTCTATGATCAAACCATGTATAATAAGTTGAACCATCAGGACAAAGTGCAAGCTTTGTAACAGATTGCTCTCCGTTCTCATCACATATTAATGTATTAATTGCTGTATTAGAATTCCATTGGGAATGTAAATTTAAGGTAACTATAGATAAAAGTATTATTACTTTGATAAACTTAATAATTGATTTCATATACAAAATTAATATTTATGTAAGATAAAGGCATTTAAAAATAGCTGATTGATACGGCATATGCAAATAGAAATTTTATTATTTTTACCCACTTAAATTAAGAAATATATTGATATTTTTATATAATTTAAATAAAAAATATGATTAAAATTACTCACCATAAGAAAACAGCCAGATTTCTCTATATTTATTATAGTTTTAATGAAGATGACAGGAAGAATTTTATAAAATTTTCAAAAAACTCTTATTTTTGCAAAAAAAGATCTTATGGAACACTTTTAAAGATTTTAAATGAATTAAGACTATAATTAATATCTTCAGATAATGAAAAAATTTACAATGTGTTAACAGTAAGATTAAAAATTAATAAAAGAGCATTATGGAATAGGTTTTCAGAACTTACAAAAATTGCCGAATATTTTTATGTAAATGAACATCTGAATAAAAATAATCTTACAAGAAAAAGTATTTATTTAGAGGAACTTGCATCAAGAAATCTTTTGGAACAAATCAAATTTGAATCAACCCTATCTTTAAAAGCTGTTAATAATAATCTATATAATGCAGATTCACTGTTTTATATACAAAAAATATTCAATGATGTAAGTTCATTTCATGCTATTACAGATAATCAGGTAAAATCTATTTATTATTATAACCTTAAATCAGATTCCATTTTAGTACATTTTGTTACAACACTTATAAAGCAGCTTTTGGATGCCGAGCTTAGGAAACGAAACAATATTTATGATGATGTAAATGCAGCAGAACTGATAATTGAAACATTAATTAAACATAATAAATTAATAAATTTAAAAAACAGTAATATAAACTTTTTTATTCCTGTGGAAATATTCTATTATCTCTACTTGGCATTTAAAAAACCCGGAAGTTCTGATAATTACTTTTCTGCAAAAGAACTTTTTATAAAACATAAACAGTTATTTTCTTCATATTTCAAAAATTCCGTTTACCAATATTTAAGAAATTACTGTATAGAAATGACCAATTTAGGTAAAGCTGAATATTACCAAGAAATATTTATTATTAATAACAATATAATTGAAGAAGGACTCTACAGTGATTTTAATGCAATAAATACCGGAACTAATAACTTCAGAAATTTTATCTTTGCCGCTTTGCGCCTAAACAAATATGATTGGGTTCGGAACTTTATTGAAAATTATTCAAACGAACTTCCCGATGAAATAAGAGAAGATGAAGTAAACCTAAAAAACGGAATATTAAAAATATATGAAAAAGATTTCACAACAGCTCTGCAGTACCTTAAAAAAGTGAATAGAAAAAAATATCTGCATTACCTTGATACAAGTGTGTATAAACTTATTGTTTTTTACGAAACGCGTATTTTCGAAGATTCATATCTTGAAACTGCCAGACTAAAAGATTATATAAGGAAGCACAAGGAAATTCCCGCATATTTAAAAACAGGATATCAAAAATTTATAAAGTATTTCGAGATCCTTCTCAAACTTAATCAAAAATATGATGTTTCAGAAAATGAAATGTTCTTATTACAAATGGATCCAATCAAAAATGTTGGACTTGGCAGTTGGTTATATGAAAAAGGGATGGAAATTCTAAAAAAGAATTCCGGGTGATCTTTATAAATTTATATCCGTTTTAATTATTAATATTTTCATTATTGAAATATTTAAAAATTTAACAAATTTTCATTAGAATTTATTACTAAAATTAAATTCATACAAAAATTTTAATTCTAAAAATTTTATAGACTTTTTGTAACCACTAAATTACACAAATAATATTCCCAAAATCTACATTTAATTTAACAGGATAAATTATTAAGTTTGTTTTTCAATTCCGCAAAAGATCAAAATAAATACATATTTAAGAAAGGGTATTAAATGTCTGAAAATACGCCAATTACAGTGGCTTATGGAGATGGTATAGGTCCCGAAATTATGCAGGCTACCCTTGATATTATCAAGGCAGCAGATGCAAAAATTAATATTGAAGTAATTGAAATAGGTGAAAAAGTTTATAATAGAGGAAACACTGAAGGTATTGAACCTAGTGCATGGAATTCGTTATTAAAAACAAAAGTATTCCTAAAAGCTCCAATCACTACTCCTCAAGGCGGAGGTTTTAAAAGCTTAAATGTTGCAACAAGAAAAACTTTGGGCTTATATGCAAATGTCAGACCGTGTGTTTCTTACTTTCCTTATGTACAAACCAAACATCCTGTAATGGATGTTGTGATAATGAGAGAAAACGAGGAAGATCTTTATGCTGGAATAGAATACAGGCAAACAGATCAGGTAATGCAGGGTTTAAAACTTATATCTTCACCTGGGTCTGAAAAAATAATCCGTTACGCATTTGAATATGCTAAAGCAAACGGAAGAAAAAAAGTTACATGCTTTATGAAAGATAATATCATGAAGTTTACCGATGGTCTCTTTCATAGAATTTTTGATAAAGTTGGTGCAGAATATCCTGAAATAGAAAAAGAAAGCTGGATTGTAGATATTGGTGCAGCTAAGCTTGCTACATCACCCGAGTTGTTTGATGTTGTAGTAATGGAAAATCTTTATGGCGATATTTTATCTGATGTTACTGCACAAATGACTGGTTCTGTAGGGCTTGCGGGTTCAGCAAATATAGGTGATAATTGTGCTATGTTTGAAGCTATTCACGGCTCAGCCCCTCGGCGTGCAGGTCAGAACTCAGCAAATCCTTCCGGATTGCTGCTTGGAGCAGTTATGATGCTTGCTCATATTAATCAATCTGATATAGCAACAAAAGTACATAATGCTTGGCTTAAAACCCTTGAAGATGGTGTTCATACTTATGACATTTTCAGAGAGGGCTTTAGTAAAGAAAAAGTAGGAACTAAAGAATTTGCAAAGGCAGTAATTGCCAGACTTGGACAAAAACCAACAACTTTAAAGCCGGTGGAGTATCATGATTTTGATGTAAGTATGAAACCATATTATGATTATAAAAACTCTCCAAAAGCAAAAAAAGAACTCGTTGGTGTTGATATATTTCTTCATTGGACAGCTGGCACAGCTGATGAACTTGGCAAATTGGTTGAAAATATTTCTGACGAAAACTTAGAACTTGTTTCAATTACAAATCGTGGTGTAAAAGTTTATCCCGGAGGATTGAGTGAAACTTTCTGTGTAGATAACTGGAGATGCCGGTTCATTGCTAATGAAAAAATAACTAAACACAAAAATATTATTGCTCTGCTGGATAAATTCCAAAAAGCTGGCTTTGATTTTATTAAAACAGAAAACCTTTATACCTTTGATGGTGAAAGCGGTTATTCGGCATAATTTTATTTCTAGTATACTTTTTTTTAGCTCTTCATTTAAATTGAAGAGCTTTTTTTTTATATTTAAATTTTACTAACCTGAAACATAAATACATAAAAAATAATTATATTGATAGTAGGGTAATATTTAATGATATTTGCAATATATTAGTATATAAAACGCTTAATTTCACATATTTATAATTTTTATTATTGTTCAAAATACCTTAAATTATACGATATTTTTAATAAATCAACATAGAAATGGTAATTACCTATAAAACAAACGCTAAGCCTGAAGCACATGAATTGGCAGAATTGTTTAAGTCTTCAGGGATAAAACGACCGGTTGAGGATCTGAACCGTGTAAAAAAAATGATTGAGCAGGCAAACCTTGTAATTACTGCATGGGATGGTGAAAAATTAGTAGGAATTGCCAGAGCTTTCAGTGATTTCGCTTACTGCTGCTACCTTTCAGACCTTGCAGTTGATAAAGAATATCAAAATCATGGTATTGGACACGAGTTGGTTAATGAAATTCAAAAGCTTATAGGTGATGAATCTAACTTAGTGCTTCTCGCTGCTCCGGAGTCAATTGAATATTATCCTAAAATTGGCTTTGAAAAAGCCGGAAATGCCTTCATTATTTACCGAAAAAAATAAATATTTCCCTTTTAAAAACATATCATTTAACTTTATTTTTTTTATAATGCTTAAGTTAAATAAACTTGTATAATGGATAAAAAAGAAATACAAAATTTAAGAAGACAATATACAAAAGGTTCCTTAACAGCTAAAAATGTAAGTAAAGATCCCTTCAAACAATTTGATAAATGGTTTGGTGAAGTTTTAAAGTCAGGATTTCTGGAGCCAAATGCAATGATTGTTGCTACATCTGATAAATTTTGCAAGCCCTCTGCACGTGTTGTTCTGCTGAAAGGAATTAATAATAATGGCTTTGTTTTTTTTACAAATTATAAAAGTAAAAAAGGAAATGACCTTGAAGTGAACCCATTTGCTTCAATACTTTTCTTTTGGGATATACTTGAGCGTCAGGTAAGGATTGAAGGTAAAGTTGAAAAAATTACTAAAAATGAAAGTGATGCTTATTTTCAAACACGACCGTATAAAAGCAAGATAGGTGCCTGGGCTTCCAAACAAAGCAGTGTCATAGAAAACAGAGGTACTGTTTTAAAGGAATTCATTAAATATATGGTCAAATTCAAAAATCACGTGCCACTTCCTGATTCATGGGGAGGGTACAAGCTTATCCCTGATTCATTTGAGTTTTGGCAAGGTCGTCCGAATAGACTTCATGACAGAATAAAATACAAAAGAAAAAAGAATGGTTGGAAAATTGAAAGACTTGCTCCTTAATTTAACTTGTTGAACAACAATTCAGCTTCTTCTAATATCCAAAGCTTATAAGAAAAATATTCATCCCTTTTTAGATCCATAATAAGTTCATTACACAAATTTTTATCTTCCTTAAACCTTATGTTATTAAGTTGATTTGTATATCTGATAAATTTCAGATATTGATTTTTCCTCATATCAGGAATAAACTTATTGTTATGAACAGTCTTTTTAAATGTATCAAGAAGAGATTGCAATGGAAGCATCCAGTTCAACCCGTAATAAATCCTTACCTGCAGTATTCGTAAGTCCATTTTTAAATATACTTCATCTGGCTTACTTTTTGCCAAGTATTCCAGAGCTTTTTCATAATTACCCTGTTCATTTTCCATATATGCTAAAGCATAATAGTAATTTGCTTCTCTTGATGATTCATGCAGCTCATGTTTATAATCTTCAATAAAACTTCTAAGCTTATCAAAACTTTTAAGTTTAGATGCTGTAACTACAATGCTTGTATAAAAAGTATTGGGCATACAACCAAAGTTTAAATATGTCTTCTTTTCAAGTTCCATTTCATAAATGTTCATTGATTCCTGCAGAAATTTATGATTGCCTTTTCTTAACTGCCTTATAGTATAATTTTCTAAATTAATATACAAATCGCCTAAGAAATCACCAATTTCTTTTTCAAATTTTACAACTAGCTCCTTTAGCTTATAATAGTGATCTTCATTTTCTGGTTCAATAAACAGTAATATTACCCTGTAATATACCTGAATTAGCGGTATATTTTTAAAACCTTCAATATTAAAGTTCTTTATAATATTTTCAAAAACAGATGTATTAATTTTTATATTATAAAGGTACATAGTGTTTAAAGTAATAGCATAATACTTTAATACACTTATCAGATAATAATAAGTAATATTATCACTAAATAGCTGTATATTATCACTTGTAAGGTATTTTTCATACTTACCCATATAAATTTCAGCTAGATAGCTCAATTTATGTTCAGCAAATTGATATCTGTTTGCAAAATATTCCTGATCTTTTACAATTGTATTATCTAATTCTTTGTTTACAATTTCAATTGTTCTTTCATAATCTTTAAATAATTTTCTTTCAAATAACACGTTTAACAGAATATCCTTGCTTTTAAAAGGATCATTATTAAACCGGTTATATGCCAAAAATTTTTCAACTAGCTCATATAGATAAAACATCAGTAATCTAAGAGTACTATCTTTAAATGGTTTTCCTGGAAATAATTTAGCAAATGCTTTTTCTTTTTCAATCTTTGCCGCTTCAAATTCCGGATATAGTTTTTTTAGGTATTCAAACAATTTGATTACATTTACATTCTTATTGAAAAAAGGAGAGGAAACAAACTCGGAAAATTCCTTCATTTCCTTTGGAGAAAATGTTCTAATTGCTTCAATTAAACTGCTCTTGTTCAATTAAAAATATATCCTGCTTTCTTAAATAAATAAGTTAGTTCAAATAATCAAATTCGCATATGATTTTAAAACAATATAACACTCTTTTTAAGTATAAAAAACCTAAAATATTAGTTAAAATATCATTATTTTTAGGTTTTTATTATTTTTCCAAAAAATAATCAAAAACAATTTTATGAATTTTTTAAAAACATAATTTTCAAAATATTCAATTCTTGTTTTCTTTTAAAATGTTAGTAATACAATATATTAAATATAATCATTTGGTTAACTACTAATAATTTTAAATACTTATTTGGTTAATTAAATTGATAAATATAAATTTATATCAAAAAAAATATGATGAATTTATATCCGTTTCTTTTTCTTATTATCACTTCATGTTCCTTATAAGCTTACAAAACAATTTACAAAAATTATTATGAAAGTGTGATAATGAATATTTTTTCTGTTTAAAATGTTACTAATGAAATGAAACATCAAAAAAATTAATTCCAATGCTAAGTTAATATATAACAAAATATTATATTATCTTTTTGTGTTAATATAAGTAAGAAAAGGAAACAGAATTATAAACAAACAACAAATCATTTCTTTGCATAAGCATAAAATCTGTTATATTTTTGTAGCACAATTAATTTTTAAACAAATAAAGAAAGGAATCACAATCATGTTTGGATTTGGAAAAAAAATTGAAAAAGACCCTAAAAAAGCACTTGAACAGGCAGATAAAACTATAAATTCAGGTTTAACCGGTTTTTTTACTAAAGCATTTGTTGGAAAAGAAAGTCTGGATCAGATAAATCATAGTCTTGATGTTGCAAAACAATATACAGATTCCGGTAATTTAAGTCAGACTGGTATGCCTGCAACAGCAGATGTGTTAAGCATAGAAGATACAGGCGCCCTTGTTAACTATAATCCGGTAGTAAAAATGAAATTAAACATCACTCCGCAGTTTGGACCTGCATTTGAACAAATGGTTGAAATTGCTGTTTCAAAAATTGCTATACCAAGAGTAGGGGATAAAATTAATATAAAATATAATCCCGCAAATACTTCCCAAGTTCTGGTTGTATAAAAATATCAAAACATAATAACAATACAGGAGGAATTCAAACAAATGAGATCCGCAAAATTAATTTTGTTACTTTTTACTTTAATTATAGCTTTTTCCGGCTGTAGTAAAATAAAACAAATACAGAAGATAACCGATAAATTTTCTGGAGACAGACTTTATTTCTGTGAAAAGTATGTAACTAAAGAAATTGGTGAAGATACTAAGTTCAAAGCAGGAAAAATAACAGTGATGGTCAAACTGCAGAATCCAATTGGTGAAAAAGAAGTTGATATAAATGTAACTGATATAGCATCAGGAAAAGCTGTAGATACATTCCCATTCACTGTTCAACCAAGCTGGGACTATATTCATTTTGATGACGTTGAGTTCAAAGATAAAGGCAAGTACAAAGTTAGCTGCCTTAAAAAGAACGGTGATGTAATCTGCAGCAGTGAAGTTGAAATAATTTAAATAAATAAATACTGTAATAATTCATTCATTACTTCCAATGTATTCATTTAAGCCTGCCGGAGGCAGCCGGCAAGGCTAAAGAATACAAAACCTATACAGATAAATTCAGAAAGCAATTTTTTTTCCTTTTGGAAACTATGAGCGGAAAATTAAATATGGAACCTATTAACGGAATAGATATTGAAAGATATGCAAAATTATGTGCTAAGATGGAAAATGTTTTACATGATAAAAGGGAATGCGCAAAAATTGCAAAGGCAGATGGTATTAGTAAAAAAGATTGGGAAATTGCTCACAGCGGTTGGCAATCAAGAATAACTGATCCATCAGATATGGGCAGAACTGCATCTATATTTGTTGCGGAGTGGAAAATTGCTAAAGCATTAATAAAGTAAACATCTGTATTTTTGTATTTAATTATATAAGATTTTTATAAATTTTTTTCACCCCCCAATTTGCTGTTCCATTTAAATGGAATGGCTTTTTTATTTATTATACGGAAACAAATTAAAAGAATTTTACATTTAATAATTATAATAGCTGTAATTCTGAATATTTCAATTACTTCATTGTTTACAATAGTTTTTAAATATAAGTTACTTTTATGAGATTTTTAATTTTTCTTTTAATTTCCTTTTTTTCAGTTTCTGTTTATTCCCAGCAAAAATTGCTTATTCCGATGGATGTAAACTCACAAACTGATCATTTACGGGCTTATGGTATTGCTTACAGGCATTTACTTGGAGGCAAGGAGCTTGACTGGCTCCTTAATTACCGGGGGGGTTCGTTTATGTTTGATTATAGCACTGAGCTAACCGCTGAATGCAATTCAAAAGGCGTCAGTTATGAACTGCTTTCGGGTACTCAAGCCGCACAGGTTTATTCTGAAGTGCAGAACGAAAACAATAACATGGATGTTGTTAGACTTGAAAAAGTAGCAAAAATAGCTGTTTATGTTCCTCCTAATGCCCTGCCTTGGGATGATGCAGTTCAACTTGCACTTGATTATGTTGAAATACCTTATGATAAAATTTGGGATGAAGAAGTTCTGCAGGGCAAACTTAAAGATTATGACTGGGTACACCTTCATCATGAAGATTTTACAGGTCAGTACGGTAAATTCTTCGCTGCCTTTGGCTCTTCAGCTTGGTATTTAACTCAAAAACAGACAAATGAAGAAATGGCAAAAAAGCTTGGCTTTGCCAAAGTCTCTCAGTTAAAGCTTGCTGTTGTTAAAAAACTTAAAGAATATGTTTCAGGTGGAGGATTTTTGTTTACAATGTGCTCTGGCACCACTACACCTGATATTGCTCTTGCTTCGCAATATACCGATATATGTGATGCAATGTACGACGGTGACCCTTATGACCAAAATGCAAACAGCAAACTAGATTATTCAGAATGCATGGTATTTCAAAATTTTCAGGTTCAGCTGAATCCTTATGTTTATGAATATTCAGATATAGATGTAACAGATGCAGAACTGATGATGGGACAATATAATGACTATTTCACTCTGTTCGATTTTTCAGCAAAAATTGATCCGGTTCCATCAATGCTCACACAAGATCATACCGCTATGATAAAAGGATTTTTAGGACAGGAATCAGGATTTAAAGAAGAATACATAAAACCAAACATGACAATCCTTGCTAAAAATGAAGGAACAAACTGGGTAAGATATGTTCACGGAAATTACGGTAGAGGTACATTTACCCTCTATGGAGGCCATGACCCTGAAGATTATCAGCATGCAGTAGGCGACCCAAAAACTGATCTTTCATTATATAAAAATTCACCCGGTTACAGACTAATACTAAATAATGTTTTGTTCCCCGCCGCCAAAAAAAAGAAATTGAAAACGTAGGTATTCCGCAGGGTCTTTATTTATTTATAAGTTTACCTAAAAAAATAATGCCACGGGTTTAAAGCCGTGGCTAACAGAATAATATTTTAAAAAGGATAACTGGTGAAAATTTATATTACTTCTTGATTTTACCCTTATTTTTCTTTCCGTGCTTTTTATTTCCATGTTTATTCTTATGTTTTTCCTTCATCTTTTGTTTCATAGTATTCCATTTATCAATCTGTTCTTTGGAAAATATTCCCTCTAGCTTTTGGTTAGTATCTGTTCTCAATGTCTTCATCTGTTCGCGTCTTGATTCCTTAGTTATATCCTGAGTATTCCTGATTGTATTCACCTGATTAGCATGATTAAGAATTACATCATATACCTGTTGCTTTTGTGTTTCGCTCAATGAAAGCTTATCAGTCAATCTTTCGGTTCTTAACTTTGCCCGTTCTTCGGGGGTTTTATTTTTTTCACTCTGTGAAAATACCGAAGTAGATAAAAACATAAACAGTAAAACCAGCAAAAATGCTGAATAATTTTTTGTTTCTTGCATAAAATAATAAATTATTATTTATAAAATAACTTCTTGATAATTAGACACCGATTATTTTATAAAGTTTAAACAGAATTTATATAATTTACAATCTGTTACAATTACAGGTCAATCCCTGTAACACACAGTTTTATACGAACAGTATTTACAGTGGGATAAATCTTCTGTTTGGATAAACGGAGTTGTATCATCAAATATTTTTACCAGCATTTCTCTTAGCTTCTCTTCAAATAATGCTTTACGATATTTATTTATTGGCTCTTTTTCAAACCATTCTATGCCTCCGGATATTTTTTTTAGCGGATAAATACCAATAACAAGTTTAGTTTCAGGATTATGATTTAGATATAGGGAGGCATAAAACAATTGCTGAAAATTCTCTTTTAAATTAATATCATTATAAATTTTATCCATTTGCTCTTCATCCGAAAGTTTTCCTTTTGGGGTTATTTTTACTGAACCGGTTTTATAGTCAACTATTCTTGTAATATTGTCTTTTAATTCTATTCTGTCCAATCTTCCTAAAAGCGGTATGTGAATTTTTTCTCCATTAATATTAATTTCAAAATCTCGCTTTGATTCTTGTTCTATATCAAGTATCTTAAAGGGGATTTGTTTTTTATCTTCTTCAAGTACCTTAGTTACAAGCTTTTGAATAATACCCTTATATAAAAGATTTTTCCCCTGTCTTATTTCACTAAATACTGCATATTCCTGCTTTATATTACAAGCAGCTTTCCAAATATCATCATATTCTCTATTTATTTTTTTAATCATACTTGAAATATCATTTTCTTCAAGTATTTTATTTTCAAACCCTTTATAAAGATCTTCCATAATTTTGTGAAATATATCTCCAAACGCACCGCTTGAAAAATATTCTTCAGCTTCATCTTTCTCTTTGAGTTTTGCAATCTTTTTCAGGTAAAACTGCAATGGGCAGTTTATATAAAGACTTAATGTACTGGCGCTGAATTGTTTTTCATTTTTTAGTCTTTCTATTATATCAGAGCTTTTTTCAACAATAATTTCTTTTTTAGTCTGCGGTTTTATATCTCCTGAAAAAATATATTTTTCAATTGTTACATTTTTATTCTTTTTTCCAAGTTCATTTTCAAGCTGCAGAATAAACCTGCTTTTTTCACCTCCTGAAATTGCTCCGGCTTCTGCGTTATAGATTAATGTAATGTTTTTAGCTTTTTGCAAAAGTCTGTAAAAATTATACGCTGATGCCGCTTCAGAATCTTCATTTAAAGGAAGTCTGAATGCTTTGCGTAATGAATATGGAATAAAAGAGCTGTTATAGATTTCAGAAGGCAAAATTCCTTCATTTACCGAAAGTATAAATACATTGTCAAAATCAAGCTGCCTTGTCTCTAGTAATCCCATTATCTGTAAACCTTTAAGCGGTTCTCCTTCAAATGGAATTTTAGCTGATGCTGTTTTTTCAAGAATAATATCCCAAATAGTTTCTGGTTGTATTATTTCATCGTAGTTTTTAAGTATGTTAAAAACATGGTTTATCTCTTTAAATGCTCTGTAAAGAAATTCATTGTCATATTTATTATCTTTTTCAGCAGCTAAATTCTTTTCAATCTCTTCAAGCAATTTATAAATGTCATCCGTCAAAGAATTAATATTACAAGCCAGATTTATTATTATGTTTAATAAATGCGGTATTTCCTTATAGTAGCTTTTAAGAAATCGTATAGAAACATAAATAATGTTTCTTTTATTTATAATATTTATCAAATCATCAGCATTGGTAACTTTCTCTTTCTTAATATAAGGATGCATTAACAGGTTTATTACATCTTTATAGTAAAATGCGGGGTTTTCTTCAGTCCCGCTTTTATTGTTATATAAATCCTTTAGCTGCTTTAGCAGTGTATATAATAAAGTATTTTTTAAAGAATATCCCATTGTAATATTAACTTTCCGCACTTCAGGTGGCAGGGAGTTTAATACCGGTAAAAGCAAACCATCATCCGGAAGTACAATAACTGTATTCTCCTTTTCCTTCTCTGATAACTTAGTTAGCTCATTACCTAATACTTTGGTTTGTGGAATTTGTAAAGGTGCTCCAATTATTTTTACCGATTTGGAATCTGTTAATAAATTATTTTCAATCCATTTTACTTCATTTAATCCAAGAAAATTTAATGAATATATTAAATTCCTGCCAGCTTCCTGTGTATTATCATCATAATAATACATATCACCATCCGCATAAAACTCAGCATCCCCCTGTTTTATAAGCTCTTTAATAATGCCTTCTTCGCATTTATTCAGCTGATTAAATCCTGCAAA
>WBZR01002352.1_pt1 | contig 19754 bp, 13 predicted proteins | sample 5204231 | NCBI WGS metagenome assembly WBZR01 (sample SAMN12412403, study PRJNA552823) | activated sludge metagenome | isolation source: activated sludge from anammox sidestream of wastewater treatment plant... | place: USA: Virginia | collected 2017-08 | reverse complement strand
CTGGACCCGGACGAGGAACAGGCCCTGCGCTACGCTCTCAGGGAGCGCGATCGAAAGCTGGAGGTCGCCCGGGATTCGGCCAATGACTTGCGCCGGGAACGGCGATACACGCCAAAGCCCAGGTTGGAGCACTACGGGGACCCCTCAAAGGGGCAGCGGAGTCACCGACTTAGTGGTCCAGTTTTTGGGAACCCCTCAAGCGTCGTGTCCATAGATTGTTCGATGGCGTCAGATGACGGCATCAGGTGGAAAGCGGCTTTGACATGACCACAACCGGCACCCCAATCTGTTCATCCGCTGCTGGGTTGACGACTGTTCGTGAGTTTACCTGGGGCTTCTTCGAGACTTAAGTGCCGTCATCTCCGGCTGAGGACAAGATCCTCTGCTCAGCTAGCCAGCTCCGGACATCCGGCCAATAGTCGATCCGACGGAATAGTGCGAGAGTAAGATTCATGTTGAAACTCGGGTCACTGACATCCCGGCGGATGAGCAGATGATCGCCGCCAGAGTAGACCTTCAATTCGAAGGGGGCCCCAGCCGCGATGAGTCGCTTGAGATTCGCGACTGATCGGGATGTCGGCACGCTTCGGTCCCTGCCGCCGAGTACCCACAATGTAGGCACCTTGAGGGTGCTCAGCAGCGGAACCGGGTCGTAACCTTGGGGGCCATCGTACTCATCCAGCCGCCGCTCAATCTCCTCGTCGGAAAGCTCCCCGTCGGCAAATGGTGCGGGGGCTTTAAGCTCGGGATACGCGCGATATTCCCCGGTGAGCTGGCTGTACCAGTCTTCTATGCCACAGGTTACTGCTGGGCCCGAAATGCTCACGATAAAGGACACATCGCCGCTTTGGCTGGCAGCCAGCGGCATGATCCATCCCGCCTGGCTGATGCCAAGGAGTCCCATGCGCGTGGAATCGATGTCCTCGCGTTTCTTCAAACTGCTAACCGCGGCAAGTACATCGCTCGCCAGTACCGTGAACGTGTCGCCACACTTGGCAACGCCCTCGAGGCTCCACGTGGCGCCTTGGACCTGCGAGCCGGACGATTCGCCCACCCCCCGCTTGTCGTAGAGGAGCACCGCCATGCCATGTGGCACCAAGTGCATGGCATACCCCCAATAGATCCAGCGCGACAGCGCCCCGGATCCCTGAACGACGACTGCCGCGGGATACGGTCCATCGCGCCATCTCGGGAGTGCCAGCGTCCCGGCCAGCGTCACTTCGCCACTCTGGAACTGAATGCTCTCAGTGCGAATCCACGGAAGGCGCAGATACAGACTGACGCCGACCACCAATCCCACGACCAGCAGGGAGACGGCAGCCAGTACGGCACGTGTGGTTGGTTTCCAGTGCACAACTGGCTCCAGCGGTTCGTTAGTGACCGCGTTCGTCCCGGCCTAGCTTTTTATTGGTCCGACAGCAGAATGCATCGGAGCCTTGGAACTGGTTTCCTCGGGAATGGCTGATCCTGAATCCAATTGAACCGCACGTCCGGAGCCAAATGCCTTGGTCGACACATGCCTCGGGCGCGTGTGAAGTCGCACATCGCCCGAGCCAAACGTCAGGACCTCCACGTCACCGGTGGGCGCGACGTCGGCATTGCCACTACCGAATAGGGTGGTGGTGACGTCGCCCGTGGCGAGCTTGGCAAGATCGGCGTCACCGGAGCCAAAGATCCGCAGCGTCAGCTTGCCGGCCTTGCCTTCCCCGCGCACCGATCCGCTACCGAATAGATCGATTTCAAGGGATTCCTGAGCGAGGCCCTCCAGGATCAACGAGCCGTTGCCCCTTAATCCAAAACTGGTCAGGGACGGTCCCGTGATTCTCACCTCGAGCGATGACGGGTCCGAGTACATCGACCCTCGGTCGAAGTAGATCTGGCCGTCGACGATACGAAGACTGTCGACACTAGCTTCCGGCCCGGTCACAGTCACCCGCCACGCTGGGCCAGGCGCGTAGTAGACGGTACCGGGCACGCAGATGTCCGCCCGGTCACCGCCGTTCCATCCAAAGTCGCGCGTGACGATTGCGTCGGGGCCGACGGGAGGCATACGCCCAGCCGAGGGGCGAGAACTCCCCCAATCTCCGTCGCAGTTCCGCGGGACGGAGAACGGAAACGCGTAGCCGCGGTTCGCATTGATCACGCTCGCAAGCGACAGGCACACGACCGATATGGCGAGTCCCGCAACCCCCACAACCACCAGTGATCTAGCCATGTTTAGTCTCTTTGCGCATTACGCTGCCGAATCCGATGGGACGGTGCCATCGCCCGGCGGTCGCAGCTGATAGTGGAGCCGGGCGTACTTGCTGAGGAGCAGTAGGGCGCCCTCCATCCCCAGCAGAAAGAAGGCGCCTGTGCCAATTCCGCCCGCGATCAGGCCGACTCCGGTCAGGACGAGGCTGGCGGTCGAGGTCCAGCCGGTGACCGGCGCCACCCACCACGGACTTGCCATCACAGCAAATCCCACGATGATCACCGCGAGAATAACCACGCCGGTGACGAAGGCAGCCAGACCCAGCACGCACAGCAGGGGCAGGAGAATGATGAGATCGACTGCCGCCAATCCGCAGAGCGCAATAACGGCACCGAAATACGCCATCGGCGTGCGGCGTTGCTCCCAGCGGCGCAGTCCCGCCTCGGCTCGAAGCTCCTTGGCGAGCCGCTTGGGGTCGCCCAAGGCATCCGCCACGTCCTGCTCGCCGCGACCGGCGGCCTGTGCCTCGGCGAAGTGGGCACTGTAGTCCGAAACGATGTCGTCAATCTCCGGCGGTTTTAGGCCCCTGAGGGCGACTCGCAGCTCGGACAGAAACTGGTCGCGGTTCATTCTTTGCATCCGACGATCTTCTGGACTGAACTTGCAAAGACGTCCCACTCAGCCCGTTGTGCAGCGAGGGCGGTCCGCCCCGCGGCCGTGAGTTTGTAGTACTTGCGAGGCGGACCATTCGGCGTTTCGACAAGGTACGTTTTCACCAGACCGGCCGTTTGCATGCGACGCATCAGTGGGTAAATCGTGCCCTCGCCCATGCCAATGTCCTCCGCGAGGTGGCTGGCAATGTCGTACGCGTAGCTGTCACCGCGCGAGAGCATGGCCAGCACACACAGGTCTAGCACACCCTTCTTCCATTGAACGTCTGTTGGTTCTGCCACGGCGTCTCAACTACGTGCTTGGGCTCATGCTACGACTCGCTACTGTATATTGCAAGGTACCTAGTGTAGGCATATAGTCAGGCAAAGACAGCCCCATGCCTCGATTCAGTCGGGGCGGATCCAAGGCAATCGACTGTTCGGATGCGGAGAAGAGCAATGAACACTGCTCTCGAAACAGTTCACCCCCCCCTGCACCTAAGCCGTCGCGTGCCAGGTCCACGCTAAGGCTCTAGCGTGACGCGACGGCGCACGCAGTGATCTGCCTGATCAGCAGCTCGCTACTGGCGACCACGACGAGCGCATTGGCTGCTGGGGACAACAAGGCACATGTTGTCCTCGCACAGGACATTGATCCGAAGGTTACCGCCATTGTTGAGAGGTACCGGGCGTCCATTCCCAAGATGATGGCCGAACAGAAGGCTCCCGGCCTGGCCATCGCCTTGTTGTTCGGTGGCGAGCTGGTCTGGGCGGAAGGCTTTGGCGTCACCGACACGACGTCCAACCGTCCGGTCACTCCCGAGACGACTTCAGTGTCCAGTCCATCTCAAAGACCTATACCGCCACGGCGGTAATGGCGGCAGTCGCCGAGGGCCGGGTGGCACTGGATGAACCCATTACCACCGATCTGCCGTCATTCTCAGTTCACAGCCGCTTTGAAGACAACCCGGAGAAGAAGATCACGTTGCGCCTGCTGCTCAGCCATCACGCGGGATTTACCCACGAGGCGCCGGTGGGCAACAACTACGACGACGACACTCGGTCCTTTGATGCCCACCTGAGGAGCATCGGTAACACGTGGCTGCTATTCCCCGTCGGCCAGCGGTATTCGTATTCAAATCTCGGCATTGACCTTGCGGGCCATATCTTGGAAGTAGTCTATCGGCGGCCGTATGCCCAAGTCATGACGCAGAAGGTCTTCCGCCCACTGGGCCTCAAGAACACGACCGTCGATCAGGACGCGATCGTGAGGTCGGGGACCCGGGCAATCGGGTATACCAGGGACCATGATCGGGTGCCGGTTCGGATCCCGATGATTCCGGCTGGCGGCGTCTACACCAACATCAAGGACATGACCCGCTTCATGCAGTTTCACCTGAACGGCGGGATGATGCGGCGAAAAGCGGTAATCCCTAAAAAAGTTCTGGATCGAATGTACGAGCCATGCTGCGGGACTGAAGACAGCTCGTACGGTCTCGGCATCGCCTTGGGTGAGAACCGGTTCGGGGGCACCACCGCCATCTCCCTCGGTCACAGTGGCGGTGGGCTCGGCTTCAAGTCGGAAATGTATTGGTTCTCGGAACTAGGCGTCGGGGTGGCCGTGCTCACGAACAGCGACAGTCACCAACTGTCCGGTTCCCTGTATAGCTCCCTATCCCTGGAGATCCTCGAGACCTTTCTTGGCAAGAAGGCCGCCCCCGACAACAACCGTGAAACCGTGGGAACGCTCGTGCCGATTGACGAGGCCAGACTCAAACAGCTAACGGGACTTTACGTCGGCCCTCCGGATATCGAGCTGGAGGTTCGCGACTCGCAACTCGGATGGCTCCGTCAGTCCAAGTTCTACCCGGTGACATTCCACAGCGCCAATGAGGTTGAGGTGCGATTGCCGTCAATGGCTATGACACTGCGCTTCCAGTCAGACGGCCTACGGGATCCGGCTTGGGCGGACTGCACCATAGACGTTGGCACCGTGCGCATATCGGGATCACTCGCTTACAACGGTAATCCGATGGATCCTCTCGGTCCGGACAAGCCGGAATGGCGAAGGTATCTGGGAGACTATGCCATCCCGCAGTGGGGAAAGGTCGTTGATACCGTGGACCTCCACGTCGAGGGCAGCTACCTCTATTTCGGCAAGTACCGGGTTGTTGACGAATACAAGCCCGGCTTGTTCTTCCTGAGTGATGGACAAGCCCTCGACTTGCGCGGTGAGCCGCCAACTTTTCGCAGCATTTCCTTGAACCGTAGGTGACGGCCTAGGTCGTCACCCTGAGAACTTGGTTGGAACCGGCCCCTGCTCAGGCCCGGATGACCCGAAACGTCACCATCAGGCGGACAACGACTCGAAAAAGCCATCGTTTGCACTTATGGAGCACTTACGGGAGCAATGCGGAGAATCCCGAATCGCGCAACTTGTTGATTTCGTGGTGCCGGGGAGAGGAGTCGAACTTCCGACCCCGCATTGCGAAGTTTGCGGCCGATAAGTCAATAAGTGAACACCGGCACCAACGTGGGTCAGCTGCGTGACTTGATGGGGGTGCCGTCGGCGACGCGCTCGCCGGGCTGGAGGACCACTTCGTCGCCGGCGGCGAGGCCGCTGGTGATTTCCGCTTCCAGGCCGTTGGCGAGGCCGATGGCGACGTGGCGCAGCCGCGCCCGGCCGTCGTCGTTGACGAACACCGCCCAGCTGTCGCCGTCGCGGAACAGCGCCGCCTGCGGCAGCTTCATGGTCTTCGCCGCCGCGGCGAGGACGATGCGCGGCTCCACCCGGTAGCCGTGGCCGAGCCGGCGCCAGCGCTCGGGCGGATCGGTGAAGTCGATGATGACGTTGACCCGCTGCTCCTCGATGCCGAGCGCGGAAACCTTGGTGAAGCCGTAGGGCTCGACGCGCCGTACCTTGCCGGCGAGTGCGCCGTCGCCGCCCCAGGCCTCGATGCGCACCACCTGGCCGGGCCGCACCTTCACGGCTTCGGTGGAGAGCAGGTCGGTGACGATTTCGAGGTCCCCGGTGTCGCCGACCTCGAGCAGCGGCGCGCCCGGGCTGACCACGCCCTCGCTCTCCTTCAACACCCGCAGCACGCTGCCGCTCACCGGCGAGAACACGTCGACGCAGTCGCAGTCGGCGCCGCGCCGTCGCCGGACCAGGCCGGGCGCCAGCAGCCTGGCCTGGGCCTGCGCCAGTTCGGACTCGCGGGTCCGCTGGCCGGCACGCGCTTCCTCGACTGCAGCCGCGGCGCTGCGCGCGCGGCGCTCGGCCGCATCCAGGTCATTGGCCGATATGCTATGGCTGGCCGCCAGGCCGCGATAGCGCTGCAGTTCCGCGTTGGCGAAGTCGAGGTCGGCCAGGGTTCGGGCCACGGTGGCCACCGCCTGCTTCTGCGCGGCCTGCGCGGCCTGCACGCCGGCGCGGGCCTCGGCTTCGCTGCGCCGGTCGAGGAAGGCCGGGTCGCCCGGCTCGATGCGCGCCGTCACCGTCTGCCGGGCCACCACCGCATCGCCCGCCTTGAGCGCGATGCGCTGCATCAGCCCGGGCAGCGGCGCGGAGACCACGTAGGCTTCCTTCACCCGGGTCTCGCCCTCGTCGCTGACCGTTTCCTCGATGGGCCCGAGCGTGACTCGGGCGAAATCCACCGCCACCGCCCGCGGCCAGGACAGCCAGAGGATGCCGAGCGCGGTGACGGCGGCGATCGGCAGCCACAGCATGAGGCGACGCTGGTCCGGCGTGGGCATCGGCTACTCCCGCGTCTTCAGCACGGCGATGAGGTCGAGCCGGTCCACGCGCCGGCGCACCAGCAGCGCCGAGGCCAGCGTGGCGCCGAGCCCGATCAGCATGGCGATGGCGTAGGTCGAGGCCTGGATGGCCAGCGGGATGCGGAACAGCTCGGTGGTGAAGGAGGAAACCATGATGCTCGCGATGACGTAACCCATGAGGCAGCCCAGCGGCAGGGCGACGAAGGTCAGCAGCCCCACCTCGCCCAGCAGGATGTAGGAGATCTCCGCCCGGGTGAAGCCGAGCACCCGCAGCGTCGCCAGCTCCCGCCCCCGTTCCGAGAGGGCGATGCGCGCTGAATTGTAGGTCACGCCGAAGGCCAGCGTGCAGGCGAAGACCACGAAAAAGGAGACGTAGATCAGCAGGGTCCGCGCCAGGGTGTCGTGGAAGGTGCGCACCGCCGCATCCTTCAGGGTGATGAAGCTGATCCGCGGCGTTTCCTTGAGCTTGCGGAACAGCTCCTGCCGCCGGCTGGCATCGAGGCGCAGCTGCACGGCGGTGACGCTGTCCTGCTCGCGCATCAGGCGGTTGAGCGCGTCGATGTCGATGTAGGCGGGGCTGCCGATGTAGGTCTCGAAGGTGGCGACCACCGGGATCCGCAGCAGCGGCCGGCGGCCCTCCAGCACCTGTGCGCCGACCACGTCACCGACCTTCACCGCCAGCATCTCCGCCAGCATGGTGGAGATGACCAGCCCGCCGGGCGGCATGTCGAGCGCGTGGCCCGCGGCGTCGAAGACGTGCTGCAGCTCCTGGTGCGCGGGGACGCCCTGCAGGGCCTGGCGCTCCTCGCGCGGGCCGAAGCGCAGCCGCGCCGGCACCACCCGCAGCGGCTCGGCGGTGATTACGCCGTCGAGCCGGGCGAGCTCGCGCAGCACCTGGCGCGAGCGCGGCTCGGCGAATCCCACCGTGATGTCCTGGCCCTGGGCCTGGAGGAAATACACGTCGGCGATGCGGTCGATGGCATCCATCCACATCATGGAGCTGACCAGCACCGCCACCGCCATGCCGATGCCGACGCTGGTGGTGAAGGAGCGTGCCGGCCAGCGGCCGATCTGCCGCAGCAGGATGCGGCTCGGCTGGTCCATGGCGCGGAACAGCCGCCAGCGCGCCAGGCCGGTGCGCCGGAACAGCGGCGGCGCCGGTGGCCGCATGGCCTCCGCGGGCGGCAGGGCCGCGGCCCGGCGCACCGTGCCGAGCGCGCCGATCAGCCCCGCGCCGAGGCTGGCGACGCTGGCCAGCACGAACGGGCCGGGGCCCGGCGCGTACAGCAGGAACGGGAAGCGGTAGAACTCCGCGTACAGCCGCGTATTGGTGAGCCCGAGCCACCAGCCGAGCGCGCAGCCGAGGACGATGCCGGCGACGCCGATGCCGAGCACCAGCTTGATGTAGTGCCAGGCGATCTCGCCGTCCGGGTAGCCGAAGGCTTTGAGCAGGCCGATTTCGCTGCGCTCCACGGCGATCAGCCTGGAGAGCACCATGTTGGTGAGGAAGGCCGCCACCGCCAGGAACACCGTCGGCAGGATGCTCGCCAGGGACTTGAGCTGCTCGATCTCGTTCATCAGGAACCAGTTGGAGATCTGGTCCTTGCGGGCGATGGCACCGACGCCGCCGTAGCGGGCCAGCAGCAGGTCCAGCTGCGCGATGACGCTGTCCGCGCTGGCGCCATGGAGCAGCATCACCGAGACGTCGTTGAAGGCGCCGTCGAGGTCGTAGGCGGCCTGCATCGCCTTCTCGCCCAGCCAGATCACGCCGTAGCGCCTGTCGTCGGGCATCAGCGCGCCCGGGCCAATGGTGTAGACGTACTCCGGTGACAGCCCCAGGCCGACGACGCGCAGCTCCTGCCAGTGGCCGTTCATGATGGCGCGCAGCGTCGAGCCGGGGCCGAGGCCATGCGCCTCGGCAAAGGGTTCCGCCAGCACGCATTCGTTGCTGGCGGCGGGCATGCGCCCGCGGCTGAGGGCGACGCGGTTGAGCGCGGTGGCGGCATCCGCGGGCAGCGACACCAGCTGGCCGATCACCGGCTCGTCGAAGCCGCGCACGTCGAGCACCGCGCTCCTCACCACCCGGGTGCTGACCGATTCCACGCCGGGGATCAGCCGGATGCGCTCGGCCAGGTGCTCCGGGGCGCGCTCCACGCGGGCGAAGACATGGGCGAAGCGGTAGCGGTCGTAGTAGGCATCCGCCGTGTCGCTCAGCGCCTCGATGGAGGTCAGCGACATGCACATCAGGCCAACGCCCGAGGCCATCACCAGGGCGATGGCCAGCACCTGCGCGCGCAGCCGCCACAGGTCGCGCAGCAGCTTGCGGTTCAGCGGCCGCATGCCGCGCCTACCATGTCAGGTCCCGCGCGCGCAGGTGCCGCTCCGGGCGGCGCTCCTGCTGGATGTGGCCGTCGCCCATCACCAGCACCCGGTCGGCCATGTCGGCGATGATGGCGTTGTGGGTGATCAGCACCGTGGTGGTGCCGAGCTCCGCGTGGATGCGCTCGATGGCCTCCAGCACCAGCACGCCGGTCTCGCTGTCGAGCGCGCCGGTCGGCTCGTCGCAGAGCAGGAGATCCGGCCGCTTGGCGATGGCGCGCGCAATGGCCACCCGCTGCTGCTCGCCGCCGGAGAGCTGCGCCGGGAAGTGGTGGAGGCGCGGGCCGAGGCCCACCAGTTCCAGCGCCTGCTCCGGCGGCATGGGATCGGTGGCGATCTCGGTCACCAGCGCCACGTTCTCCAGTGCCGTCAGGCTCGGGATCAGGTTGTAGAACTGGAACACGAAGCCGACGTGGCTGCGCCGGTAGCGGGTCAGCGCGCGGTCGTCCATGGCGGTGAGCGCCTGGTCGCGGAAGAAGGCGCTGCCGCCGCTGGCGGCATCGAGGCCGCCGAGGATGTTGAGCAGCGTGGACTTGCCGCTGCCGGAGGGGCCGAGCAGCACCACCAGCTCGCCGGTGGCGAGGTCGAGATCCACGCCGCGCAGCGCCTGCACCTCCACCTCGCCGCTGTGGTAGATCTTGGTCAGGCCGCGGGCGCGGATCGCGACACTCATCGGGGTGGCGTTGCCGGCGGAAGCGCCGCCAGGATGGTCCGCCCGAGTTCGGCGTAGGCGCCATCGAAATGATGCCCGCCGGGCAGCTTCACCACGTGGATGCCGGGCCCCGCGAGATCGGTGCAGAGCGCGTCGGCTTCATCGGCCCCGTACAGGCAGAGCAGCGGCACGCCCTGCAGGCGCTGCGCTTCCGGTGCCAGCGGCATGCCCCGGCCGCTGTCGCCCATCCAGTCGCTGAAGTGGAACTCGAAGCCGGCGCTGCGGCCCGGGGCGAGGAGCGCGAGCAGGTCGACGCGGGCGCGTGTCGCGGCGGGCAGGCGGTTGAGCATCGGCAGCAGGGTGTTGGCGCCGAAGGAATAGCCGACGAGGATCACCCGCTCCCGGTGCCAGGCGGCGAGGTAGTGGCGGATGACCCGGTCGAGGTCCTGCGCGGCACCGTCCGGTGTGCGCGCCTTCCAGAAATAGCGCAGCGAATCCCAGCCGGCCACCGGCACGCCCGCCGCCGCGAGCACCTTGCCGAGCTCGCGGTCGAGGCCGGCCCAGCCGCCGTCGCCGGAGAGCATGATGGCGAAATCGGCGCGCGGCGGGCCGCTGGCGGCGATTTCCACCAGTGGCAGGCCGGCGATCCCGGCGCCGGCCAGGCTGGATGCGGCGGCGGCCGCTGCCGGCGGCGCGGGCGGGGGCTGGGCGAGTTCGTCGTAGGCGGCGAGGAAGCGGTCGAGGTAGTTCTTTTCCACGCTGAAGCCATGGCCGACCTTCGGCAGGTCAACGAGGCGTGCTGCCGGAATCTTCGCGACGAAGGCGCGGGTGATGCCGATGTCGCTCACCTGGTCGAGCTCGCCATGCAGCGTGATCCAGGGCTCGTGCAGCTGCGGTGCCGGGCGGAAGGAAAATCCATGCGGCTTCGCCGGATCCGATTCCAGGCCCACGCCGTCGCCGCGGCACATGGGCTTCGCCCAGGGCAGGTCCGGGCCGAAGCCCAGGGTCAGGGCGCCGCGGAACGTGCCCTGTGGCGACTGCGCCAGCGAGGTGTAGGCCAGCGTCGCCCCGGAGGAATAACCCGCCAGCAGCGGCTTCACGTAGGCCGGGAAATGCTCGCGTTCCTCGATGGCATGCGCCAGTTCCTCGAGATCGCCGGCGGTGTAGATGCAGCGATCGCTGGTGTCGCGCAGCGCCTTGCCCCAGCGGGGCACGTCGATGCCGACGACCAGCGCGCCGCGATCGGCGAGGTGGCTGGCCATCTGCACCACGCCCTCGCCCCAGCCGCCGTCGCCGGACAGGAACAGCACCAGCGCACGCGGCTGCGCAGCGGGTGCGTACAGGTGCACGGTGCCGAAACGCCCGAACTCCAGTGTCGATCCGGTCGGGGGAGCGGCGGTGGCGGCGCAGGCCAGCGCCAGCAGCAGCGGAAGGAGCCGGGTTGTCCTGGTTATCCTGGTTCTCCTAGGCATGCGGGTGGACCTCGTCGTGCTTGCCGGCGGCCGGTTTGCCGATGGTGCCGCCGATACCGCCGGATATCAGCGTGGTGACGTCGAGCAGGACCCGGGGCAGGGCCACGCCGCCGGGCGCGGCCAGGTAGCGCGGGCGCCACTGCGGCAGGAACTTCTCCTTGTACTGCCGCAGGCCCTCGAAGTTGTAGAAGTTCTCGCCGTAGCGGTACACCAGCCGCCCGAGCCGGTGCCAGGGTGGCGCGAGGCGGTGTTCCTCCAGTCCCGCCAGTGGCGCCATGCCCAGGCTGAACCACTGGAAGCCCTGGGCCTTGCACCAGAGCATGATTTCCACGAACAGGTAATCCATGACGCCGCGGGGTGCCGCCTGCGAGTGGCGCATGAGGTCCACCGACACCTCGATGCCCTGCGATCCGGGCCAGAGGTTGGCGAAGGCGACGAGCTCGCCGCCGCGCTCGACCAGCGCGCAGGGGAAGCGGCGCAGGTAGTCCGCGGAGAAGAAGCCGAGCGAGAAGCCCTTCTCCGCCGCGGCCTTGGTCGCCAGCCAGTCATCCGAGACGCGGCGCATCTCCGGCAGCAGCGCCGCCACCTCGTCGACGCCGGCGACGCGGAAACTGGCCCCTTCGCGCTCGGCCTTGCGCTTCGCCTGGCGCAGGTGGGCGCGCGCACTGCCCTCGATGGTGAACTCCTCCAGGCGCACGCGCGCTTCCTCGCCGAGCTTGCTGAGCGAGAGGCCGGCATCCACGTAGCTTGGCAGGCTGTCACCGGAGACCTGGTAGAACACGCAGCGGCCGCCGCCGCGGTCGCAGAGCTCGCGGAAGCGCCAGACCAGTTCACCGCGCTCACCGGCGTCGGCTACGGGATCGCCCATGGCGATCCAGCTGTGGCCGGAGATCCCGTACATGATGAAGCCCTGGTCCGAGGCGCTGAAGAGCAGGCTCTTGTCGCCGAGCAGGGCGAGGTTGCCGTTGGCCGACTCCACCCTGGCCAGCACCGCCGCGGCGCGCTCGAGCTCCGACGGCGTGGCGGGCAGCGCGCTGCGGCGCGCCGGCTGCAGCAGCCGGTAGCCGGCCGCGACACCCAGGCCGAGCACGGCCACCAGGCTGCCGCGAAGCATGCGCGGCGCATTGGCGTCGAAGGCGAACTGCCACCACAGCTCGTTCTGGTAGGGCACCTCGCGCTGCGCCACCAGGCCGACCCAGATCGAGGCGCCGACCGCCATGGCGACGGCTGCGAGCCAGCGCGGGGCCAGCGGCTCGGTGAGCAGCGACGCGCGCCGGTAGAACTGCCGGCGCGTGGTGTAGAGCGCCAGCAGCACCAGCAGCAGCGCCAGGCTCTCCTCGTAGTCCAGCCCCTTGAGCAGCGAGGCGAGGATGCCCGCGCCGAGCAGCCAGAGCATCAGGTGCCAGGCGGCATCGAGCCGGTAATACAGGCCGCGCGCCAGCACCAGCAGCGCGACGCCGATGGCGCTGCCGGCGAGCTGCGAGATCTCCAGCACCGGCAGCGGCAGGAAGTCCTTGAGCAGCCGCAGGCGATCGGCCAGCGCGGGGGTCGCGCCCGACATCAGCAGCACCACGCCGGCGACGAAGGCGAGCATGGCCATCGCCGGCGGCACCACGAAGTCGAGCGAGCGGCGCGTCCACTCCCAGGCCACGCGCACGCGGCGCCGCTGTCGCCAGGCCTCGAAGAGGCAGAGCAGCGTGATCGCGAGCAGGAAGGGCAGCGCGAAATAGATGACCCGGTAGGCGAGCAGGGCGCCGAGCAGCGGCCCGGGAGCGGCCTGCGGCAGGAGCAGCAGCATCATCGACTCGAAGACGCCGAGTCCGCCCGGAACGGTGCTCACCGCGCCGATCACCAGCGCCACCATGTAGAGGCCGGCGAAGGTGACGAAGGACGGCGATACCGCTTCGGGCAGCAGCACGTAGAGCACGCCGCAGGAGAGCAGCAGGTCCGAGGCCGAGATCGCCACCTGCAGCAGGGTGATCGGCCAGCTTGGCAGCGGCAGCGACCAGCCGGCCAGGTTCAGCGGCTTGCGCCGCCAGGCCGTCAAACCGATCCAGCCGGCCACCAGCGCCAGCACCAGCATGCCCAGCACCTGCGCCAGCAGCGGCGCGGCGTGCAGCAGCGATGCGGCGTTGCCTGCATCGACGATCAGCGAGATGCCGGTGAGCAGGCCGGCGCCGAGGTGGAAGGTCAGCGCGCAGAACACCACGATCCGGGTGATCTCCGCGGCGCCGAGGCCGGCGAGGGAATACAGGCGGTAACGGATGGCACCGGCGGAGAAGGTCACCAGGCCGACGTTGTGGCCGAAGGCCCATGCCGTGAACGAGATGGCGGTGGCGCGGCCACAGGGCAGGCTGCGGCCGAGCTGCTGCAGGGCCAGCACGTCGTAGAGGCTCAGCACCATGTAGCTTGCAGCGGTGAGCGCGAGCGCGATGGCGATGCTGCTCCAGCCGATGCCGGCGGTCGCCGCGAGGATGTCCTGCAGCCGCAGTTCGCCACTGAGGTGGTGGAGCGCGACCAGCGCGATGCCGAAGGCAAGCGCCATCGTCACGGCCGGCAGCATCCTGACCCAGCGTCGTGGCATGTTGGAGCGCATTATCGGCCAAACCCGGTGGCTGTTGCGGCTATCCGCACGGACCGGCAGGCAAAAAGAAGGCCGGAAGCGTCACTTCCGGCCCAAGTCGGGACCAACGATCTACGGGGGGGTTACCCGTTTCGCGACAACGGCTCCAGCGCGAGGAAGATCGTGCTCTCCCCGCGCCGGACCAGTATGGGGATCGGCTTGTCGGTCGGCACCTTGGTCACCAGCTCCCTGAGCTGGCGGGTGTCCCTGATCTCGGTCTGGCCGAGGCGCAGCAGCACGTCGCCCGGCCGGATGCCGGCGTCGGCGGCCGGGCCGTCGCCCACCGCGGTGACCACCACGCCGCCGGCGTCGAGGCCGAGCCGGGCGCGCTGCTCCGGGCTGAGGTCGGCGACGGCCACGCCGAGGCTGGCATGGGACTTGTCGGCCGGGCCGGGCTTGCCGGTGGCGACGTCGGCGTCGGCCAGCTGCTCGACGCGGGCGCTGAGCATCTTCTCCTTGCCGTCGCGCAGGACCTTGAGCTTCGCGCTGCTGCCGACGGCGGTGGCGCCCACCAGCGGCGGCAGGTCCGAAGCTTCGCCGATCGCCTGGCCGTCGTACTCGGTGATGACATCACCGGTCTTCAGGCCGGCGCGCGCCGCCGGGCTGTCAGGCTGCACGCTGGCCACCAGGGCGCCGCGCGGCTGGTCGAGGCCGAAGCTGGCCGCCAGTTCCCGGCTCATGCCCTGGATGCCGACGCCGAGCCAGCCGCGGGAAACATGGCCATTGGCCACCAGCTCGCGCTGCACGCGCAGGGCGACGTCGATGGGAATGGCGAAGGACAGCCCTTCGTAGCCGCCGGTGCGGCTGAATATCTGCGAATTGATGCCGACCACCTGGCCCTGCAGGTTGAACAGCGGCCCACCGGAATTGCCGGGGTTGACGGCCACGTCCGTCTGGATGAACGGCACATAGGTGTCGTCGGGCAGCGCGCGGCCCTTGGCGCTGACGATACCGGCAGTGACGGTGTTCTCGAAGCCGAAGGGCGAGCCGATGGCGAGCACCCACTGGCCGACCTTGAGGTCGGCAGAGTCGCCCATCACCACCGTGGGCAGGTCCTTCGCCTCGATCTTCAGCACCGCGACGTCGGTCTGCTTGTCCTTGCCGAGCACCTTCGCGGTGAACTCGCGCTTGTCGGTCAGCTTCACGGTCACGCGGTCGGCATCGTCGACCACGTGCGCATTGGTGAGGATCAGGCCGGAGGAGTCGATGATGAAGCCGGAGCCTTCGCCCATGACCGGCTGGCGGCGCGGCATCATCGGCAGGCCGCGGAAGAAGAACGGCAGGGCCTGCTGTTCGTCGTCATCCGGACCACCCATTCCGGGCGGGCCGCGCATGGCGGTCTTCACGTCCTGCTTGACGGTGATGTTGACCACCGCGGGGCCGTAGCGCTCGACGAGCGGGCTGAAGTCGGGCAGCCCGGTGATGGCGGGAGAGGATACCGGCGCCGCCGCCCTGGAGGATGTCGCGGGCGGCTCGGGGGGGGTCGCGGCGTTGGCGGGGGAGTGCCATGCCGTGGGGAGGAAAGCAGCCGCACCAGCGACGATGGCGGCGGCGGCGCCGGTAGTCAAAAGAATCCTGGTCTTCCTGGCGATGGTCATTGCTGACACCTGCACGACAACGAAACCCGATGTCGATGCAAGGTAGCGGCTGACCCTTAAGGCATGCTTACACTTTCATGCTGCGGGAAAACATTTTGCGAAGCGCAGCGCGAGGTCCGTCACGAAATGAAACAGGCCGGGGGGGAGCCGGCCTGTTTCTGTACCCAACCTACTTTCGCTTCTCGCTGGAGGAGTCAGGTGACTGTGCCTGAATCCATGGTGTGCAGCGTACGAGGCCTGTCTTAAGAGACCCTTAAAGCGCCGGGCGGGGCCGGGAAACGCACCGTGACACGCAGGCCGGGGCCGTCCGGGTTATCCCCCAACCCGATGTTTGCGTGATGGTTTTTCACGATGCTCTGGGCGATGGCGAGGCCCAGTCCGGTGCCGGCGGCGCCGGCGCCGGCGACCCGGTAGAAGCGGTCGAAGACCCGCTCGCGATCCGCGGGCGCGATGCCGGGCCCGGTATCGGTGACCTGCAGGAAAGGCGCGCCGGCCGCGCGTCCCACGGTGACATCGACTCGCCCGCCTTCCGGCGTGTAGCGCAGCGCGTTGTCCACCAGGTTGCGCAGGAGCATGCGCAGCGCATGCGCATCGCCGTGCACCGTGACCGGTTCGCTGCCGGCGATGCCGAGATCCTGCCTGCGCGCCTCGGCAAGCGTGGCGAGGTCGCCGACGACCTCGCGCGCCAGTTCGTCCAGCGCCACGCTGCCGGTGGCGGCTGCCGCGCCCTCGTGCCGCGCGAGGTTGAGCAGCTGCTCAACCAGTCGCGCGGCGCGGTCGATGCCACCGCGCAGCTGCGCGAAGGCGGCTTGCTTCTCCGCCTCGTCACCGGCCTGCTCGGCCAGCTGCAGCTGCAGGCGCAGCGCCGTGAGCGGCGTGCGCAGCTCGTGGGCGGCATCGGCGACGAAGGCCTGCTGCGCACCGAGCGCGGCGCGCAGTCGCGCCAGCAGCTCGTTCAGCGCCACCACCAGCGGGCGGATCTCGTCGGGCAGAGCGGACTCGCCCAGCGGTTCCAGCGCCTCGGGCTGGCGCATGCGCACCGAGTCGGCGAGCCGGTCCAGCGGGCGCAGCTGCGCGCCGACGATGAGCCAGATGGCGGCGCCCAGCACCGGCAGCATCAGGCCGAGCGGGGCCAGCGTGCGCACGGCGAGCGCCGCCGCGCGCTGCTGGCGCACGGCCAGCGGCTGTGCCACCTGGATCACGTAACCGCGGCTCGGCAGCGAGTACACCCGCCACGGCGCCTTGTTCACCTGCACGTTGGAGAATCCCGGCCGCTGCAGGCCGGGCAGCTCGCGGTAGAGCTCGGAGAAGTAGACGCGCACCCCGGTGATGTTCCACACCTGCACCACCACGCTGTTGCGGGTCTCGGTGGCCGGCAGCTGCGGCGGCAGCGCGAACTCGAAGGACTGGTCGCGCCGCGACAGCGCCGTCTGCTGCAGCTGCTCGTCGAAGACCTGGTCGAGCCCGTCCCGGGCGTTCTCGTACAGCGTGAAGGCGCCGGAGAGTCCCGCCGCGACCACCGCCGACAGCAGCCACAGCAGCAGCCGCGCGCGGATGGTGGTCATGCGGCGGCGCGTACCCGGTAGCCGACGCCGCGCACGTTCTGGATGTACTCCGCGCCGAGCTTCTTGCGCAGGTTGTGGATGTGTACCTCGACGGCGTTGCTCTCCACTTCCTCGCCCCAGCCGTAGAGGCGTTCCTCGAGCTGGGTGCGCGACAGCACCTGGCCGGGCCGCTCCAGCAGCGCCTCCAGCAGCGCGAACTCGCGGTGGGAGAGGTTGACCGGCTCGCCATCGCGGGTCACCGCATGGCTGGCCGGGTCGAGGGTGATGCCGAGATGCTCGACCAGGTTCTCGGCGCGGCCGGAATGACGCCGCTGCACGGCGCGCACCCGCGCGGCGAGCTCGTCGAAATCGAAGGGCTTGACGATGTAGTCGTCGGCCCCGGCATCGAGGCCGCGGATGCGGTCGTTGACCGAATCCCGCGCGGTGAGGATCAGCACCGGCACCTTGCTGCCGGTGCCGCGCAGCCACTTCAGGACCTGCAGGCCGTCCATCTTCGGCAGGCCGAGGTCGAGCAGCACCAGGTCGAAGCCCTCGGCGCCCAGCGCCGCCTTTGCTGCGGCGCCGTCCTGCACCCAGTCCACCGCCAGGCCCTGCTTGCGCAGCCCGAGGCGCACGGCCTCGCCGATCATGGCGTCGTCCTCGACCAGCAGCAGTCTCATGGCGGTATGTTAACCGACGGCTGCCGGTGGGGACGCTGGCCGCCTTCCCCGGTACCATGGGCGGATGCACGCGGCACGCAACATCTTCGCCTATCCCCGGCCGAACCCGGCACCGGCCGCGGCGCCGTTCCTGCCGATGTCGCGGCAGGAGATGGACGCGCTTGGCTGGGACAGCTGCGACATCGTGCTGGTGACCGGCGACGCCTATGTCGACCACCCGAGCTTCGGCATGGCGATCATCGGCCGCTTCCTCGAGGCCCACGGTTTTCGTGTCGGCATGATCGCCCAGCCGGACTGGCAGGGCGCGGCGGACTTCCGCCGGCTCGGCCGCCCGCGCCTGTTCTTCGGCATCACCGCGGGCAACATGGATTCGATGGTGAATCGCTACACGGCGGACCGGCGCATCCGCAGCGACGATGCCTACACCGCGGGCGGCGTCGGCGGCCGGCGGCCGGACCGCTCGGTGATCGTCTACTCGCAGCGGGCGCGCGAGGCCTACGGCGATGTGCCGATCGTCATCGGCGGCATCGAGGCGTCGTTGCGCCGCATCGCGCACTTCGACTACTGGTCGGAGAAGGTGCGCCGCTCGGTGCTGCTGGATTCGAAGGCGGACCTGCTGGTGTTCGGCAACGCTGAACGCCAGCTGGCGGAGATCGCCCACCGTCTGGATGCGGGCGAGCCGGTGGCGGCGCTGACCGACCTCCGCGGCACCGCCTTCGTGCGCCGGGATTTTCCCGAGGGCTGGGTGGAGATCGATTCCACCAGCATAGACGAGCCGGGGGCGCTCAATCCGCCGGTCGATCCTTACGCCACGGCGGAAACGGGCAGGGCCGACTCCTCCTGCCTGAAGTCGTCGCCGGCCCTGCCCGCTTCCGCCGTGGCTTCGACCTCAGCGCCGGCTGGCATGGGGAGCCCCACCTCCTCCTGCCTGAAGTCGTCGGCGGGGCTCCCCATGCCAGCTGACGCCACTCGCTCGGATTCCCTGCTTGTCGGAGCGGTGGCGCGCAGCAGCGCACCCGCTGCCGTCGAAGCGGGCCCCGGGATGGCCGCCGACGACTTCAGGCAGGAGGAGGTGGCCATCCCGGGGCCCGCCCAGCCGGCGGCCCGATCGCCCGCGTCGGCGACTGCCGCCGACGACTTCAGGCAGGAGGAGGTGGCCATCCCGGGGCCCGCCCAGCCGGCGCCTCGATCGCCCGCGTCAGCCACTGCCGCCGACGACTTCAGGCAGGAGGAGGTGGCCATCCCGGGGCCCGCCCAGCCGGCGGCCCGATCGCCCGCATCGGCCACTGCCGCCGACCACCGCATCGTGCAATCCCAGCGCGAGGTGAAGGCCGGCGAGCGCAGCCGCAGCGTCATCCGCATTCCCGGCTACCGCCAGGTCCTCGAAGACCCCGTTCTCTACGCCCACGCCTCGCGCATCCTCCACCTCGAATCCAATCCCGGCAACGCCCGCGCCCTCGTCCAGCGCCATGGCGACGTCGACCTGTGGCTCAACCCGCCGCCCATCCCGCTCACCACGCAGGAGATGGACGCCATCTACGAGCTCCCCTACCAGCGCCGCCCGCACCCGGCCTATGGCGAGGCGAAGATTCCCGCCTACGAGATGATCCGCTTCTCCATCGCCATCCAGCGCGGCTGCTTCGGCGGCTGCACCTTCTGCTCCATCACCGAGCACGAGGGGCGCATCATCCAGAGCCGCTCGGAGAAATCCGTGCTGCGCGAGATCGAGAAGGTGCGCGACAACGTGCCGGGCTTCACCGGCATCATCTCCGACCTCGGCGGGCCCACCGCCAACATGTACCGCCTGGCCTGTCGCAGCCGCTCGATCGAGGCCGCCTGCCGCAAGCCCTCCTGCGTGTATCCCGGCATCTGCCCCAACATGAGCACGGATCATTCGGCTCTGATCCGCCTCTACCGCAAGGCGCGCGAGCTGCCGGGCATCCGCAAGGTGCTGATCGCCTCGGGCGTGCGCTACGACCTGGCCACGCAGTCCCCGGAATACGTGAAGGAACTCGCCCAGCACCATGTGGGCGGCTACCTGAAGATCGCCCCGGAGGCCGTCTCGGAGGGGCCGCTGACGAAGATGATGAAGCCGGGGATCGGCGCCTATTACCGCTTCCGCGAGCTGTTCGAGCAGTACTCGAAGGAGGCGGGCAAGGAGCAGTACCTCATTCCTTACTTCATTGCC
>WBZR01002351.1_pt1 | contig 19756 bp, 10 predicted proteins | sample 5204231 | NCBI WGS metagenome assembly WBZR01 (sample SAMN12412403, study PRJNA552823) | activated sludge metagenome | isolation source: activated sludge from anammox sidestream of wastewater treatment plant... | place: USA: Virginia | collected 2017-08 | reverse complement strand
GATCACCGCTTGGGGGTAAGGGGGCCCTGCGCGCTCCAACCTCCACCTTCATCCCTCCGCTCACGCACAAAGCCGAAAAACTCCGTCCATCACCATTCGAAGATCACTGATGAAATATGCGGGCTAGGCAATACGGCCAACCTGCTTCCGCTGAAATGGCCTCGTCGGGCAGCGGCGCGTTGCTGGGAATCGATCCCTGCGATCCCTGCGATATGAATTGCGACACCTTTCACGATGACTTCGATATTCCAATATTTGTGGATGCACTGGTTCGGGGGACGTCGTTATGTTCAACCTGTACCGGAGACTTGGACGACAACGGGCTCTTCGACGGCCGCGACATTCAGATATTTGTGGAATGCATGTTAGGCAGAATGGGTCCCAGCGTCGTCATTCTGCAAAACGGGACCGTTGTCCCGAATCCCGCGTATCCCTATCGAATGGAAGCGTATGGCGAAGGCGATCTGCCCGATTTGCGCGCTTTCGCCGACGCCGCCGGCATCTTCGCAGGCATTGATATGAACGCCGACTGGAAAGATCGCGAATGGGAGATGATCCAGGCGATTCGGGTTTGGATCGTAAGAAATGTGAGAATGTCGGCGGTAGGCCAGAATAGCAAACACGACTTGACTGGTCGTGCAATCTCATTTTTCAGCTCTCTCGCCGAGCGTGGGCAACTCGTTGCTTGGGGCGATGACGATCGATATGGAAACGTGAGCGGGGTGTCCGACTTGAGTCCGAATAGCGGTTTCGTGGCCGTTGACGCCGGCATACACCATAGTCTTGCGCTGCGACGCACCGGCGAAGTCGAGGCCTGGGGTCGAAATCAATTCGGTCAAGGAACGGAACCGATCCTAAACACGGGCTATATTGCTATTTCCGCAGGAGCAAACCATAACCTCGCGCTCAACAGAGACGGCACGATCTTCGCATGGGGTCAAAAAGAATCCGGCCAATGCGACATTCCGGAACCAAACGCCGACTTCGTCGGAATTGCCGCGGGGATCAAGTTCAGCATGGGCCTCAAGAGCGACGGCACCGTCGTCGTGTGGGGTATTCTCCCGACCGACGTCTTGCTCAACGAAGAATGGCAGGGACACTTCATCAAGGTTGCGGCAGGCGGCTATCATTGCGTCGGACTGCTCGACGACGGAACGGTCGTTGCTTGGGGGGACAACAGCACCGGACAGTGTGTGGTGCCAACCCACTTGGGCAGCTTTCCGCTGCAAGATCGCATTCTCGACATCGGTGCCGGCAAACGGCGCAGTTACGCGACGGTTGATCTTGGATCCGGGATCGTGTCCTGGGGGGCGCCGCTCGACCAGGGATTTCTCCCCGGCGGTCGCTTTCGATTTGTTTGGCCGAGCCCGACTCATAAGTATCTGCTTACTAGCAGAGCTACCGTTCCGAACGATCAGGTGGTGATTGATCGGCAGATCACAGTACCGACTCCGAGTTCCAATCTTGCACTCGCATACGACTCCGATCTCGAAGTGGTCGTGAAATTTGGAGGGAGTTTTGGCTTGCCTGGCCCGGGCCTCGACGAAACATTTGAATGGGACGGGCGAGAGTGGGACAACATAGCTCCGACGATCAGGCCATCCATCCGTTCCGGTCACTGCATGGCCTATGACGCCCTGCGGAAGCGTGTCATCATGTGGGGCAGGGACGGTAGCGCTGGCGGCCAGGCCCGCGATGCCTGGGAGTGGGATGGAAACAACTGGGCAGGGCCGTTTGCCGCGAGCGGTGCCTCGCGCCCATCTGCCTATCGGGACTGCCGAGCGATATGGGATCCGAGCCGCGGTACCGCACCGGCCGGTCGAGTTACCATTTTTTTTGGTCGAGGTTCCTCGACCGTCTATGAAACGGCCTTCGATTACGATCCTGTTACCCACACATTCGAATCGCGGGACATCGGGGGATCGCCGGGCGCCAGGTATTCGTTCGGCCTCGCCTATGATTCCGTTCGCGATAAGATCGTGAGATTTGGCGGCGCGAATAGCCTGCACATCGCCACCAACGATACACGCGAGGCCCCGGCCGGCGGGACGGGAACAACGACGTTTTCTCTCGTAGTCCCGGCCACTACCACACCGTCGCCCCGTTACGAGCACGCCATGGTGTATGACGCCGCCCGCGCCAAGATCGTGATGTACGGCGGGCAAAACGGCAGCACATTTTACGACGATACGTGGGAGTGGGATGGCGCCGATTGGACACTCAAATCGCCGGAAAACTCCCCTGGACAGTTGGCCGGGCATGAGATGGTCTACGACGAAGAGCGCCAAGTCGTCGTTTTGTTCGGAGGCATTCGAAATGGCGGGGTCAGTGTCGAGGCCTCGAACGAAACGTGGGAATGGGATGGCACGGACTGGAAGCAAAGAAACCTGACGACGATTCCGGAGGGCGCCATCCCGGACGTGTCCTCCACCGATTTCGTCTATGTGGGCTACGCGACCGGATCGCAATTCGGCATCGGCCTGCTTGACCAAGTCTGGAGTTGCGGGGCAATTCAGCAGATGTTTTCCGGCCTTTGTGTCGCTCATGGAATCCCGGCCCGCCGTGTCGAAGGATGGTCGCTGGGCTGTGCGGCAGATACGATTGTGGAAGCCTTCTCAACGCGGTGGAACAAGTGGATTCTGTTTTGGCATTACACGGGGAATTGGGTCGAAAACGCCGCTGGTATCCCGCTAAGTCAGGCTGAGATGCGTGCGCACTATGCCGCTGCCGATTACAGCATTAGTCCCGGTTATGAACTGGAAATCGGAAGACGCGGCTGGAGAGCGACGGCCCAAAACGACTCCGGACTGGTTTTTCAGCCGAACGCCGTCTGTACGGCGCCGCTGCATCCGAGGATCGAGGCCAGGTGGTGGTCCGACACACTGAAGGTCAATCCGGTTTCTCCCGCCGATGATCACGATCATTTTGAGCGCAACTTCACGACAAGTCTAACCAGAGCTCACCAGCCAAATCCAACTGCGAATATCGTTCTATTAAACGACTACACCGATATTGACGCGATTTGTGGAACCAATCTAAGTAGCAATCTGATGTCGTTTGACGGTGATCCGAACCTGACCTATCCAATAAATAACGTCCAAGCCGAGGCCGAATTGGTGCAAGAAACGCCTCCCAAAGTGCGAATCACCTTACAGCACAACATGGTCGTAGGAACCGGGGAATTTTCGCACTACGAGAAGAGCCTGGATAACGGCCAGACATGGACGGAGTTGCAAGCATTGCTCGGAGTCTATGACTGGTACCCAACCGGCTCCGCCATATTGATGATCCGCGGCGTAAACGACGCCGGCGTGCATAGCCCGGACGTCGTTATCCAGTTTTCAGCCGCGGGGGCGACCGGGACCTAACTCTTCCAGGTGGCTCAAGCCCACGATCCTAATCGTAGTCGCTACACGCCGGGTCCATTGGATCCTGAGTCGCCACTCCAGCTATCGGGCCAGTTCCTGCATGAATGGCACCCACAGGAAGCAAGATCGTACAGCCGCTGTTCGTCGCGATGCCGTGGCCGGTCAAATAGTACGACCCCGGCTGCGAGATCTTAAACAGGCTGTCGGCGTCGCCCGACGATCGGTCGCCGAATCCCCTGGTCGTGTTCAGCTATCTTACTGTTTTTCACATGCTGATTCAGCGTATCGGCGGCCTCTTCTGCGAAACTTCTCGTTAGAAATAGTTGAGAATTCACATAGCATCGCCGCAGTCGCGTGCGGGCTTCACCCTCAAACACGATGCGGCCTGGCGTGACCGCGCGGCGGGCAAGTCGGCGATGGCGAGTTCACTTCGCAAGCAGAGTGATTCTTATACACATCGCCGGGCGAGCCGCTATAATCCCAGTCATCGGCGTCGGCTGGAACGGATGCGCTGCAAGTCGGTCGACGCCGCCCCCAACGAATCTCAATAATGGCAGGGGAATGCCCAAGCGAGAGGACATCCACAACATCCTCGTCATCGGTTCGGGTCCGATCGTCATCGGCCAGGGCTGCGAATTCGACTATTCGGGCACGCAGGCCTGCAAGGCACTCAGGGCTGAGGGCTACCGAGTCGTCCTGCTAAACTCCAATCCGGCCACCATCATGACCGACCCGGAGACGGCCGACCGGACCTACGTCGAACCCATCACGCCGCACTTCGTCCAGCGAATCCTCCAATTGGAAAAAGATCGCGGCCAGCCGATCGACGCCCTGCTGCCCACACTCGGCGGGCAGACCGGTCTCAACTGCGCCATGGAGACGCACGAACTCGGCATCCTCGCTGAGTTCGGCGTGGAGATGATCGGAGCGAGTCCGGAGTCGATCGCCAAGGCGGAAGACCGCACGCTGTTCAAGCAGGCGATGCAGCGCATCGGTCTCGATCTGCCCAAAAGCGGCACGGCCCATAACATGGACGAGGCCCGGGCCATTCTCGCGGACATCGGCCTGCCCTGCTGCATTCGCCCGGCATATACACTGGGCGGAGAGGGCGGCGGATTTGTCTCGACGATGGATGCGTTTGTCGACATCGCCGCGAGGGGGCTGGCCCGGTCGCGCATCGGTGAGATCCTCATCGAAGAGAGCTTATACGGCTGGAAGGAATTCGAGCTGGAGGTGATCCGCGACTGCAATGACAACGTCGTGATCATCTGCTCCATCGAAAACATGGACCCGATGGGCGTCCATACCGGCGACAGCATCACCGTGGCCCCGGCGCAGACGCTGACCGATCGGGAGTATCAGCGGATGCGCGATGCGGCCAAGGCGGTCATGCGTGAGATCGGCGTGACCTGCGGCGGCAGCAACGTGCAGTTCGCCGTCGATCCCCTCACGGGCCGGCAGTGCATCATCGAGATGAACCCCCGCGTGTCCCGCTCCAGCGCGCTGGCGAGCAAGGCGACTGGTTACCCGATCGCCAAGGTCGCGGCGAAGCTGGCCGTGGGCTACTCGCTGGATGAGATACCAAACGACATCACGCGAACGACGCCGGCCAGCTTCGAGCCGTCGATCGACTACTGCGTGGTCAAGATACCGCGCTGGACTTTTGAGAAGTTCCCCGACGCCGACGAAACCCTGACGACACAGATGAAGAGCGTCGGCGAGGCCATGGCCATCGGCCGGACCTTCAAAGAGGCGTTTCAAAAATGCATCCGCAGCATGGAGATTCAGCGGGCCGGTTTCGGGCTGGATCGCAATGACCGGTGGCTGACCTCGGCGCATGAGCGCTTCGCCGGAGGCCAGGCCGACGCCTATCGCACCTTGCAGAATCGGGAAGAGGTCGCAGATGAGGCCATCATGCTCGGTAGCCGACAAGGTGAAGCCCCGGCGGACGTGGATGAATCGACGGCCACACACTGGCCGATCGATCGCGCCGCCCTTCGCCAAAAGCTCTCGACGCCCTGCCAGGGAAGACCCTACTACATCCGATACGCCTTCAAGATGGGCTGGACCATCGAGCAGGTGCACGAGCTGACACGGATCGACCCGTGGTTTCTCGACCAGATGCAACAGCTCGTCGAGTTCGAAGCCGAGCTGCTCGAACATGCGCCGCAGGTCGTCGCAGCGGCGGCCCACGGCGGCGTCGGCGTCGGGACCGACCTGCTGCGAAAGTCGGAAATGCTCGGCTACAGCGCCGCCCAGATTGCCCTGGCCCTGCGCACCCCGCTCGGTCGGGCAGATCAGATGGAGCCGCGCGAGGAGGACGGGACCTTTCGCATGGTCGACACCTGCGCCGCGGAGTTTGAGGCGGTCACCCCCTATTACTACTCAACCCATGAGGCGCCGACCATGCGCGTCGAGGACGGTCGCGTTGTCATCGGCGTTGAGCACGAGATTCGACTGAAGGCCGAGCCGCACGTCGTGGTCCTCGGCGGCGGGCCCAATCGCATCGGCCAGGGCATCGAATTCGACTATTGCTGCGTTCACGCGGCGATGGAGGCCCGGCGGCTCGGCTATCGCACGGTGATGATCAACTCGAATCCCGAGACCGTCAGCACCGACTATGACACATCCGACGTCCTGTTCTTCGAGCCGCTGACCCATGAAGACGTCCTGCGCGTCCTGCGATCCATCGTAGCCCAGGCGCCGCTCCGCGGAGTCATCGTGCAGTTCGGAGGCCAGACGCCGCTGAATCTCGCCGAGGCCCTGAAGGCGGCCGGCGCGCCGATCATCGGAACCCCGCCCGAGTCGATCCATCTCTCCGAAGATCGCGATGAGTTCACCAAGCTCCTCTCTGAGCTCGGCCTCCTCCAGCCCGAGAGCGGCACGGCCCGAAGCGTTGAGCAGGCTCACGACATCGCCGAGCGGCTCGGGTTTCCCGTGCTGATTCGTCCAAGCTACGTTCTCGGCGGCCGGGCCATGGAGCTTTGCAATAACCACGAAGACCTGGACCGCTACGTTCGCCGGGCATTCGCCGCCACCGATCGCGTCTCGTCCGGCGTGAATGCCCCGCCGCCCGTATTGATCGACAAGTTTCTGCTCGATGCGACGGAGATCGACGTCGATGCAGTCGCCGACTTCAGCCGGCCCGGCGACACCAAAGGTGACTGTGTCGTCTGCGGGATCATGGAGCACATCGAGCACGCCGGCATCCATAGCGGCGACAGCACCTGCGCCATTCCGCCGCACTCCCTTTCGGCCGAGATGGTTCGCGAGTTGGAGCGACAGGCCCAGCTCCTCGCCCGGGGAATCGGCGTCCGCGGCCTGATGAATGTCCAGTTCGCCATCGCCGAGGGGAAGCCATACGTCCTCGAAGTCAATCCGCGAGCGTCGCGCACCGTGCCGTTTGTCAGCAAGGCGACCGGCGTGCCCTGGGCGAAGGTCGCGACAAGCGTCATGCTCGGCCGCTCGCTGCGCGACGTGCTCTGGGACTACGGTGTCGGGCGACGACCGCGACCGACCATGACCGCCATCAAGGCGCCGGTCTTTCCGTTCAAGAAGTTCCACGGCATTGACGCGGTCCTGGGGCCGGAGATGCGCAGCACCGGCGAAGTCATGGGCATCGACGAGTCGTTTGGTCTCGCGTTCGCCAAGGCGGCGATGGCCACCGGCCTGTCGCTGCCGATGTCCGGCAACGCCCTCGTCAGCGTGAATGATCCCGACAAGCCGCGTGTCCTGCCGATTGCCCGTGAGTTGAAAGAGATGGGGTTCAAGCTGTTCGCCACGGTCGGCACCCATCTGGCGCTGAAGAGTGCCGGCATCCCATCGGTCGTCGTCAGCAAGCAGGCCGGCGCGCCGGAGGGATTCCTGCTCGATCTTATCAATCACGGCGTCCTCGATCTGCTCATTAACACGCCGATTCACTATGGCGCGTCGTGGGAGGAGGGCCGCTGGCGCGCCGCCGCGACGGCTCGACATCTCCCATTGATTACCACGATCGCCGGCGCTCAGGCCGCCGTCGCCGCGATTCGAGAAATGAAGGCCCGCGGCGCGGACCGCGCCCTGGGCGTCCGCGCACTGCAGGACTACGGAGCGGGGCTTCGATGAGAACCATGCGCTGCTATCTTGCGCTCGAAGACGGGACGGTGTTCGCCGGCGAGTCGTTCGGCGCCGAGGGGACGTCTACCGGCGAGGTGGTCTTCAACACCTCCATGAGCGGTTATCAGGAGATCCTCACCGATCCCTCGTACTGCGGGCAGATCGTCACCATGACCTCGCCGCTCATCGGCAACTACGGCGTGAATGTCGAGGACATCGAGGCGGCGAAGCTGCACTTGTCCGGCTTCGTAGTCAAAGAGCTGGCCCGGCGCTATTCCAATTATCGCGCGAGCGGAAGCCTGCATGATTATCTGCACGCGGCCGGTGTCGTCGGCATTTCAGGCGTCGATACGCGGTCACTCACCCGACGATTGCGAGATCGCGGGAGCCTGCGAGGCGTCATCTCCACCGAGCTGTCCGACCCGGCGATTCTCGTTGGCAAGGCGCGCGCTTCGACGCAGATGGAGGGCCGCAATCTCGTCGAGACAGTGATGCCTCGCGGTGAAACGCGAATTGAGCCCGCCCGCGGCCCGGCGAAGTATCGCGTCGTGGCGGTGGACTGCGGCATCAAGCAGAACATCCTCCGCGAATTGGCCCAGTTGGGCTGCGAGGTTCGCGTCGTCCCGCCGACCACCACCGCCGAATGCATTCTCGAATCTCGTCCGCACGGTCTGCTGCTCGGCAATGGTCCCGGCGACCCGGCGACCGTCGGTGAGGCCATCGCGACCATGCAGGCCCTGATCGGCAGGCTGCCCATCTTCGGCATCTGTCTCGGCCATCAGCTACTTGCCCTTGCCCTCGGAGCCAGGACCTACAAGCTCAAGTTCGGCCATCACGGGGCGAACCACCCGGTGCAGAATGTGGACACCGGTCGGGTAGAGATTACCAGCCAAAATCACGGCTTCGCCGTCGATGTCCCCAGCCTGGAAAGCGTCGGCGGCCGGGTGACGCATATCAATCTTTACGACCAGAGTCTCGAGGGCTTCGCCCACGCCGACCATCGCGTTTTCGCGGTCCAATACCACCCCGAGGCCGCCCCCGGCCCGCATGACTCGCAGTACCTGTTCGAGCAATTCGTGCGAATGCTGGGCGATTGACCCCTAGAGGTTTCGCCTCAGGCCATCATGCCAGACAGGGTCTTCTCGACTTCGGCGCTGTCGATCGTCTCACCGGCGTTCAGCCGCCTGATGATTTCGGCGATGCGCTGCTTGCCCTCGTCCTTCTTCAGGTCGGTCAGGAAACCGTCAAAGAAGTGCTCACCGGATAAGGCCCGGTTGATCTCCGCTTCCTTATTGTGCTCGTCGAGCTCGGTGAAATAAACAACGCGATACTGCCGCCCATAGTCGGCCTCGCGGTAAATCTCAAACATCGTCTTGTCGGAAGGCGTCGCCATGGCAGAAGGTTATTGGCGTCCGGCGCGGCGGGCAAGCCCATCGAAGTCAATGGGCGTACGATAAGCCGACTCACCCGGGACTCATGCCCAAACAGGGCTATCCGCGATAGACCGTGCCGATATGATCCGCGAGTTTATGGACCATCCCGGTGCGAAAGATCCAATTTCCGCGAAAACACCGCCGCCATCCACACTCGGTCGCTATGACCTCATCTTCGTTGGCGTCATCTTGCTCCTAAGCGTCGGGCTTTACCACTCGGTCCTTACCCAGGGCCTGATGCGCGACGACTTCTGCTGGCTGAGCCTGGCCCGCGAGGGGTTGTCGGACCCGTCGATCGTTTTTTCCCGCTTCGTCTCCGGCTTTTTCCGCCCCGTCGTGCATCTGTCGTTCATCCCCACCTATGCCGTCTTCGCGGAACAGGCGTGGCCGTACTACGCGACGAACCTGCTGCTCGATGCGGCGTGTGCATTGCTTGTCGCGTGGCTCGCGCTGCTTCTCACGCGATCTCGGGTGGCCGCCTGCGTCGCCGCCGTCATGTTCATCACCCACCCTCACCATGCCGAAGTCGTGGCCTGGGTGTCAGCCCGAACATCATCGTTGATGGCAATGTTCAGCCTGCTCGCGCTGATCGGATGGATCCGGTTTCGTACGCATGGAACAAGGCGCTGGGCCGTCGTCACGACGCTCGCCTTCGCCGCCGCGCTCGGCTCCAAGGAAGAAGCCGCGATTCTCCTGCTCCTCATCGTGCTGCTCGAATGGATCGCCGTTCGCAGCATGACAAATGCTCCGCTGATGGCCGGCCACCGACTCCGTCGCCCCGCCGTCGTCGTCTTCGCCATGTGCTGCGTGATCTTCGCGGCATACCTCGCAGCGCAATACGCCTTTCAATCGGCCAACCCCATCGTGACCGGCGGCGGTTTCTCATTGCATCGCGAAGGATTCACCCGGGCCCTGTCGCGCGTGCCGCGCCTGTTCATACACAAGCACATCGCGCCCTCCGCCTGGGCCGTTGCATCATTCCTGCTTTTGTGCGTGTTCGGGGCAGTCATCCTCAGGAATGCCACGCGTAAATTGCGCCGCGCGGCAATCTTCGGCCTTTCGCTGGCCTTCGTCGCCGTATTGCCGACAAGCTTCTTCACGGATGACGCCTATCCGATGCGATACGACTATCTCGCCACCGGCGGGTCGGCCATCGCCTGGGGGGCCGTCGTCGCTGCTTGCATTGGGTGCCTCCGCGAACTGCGACGCTTATGGTCCATTCGCATGGTCGCCTATGCGCTGCTCTTCACCTTCGGCATGGCGATCCCGACACAGGCCTATCGGCTCAGACAAACTCTCCGGCCGTTCGAATCGGATGCCCAACTCGGCGGAAGAGTTCACGCGGCGATGCAGGCGATCGCCCCTGAGCTGGAAAATGCACGGAATCAGAAAGTGGGCGTAATTCTCGAAGACCCGCCGCTGCCGCCGCTGGACATGCAATGCCTCTGCCACCTCGTCGGCGGCATCCCGCGCGAGGTCGTCAAACCGGTGTACAACGAAGATGCGGAAAAGTCGCCGACAACGAATGAACCACGCATCGGCTGGCGCGATTCGTCCGGTCAATTCTTCGCGGAAGTACTCGGCAAGCCCGCCGGCTAAATGGCTCTAGACGCCGACCACAGCCGTCGTCTCCACCTGCCGGGCTGCGCCGTACTTCGCACGCAGCTCGCGCTCCAGCTCGGCGATCTGCGCATCGATCTCGACCATCTTCTGCCCATCGCGGACCAGCTTGTCGCGGTGCCGCCGCAGGAAGTAGGCGATCGTCTCAATGCGAATTCTGATGGAGCCGGTCGGCTTGTTCTCGTCGATGTCCTTGAAGCAGAAGTACGGCGTGCCGCTGTTCTCGATGATCTCCTCGATCACGCTGTAAATCGGGGCATCGTGGCCGCACTTGAAGCTGGAGAGCTCCAGGGCGATCAGGTTCGGATGCCGCGCCGCGTACTTGGCCGCCCACACCTTGCGATTCGTGTTCTCGCTGTAGGCGTTCTTCCACGCGTCCTCGATCGACAACACGCTGGCGAATTCACCGCGGCGCACTTCCTCGCCGAAGAGCCGATCGAGAATCTCCGGATCGCGCGGCAGCACGTCCATCGTAAAGACCGGGTAGCCAAGCTTCTGCAGTTCGTCAGGAATCTCGTGGCACACGCCGGGATCGTGGTGATACGGCCGCGTCAGCAGAACCACGCCGATCTCGTTATTCCTCTCCAGCCGCTCCAGGACGTCGCGGGCCTGATTGCGCAGGTCCTCGTTAAAGCTGTCGTAATACTCCCACGCGACCTTGCATGCCCGGGCATTCTCTTCCATCGAGACGCCGAGCTTGTCGGCGAATTCCTGGTACATCTGCCGCACGAGCAGCGGCGGCTCGCTGAAGTTCACGAAGGTGTCCAGATACTTGGTGCCATGATCGGCAAACAGATCGGACTCCTTGGTGAACGCAGCCTTTACGGCCTCCGGCGTCGCGGAGACAGTGGGGCAGGCGCGGCTGTCTTCAATGCCTTCGAGGAAAGTCGGCAGGCAGTCGATCATCGGGAAGAAGATGTAATCAAGCGGCTTGTCCTTGTGCTTGTGATAGAGCAGGTTGTGGACGTGCGGAATGCCGATCTTGCTGGGGAAGCACGGGTCAATCGCCCCGCGCTTGGCGCCTTCCTTATACATCTCCTCGCTGGTGTAGTCAGACCAGATCAGGTTCGCAGCCCGCACGCCGAGCGACTGGAAGTACGCCATGAACCACGGGCCCATGGAGTACATATTCAGGACCTTGGGCATGCCGATGCGGATCGACTCGCGCTTCTTCATCAACTCGGCGCGGCGCTCGATCTCCTTCCGCTTGAACATGTTGGCCAGCGTGACCTTCGGCATCGGATCGCTGATGTTCGGCACCGTGACCGGGGCGAAGGCCTCTCGGGCCGAAATCTCCGCGAAGTTCGGGTTCGCCTTCTTGGCCGCGTCGAGTCCGGCCTTGATCTCGCGCATGTCGTTGATGTCTTCGACGGTGCCCTTCTCGCAGGTGGCGATGATGAGCCGCTGCTCGCCCGCCTCGAGGGCGACTTTGGACTTGGTCTTGGCCGGCGCCTTGGGCTTCGCCGGGTCGGTCGTCGGTGCCTCGGCGGCCGCACCGTGCTTGATGCGCGTCGGATGGCCGGCCTCGGGGCCCATTTTCACGATTTGCGTCGTGAGACTGACGAGGACGCCGTTACCGCTCGGCGTACCGTTGCCTTCGTGTTCGTGCGCTTCCGCATCGCCCGTCTTCACGTCGATGAAGGTTCGCAGGCACTTGTTCTTGCAGAAGTAGCAGCGCGTGTCCTCGTTGCGCGTCGTGCGATACGTCAACTGCTGAACGCGCGACAGCCCGATGAACTGAGTTCGAACGCCGTTCTCAACGTACAGCCGATGGGCCTCGACCGCGCAGCCGATGGCGCCGGCCTCGCCGCAGAACTTGTGAACGATGATCTCCGGCTGGACATCCATTCCCTTGAAGCGGCTGGCGATGAAATCGACCTGCGATTTGACCGCCGCGAGGTTGTGCTGCGTGCCGCCCTGAAGAACAAACGTATTGCCCAGCTTGGCCAGATTGGGAATCTGAGAGACGTAGAGCCAGATGTTCTTCGGCAATACGTCGCAAAGCCCGGCCATGATCTCGTTCGGGGCCCAGCCCTGCCGTTGGAAATCGACGATGTCCGACTGCATGAACACCGCGCAGCCGTAGCCGAACGAAGGCATCGCCTCGGCACTGAATGCGATATCCGCAAACTCCTCCACCTTGAAACCGAAGCCCTGGGCCGTGCTCTGAAGGAAGTAGCCATTGCCCGCCGAGCATTGCGTGTTGAGCTTGAAGTCCTTGACCTGCCCGTTCTTCAGAACGATCAGCTTGATGTCCTGCCCGCCAACGTCCACGATGACGTCGGTATTCGGGTAAAAGTGAAGGCCGGCCTGGGTATGGGCGACCGTCTCCACCAGCGCGACATCAGCCTTAAGCACGTCCCTGAGGATGTCCTTCGCGTAACCCGTCGTACCGACGCCGAGTACCTCGAGCTTGCAGCCCTGATCGACGATCTGCTTCTCCAGCGCGGCAAAGATGTCCATCGTGTCTTCGATGGGGTTGCCCTTGGAAAGCTGATACGCCCGGGCAATCACGTTCTTGTCCATGTCGACCAGCACGCCCTTGGTGCTGGTGCTGCCGCCGTCCAGACCCGCGAAGGCCTTGATGGTGGTTCCCGCCTCAAAGGTCGGCGCCGTCCAGGATTCCTTGCGATACTGCTCTTTGAAGTCCGACAGATCGGTGGAGCTCTTCCAAAGGCCCTTGCTGCCCGCCGACTTTTTCTCCTCGATGCGGCCGACCGAGATGTACCACTCCAGTTCCTCTAACCCGCGAAACACGCCGAAGTCCGGGCAGTCTGCCAGCTCGATCTTGGCGTATTCGACGGCCCCAAGGGCGGCAAAATACTGGGCGTTTTCCGGGACGACGATGAGTTCCTCAATCGGCTTGGACTCGTCGAAGGCCACCTTGCGCTCGCGCCAGATGGCGGGAATGTTGTGTCGCCAGCAGTCCATCATCCCCTTGATGTAACAATTCGGTCCGCCGAGCAGCAGCACCTGCGGCCGCAGGGTGTGACCGCGCGTCAGCACGGCGAGGTTCTGCTGGATGATGCTCTCAAAGAGCGAGGCCATCAGTTCCTCGCGCGGGACGCCCTGCTTCTGAAGGCCGTTGATGTCGGTCTCGGCGAAGACGCCGCACTTGCCGGCGACGGGGTGGAGCTTCAGACCCTCGTATCCCATCTGGCAAAGCTGATCCGCCGGAATCTTGAGCTTGGCGTTGATCTTGTCGATCACCGCGCCGGTGCCCCCGGCGCATTTGTCGTTCATCGAGGGAATTTTCTTTTTCTTACCCGTCGATTCGTCGGTCTTGAAAACGATGATCTTCGCGTCCTGCCCGCCGAGCTCGACGACGCTCTGCACGTCGGGGTAAAGCTTCTCGACGGCGAGGCTGACAGCATTGACTTCCTGAACGAATTTCGCGCCGATCCTCTTGCCGATCGAGGAGCCGCCGCTGCCCGTCATGAAGATGCGAAAAGCGTTTCGGGGAACGTCGGCGAACTGCTGCTTGATCGCCGCGAACATCTCGATGCACTTCTCGGGCTGCTTGGTGTCGTGTCGCTGATAGTCTTTGGCCAGAATCTCATCAGTGATGGGATCGACAACGACGAATTTGACGGTGGTCGAGCCGACGTCGAGGCCGATGATGAGCCCCTGCGGATACTTCTCGGTCCCCGCAAACGGCAGGTTCTCGATGACCGGCTTGGTCTTTTCAGCCTTGACCATGCCGACGTTGAGTTGGACGAAGCCCGTGGGCGTGTCCTTCGGCTCGCTCTTCGTCGAGCAGCAGCCTCCCGATGAACAGCCGCCGCCGGAAGTCTTCGCGCTGGGCGTCGTGCCGCAAGAACCTCCGCCGTGACCGTGATCCGCTTCGTGATGAATGCTCATGATTGCCTCATGTTGCTTTTTGATTTAGCCGGCCCTGCACACGAGAGGTCCTTGCCGATTGCCGTCGGCGGTAACGTCGCGCTCCAACCTGTGCCTTCCAAAACCCACTGAGCGTAGCTGCTGCTGTTGGGCCCGGGGAAGAGAACGTAGGTATCCCGGCAGGGATAGCTCGGCGATTGTGAGTAAATGAAGTCCACCACAGGCTCGGCCGCCGCGCCCTGTAGCTCGGCGATGATGTAGGCGCCGTCTGAAATCACATCACCTTCAGCCGGGAATAGATTCTGCCGCACGTAGCCGTAGGGCTCGCCCGCCTCCGGCCAGACCTCCCATCGGTCAAAGCCGCGGCTTTCCGCCCGCTTCACGACAAACCACGGATGACTGGCGAAAAGCCCTATGCCCGGCACCGGAGCGGCGTAGAGCCGGGCGATCGCCAGATCGCTCTCCGTCAGGGCGGCAAGTGCCGCAAACGCGCCCTGGTCTGGCGCCGCGCCGCATCCCAGTATGGGTGCCGCCGCGCCAAACAAGAGCAACCGTTTTGCCGCCAGCCGACCGCGAAACCACAGTGAAAGAGCCGATTTCATTCGTCGACTCCCGTGGTTTGTATGCCCCGTGCGACCTTATTATGATCGCTCGAAACGAGACAATCTCGGACGGTGAGAAATGTCGTGCTACTTTCGTGTCGCTTCCCACGCCGAGTTTGAAGACCTGCAGGCATTCGGGAGATTCCGGGCAGGCCCGACATCAGCCGAGGGCAAGTACCTTTGGAGCCAGATGGAGCACGCGCGGGCCTTTCGGAATCTGCTCTTGGCGAATGGTTGGGAACGGGAGTGTATAATACTGAAGGTCGAAGTGGCTGATGAACGCGCTGGCCGATTCGCTCGATTTGCGATGATGGATGGAATCGGCCCGGCGAGCTTTGCAGAACTCGACGACTTGGAATCTGCTGTCGTGACACGGGTGATTGAATGAGCGAACGAGCCATGATCCGCTGGCTGCCGAAGGAACGAGGGGGTCGCTCTGCCCCTCCTGCCGCGAGGTATCGTTCCGCTGCTCGGTTCGAGGACTCTCGGGACCGTTGGCCCGAGGCTGTCTGGAGCATCGTCGTCGATCCAATCAAGCCATTCGGCACGGATTCCATGGCGACGCTTTCGGAAGTGCAGTTCCTTTCCCCCGACGCCCCGAACGAACTGCTCGTAGCCGGCGCGCGGTTTGAACTCTGCGAAGGGTCTCGCGTCATCGCAAAAGGAGTTGTGCTGCCCTCAAGAGTCACAGTTCCACCTCAACTGGACGACTTCGCCATCTCACTTCTTGGTTGAGCCGAACGAGCCATACACTCCAATGCCCTGCATGCGAATGCAATAATCGTTGTCTACGCCGCATCCTTCACCAGTAGCGCCAGGCTCGTCACATTCGACCCCAGCTTTGTCGGCCAGGGCAATTTGCCCAGCGGGATCACGCGAACCGGCACGCCTTCATGTCGGATCCGCTTCACACCGAGAAACGGTCCCGCCAGATACTTGTTGTTCGACCATAGCGGCTTCAGGTCAGGGAAATAATCGTGAAGGAGAATGACGCCGCCCGGATTCAGCAAATTCAGGGCCGCCGCCACTTCGCGGTACACCGTCTTCGCCGCGTGGTCCCCATCGAGAAAGATGAAGTCGAACTGCTGTTCGCACCTTTCCATGAAATCAAGCGATGGGCTCTTCACGAATCGCACCAACTTGCTAAGGCCGAGTTCCTTGATCAGTTCCGCCGGAGAATACCGCGTTCCATACTGCAGCCACGGCTTCGACACCGGATCGTTGACGTCGCCGATGTCGACCGTGATCAGTTTTTCTTCGTCGCCGCCTTCCGACTTTCCGAAAGTCGAAATCGCCGAGGCCGCGTGCATCGTCGAAGCGCCGATGTGCGTCCCCACCTCCAGCATCCGGCCAGGCCGGAAATGCGAAACAAGGTAGTAGAGCGCCCGTCGATCACCCGGGTTCACGCCGCCTGTCCCATCCGGCACCCCGAACTTGCGAAACTGCGACTCAGCCTTTTCCCAAGCCGTCTGCGTCTCGCGATGATTCAGAATCTCTCCCGGCCGTACGTCCGAACCGGCTATCAGATTGTCGACCGTGAACTTCACGGTTGACGCCTGCCTCAGGCCGTCCTCATCCTTTCGTCGCAGCACCCAGTTCTGCAGGGACTGCGGTACAAACTTCCCAATAAGTCGCTTCATCGAACCGCCACATCCTTTCAATGGCCGTCGCTGCAGCACCGCGATGACTCGCTGGAATTCGGCTGCAGGCCTTAAGTGGATGTTACGGTCGTTTCACCGCTTCCGACAATCCAAACACCTCCGAAACCGGTCCCGAACAGGCGTCCCGGATCCCCTGCGGATATCCCGCTCAAACGCCGACCAGCTCCGCCGCGCGAGACTCGGCCTCCACGCCCGCCGCCTTCATTCGTGCGCCGACGTCCAGGACAAAGTTCGCGGCCTTGCTGACGAATCCCTTGTGGTGCCCCACGTGCTGGAGCGGTCTTCGCAGTTCGCGATTCTCCGGCAGGTCAACAAACTCCCGAATCTGCTCCAGCGAGTAACCCGACGCCGCAACCGCCCGCTTGAACTCGTCCTTGCACTTCAGCTTGGCTTCGCCCAGCGCCATCTGAACCCGGCTGTGGGCATTGATGTCGCCCTCGCCCGACGTCTCGATGGGGATGTAGATCATCTCCTTGAAGTGACTCGTCACCGCCGCCTGGGCCCCATCACTCTGCGTGCTCGGCATGCAGCCGAAGGGCTTGAGCGAGAGCACCATGTGGGCAAGGTCTTTGTTTGAGTAATAGATGTTCTTGGCGACTTCCAGGTGACCCTCGCCGCCGCCGGCGCGACTGTTGTAATAAGGGTGCCCGGCGCGCGTGAGCTCAAGCTGTGGGGCCAGCTCGTGCACCGTGCCGCCGATCCCCTTGCGGAGCTTGTTGTACTCGTTAATAAGAATCTTCTCGGCCAGGGTCAGCGTGAAGACCTGCTTGCGCGCCTCGATCTCGCTCGCCAGATAAGCCTTGACGTTCCACTTCGGAATGTTGGTGCCGTCCTCGCGCAGGCCTTTGCGGTCATTCGCCTTCAGGCCCGCCTGATGCAGCATGTAGCAGATCCACGTCGCCACCGGCTCGACCAGCACTTCGGCGCCCTCGCCCTCGAGGAACGGGAACATGCGGAAGTTGCCGTCGCCCTCGGTCGTCTGGGCCCAGAACTCGCCCGTCACCTTCACGATCGGCTTGGGCCGCAGGAAATCAACCTCGATCTCCTCCTCGATCAGCTTGCGGCACTGCTCGAAAACGTCTGCGTAATAGGTCCCCTTGAGCTGGTCCAGGAACTTGGCCGCGTCGGCAGGGGTCTTTACCGGGGCGATCTTCGAAAGAAGCTTCGAAAGGACGCCGCTGTTCACGTCGTCATAATTCTTCGAGCGAACGGCGTTCTGGCACAAGTCCATGCACTTCTGCATGATCTCGTTCGTCTTGCCCGGCTCCAATTCATAAGGCCGAATCTGGTAGGCGACCTCATTGAGGATGTCCCCCATGAACATCGCATTGAGCAGGGTCAGGAAGAAGTTCAGGTTGAACTCCAGCCCCGCCTCCACCGCCGCCTGATCGAGCCCGCCCTGCTGCTGAAAGAGCATGACCCGGAAGCCGTCAAACCCGCTGTTGCGCAGGGCCAGCCGATACTCCGCCTCATACATGCCGAAGCGGCACGGTCCGCAAGCCCCGGCGGTCACAAACAGGTGATCGCTGAGAATCTTCTCAAGCGGGATGCCCTCTTCGTCGCGCATCCGCTTGAGATGATTGACCAGCGAACCGACCGTGAAATAGGTCGGATTGCATTGACCGTTGTTGCCGAATTCCTTACCCGCCTGGAAGTCAGCCTTCACCGGCGTCGGAATGAGTCCGACCTTATACCCCAGACCCTCAAGCCCGGAGACGATGAGTTGCTCATGGCGCAGCGTCAGGCCGCCAAGCCAGATCGTCACCTTGCCGCGCTCGGTCTTGGTGAATTCCCGCTCCCTGGGTCGCTTGAAGTGACTGATGGGCCCGACTTTCAGGCCGGCCTCTTTCATCATGCGCTCGCGCTCGGCGTGAAGCGTGGCTTCGACCGAGTCGCCTAACAATGGGAGCGAGATGCCGCCGGCGCTCGCGGCCTCAGTTTTTTCCGAGTGGCCTGTGCGTGCAACCATGATCCTGTCTCCTTGTTTCCTCGTATCCGTGTCGGACTCGTTGCCGTTTCGTTATCGTGGCGGTTTCGGCGATCGTGAATCGTCAATGTCCCAGATTGCCCTATTCTGGAACGCCCGGCCGTACGTTAGTTGGCACTAGCTTGTGCCTTGCCCAACCGGGATATCGGACTGGACTAGGTATGGCATTTCAACATTCTGTCGATCATAAGTCCAGCGTTTTTTTAAGTTAATCGCACGGGCAACATCCGGCCTCTCACGTTCAGTAAGACTAACGCAAAAGTTAGTGATGACTAACTTGCCATTTCGGGGAAGCCTATTCGCAAACTTGCTGAGGCGTTTCTCCCCACAAGCTTCGATGGCCAGAGAGCTTAGATACAGGACCGAATCAGTCCGCTTTCAATCCGCGACATAAAAAACCAGAGCCGATCGCCCCGGCGGATTCAATGCCCGCGCGCCAACTAAGAGGGATGTCTCCCAGTCATTCCGTCAGGGTGCCTTGGACAAGGTTGAAAACGACGGAATTCCAGATTCACGAATTCGAAAGCACGCCCCGAATGTGTCGGGCGAGACGCTCCGCTTGGCGTCGGCGATGGAACGCATCCAATCCAGATGGTGCGCCTCCCCCCGATCCCTCAGCGACAAGCCGCTCCGCATGCTCAAGCGCCCTTAAGAACCCGTCGTCATCCCCCAACCTGGCAAAACAGCATCGATCCGCCGCAAACTCCTCCAGCAGCCGACGGTCATTCGAGCCAGGCTCCTCCTCAAGGCAGATGATCGGCCTCCCCGTCTGCAGATACTCAAACAACTTCGCGCTGTATCCCCACTGCCCGACGTAAGCGCCGGAGATTAACAACAGCGCATCGGCCGACTGCATCCACTGCCCGGCGACCTCGCGCGAGGCCAGACCGGTCGTCTCCAAGATGTCCGACACGCCGAGTCGCTGGACATATGCGCGTGAAAGATTTCCGACGAAGACAAAGCGAATTCCACCCCGCCTCCCGCGAAGCCTCCGCACCGACTCAAAAAACAAATCCGGTCGATTCCGCTCAATGACCGTCCCGACGTGCGCGATGACCAGTCGCTTGTCCTCCCTGTCCCTTCTCGCCGCAATGACCCGCGACGGGTCCGACGACCCAGGGCCCGCCTCGCCGTCCGCGCACGGATCAAA
>WBZR01002349.1_pt1 | contig 19768 bp, 18 predicted proteins | sample 5204231 | NCBI WGS metagenome assembly WBZR01 (sample SAMN12412403, study PRJNA552823) | activated sludge metagenome | isolation source: activated sludge from anammox sidestream of wastewater treatment plant... | place: USA: Virginia | collected 2017-08 | reverse complement strand
CATGTTGTCGATTTCCGGGCCCGGGCGGACCAAGTGTTCCACTACCTCGAACGCACACACCACATCATATCCTTCGGCAGGGTGGTCGTCGGGGCGCAAGGGGCCTTCAAAGACCCGGATGCCTTTTGCCCGGCAGGCAGCAATCGGTCCCGCACCGAACTCCGTTCCACAGGTTTCCCAGCCCTTGGCCATGGCCCGTTCCAAGAAAGAGCCACCGCCGCAGCCCACATCGAGGATTCTGCCGGTCATCCGATGGGAGCTGAACCGCTCCAACAGTTCATCATATCGTTGCAGGGTCACCGGGGAGATGTTTTCCACGACCGGATAGGCACCGTAATATGCTTGCAGTTCGCGCATGGAGGGTTCCCGGCCAACGAAGGCCATGCCACAGGCTTTGCACCGGACGAGATACTGGCCCTTGGGTACCGGAATGGAGGAACGGTCCAATGATCCACATAAGGGGCAAGGGCGGGACAAGGAATCAGTCATGGGCTGGTGAGGCTGCGCGGACGCGCGTTGCCGTGGTCCTGGTCGAAATTAAAGGTTCCCTTCAGGCCGGTCGGCGGTGGCGCCCGGCCATGGTCCGCCGGCCGCTGGACGGGGGGCGTAGTATTTGGCCAATACCCGTTGCCAATGTTGCCCGGTCGGCCACGGCAATCCCATCTCCATGGTCCAGAACTGTTTGAATGAAGCGTTTTCCACCTCGTAGCACGCCCCTCGTTCTTCTTCCAGGCGGTGGGCCGTACGGCCCAGGATCCGTTCCATCTCCTGGAGCAGTTGCGGCAGAGGTGCCGACGGATCGATGCAGACATTGACGGTCTGCCCCCAAAAGGCCCCATTGCGTATCATGTGCCCACAGGCCAAGGCTACTGCGTCGATGTCCATCAGATAGCGGCAGGCCCGGGTTTGGAGGTGTACCGGCTCATTGGCCTGGATGCGGTCCCGCAGGAAGTTGCACAGGGTGTGGGGGTTGGGGGTATGGCCGACCAAGTTGGGCAGGCGGAAGATGGTATGGTCGGGCGTGCATGCTTCCACATGGTCCTCCATGGCCCTTTTATGGCGGATGTACGGGGAATTGGTCAGGGATGGGTCGTAAATGCTGCAGGTGCTGAAGTAGACCAATCGTCGCCCAAGCAATGGTTGACTGTCCAGCAGGTCATGTTCGCGCCGGTGGTCGGCCTCGGTGGCGGTGGATGAATTGGAAACCCCGGAAGCGAAGATCAGGATAGCGGGATCAACCTGGAATGCCGCGAAGGCACGTGCCACCATCCCCGATCCGACGACCATGGCGCAAAGAAAGCCACAAACCCGCCGGGGCGCCCGCTTGGTCCGCTGGAAGGTGGTGTCCTATGGCATTGATGGTTCCCGGTTAACCCCGACATTTGGGCACGATGCTGTTGATCCTGGTGTATTATTTCGGAGAGGTGGGCATAGAGCCTTGGGAGTGGCTGATGAGCATCGTGTACGTCATGGTCGCGTTCCTCTATTTCAGCCGCCAAAAAAATATGCGCTTGCGCAAGGAACCCGAGTACAAGCACTTCCTATGGGGGTTCTATGCTAAGGTCGGGGGCGGGCTGGCCTTCAGCCTGATCTACTTTTATTATTACAATGGCGGTGATACAATTGCCTATTTCTATTCAGCGGTGGCGATGACCCAACTGGCGGCCGCGGATTTTATCGCATTCCTTCAAGTGCTCTTTGGCCCAAATGATGCAGCCCACCTGAACTTGTTCACGGCAATCGGTACCCAACCTTTCGGATATGTCTTCAACGATTCGCGCACATTTATGGTAGTTCGGGTCATTTCCCCGCTTGTGTTGATCACGTTCCGGAGCTATGTCCTCACCGCCCTGCTGCTCGCCAGTATTTGCTACATCGGGGTTTGGCGATGCTATCAGACGTTCGTCGGCTATTTCCCTTCCTTGATGAATAGGCTTGCCATCGGGTTCCTCTATTTGCCTTCCGTCGCCTTTTGGGGCTCAGGCATAATGAAGGATACGCTGACATTCAGTGCCACATGTTGGTGGGTCCATTGTTTTGATAAGGTGTTTTTCAAAAGGGACCATTTGTTTTTCAATATCGCTGGCCTGATGCTCTCTGCAAGCCTGTTACTCATGTTGAAGCCCTATATCTTCATGGTCCTCATGCCAGTGACGCTGCTGTGGCTTGCCTATTATCGGGTAGCCAAGTTTCGGAATGCCATCATCCGGGTTATGGCCCTGCCGATGTTGTTGATGATGTTGGTTGCTGGGGCGTACACGTTATTGGTTGCCCTGGGGGATCAGTTGGGCAAGTTCAGCTTGGATGAGGCCATGACCACCACGATCAACATTCAGCGCGACATGCAGCGGGCCGAAGAGTATGGTTCGAACTACTTCGATGTGGGGAAGCTCGATGGAACGGCCACCGGGATGTTGAAAAGGGCCCCGACCGCCATCATGGCTGCATTGTTCAGGCCTTTCCTTTGGGAATCGCGAAGCGTTGTCATGGTGCTGAGCGCCTTGGAGAACACATGGCTCCTCATCATGGGAATGGTGGTTTTGTGGCGTACGCGGGTATGGTTCTTTTTGCGTTGCATTAGGGGCAGCCCCATTGTCATGATGTGCATGTCCTTTGCACTGGTGTTTGGTTTCATCATTGGGCTCACCACGCCGAATTTCGGTGCCTTGGTGCGGTTCAAGATTCCACTGATCCCCTTTCTGGTCAGCGCCTGTTTCATTGTGGACTTCTTGAACAGGGAGCGGCTTTGGTGCGAGGCACGTGGAAAGCGTTTTGAATTGAGAAATTACCTCCGTGGGGAACCGGTACGGAAGCCGGCGAAGAAGACGGGCCCGGTGGGCCTTGTTGAAGGGAGCGCAACGCCGGTGGCTGTTTGATGGGACGGGAGTGTGTCGTGGTGGTATGCAGCCATGGGATCAACGATCCATTGGTATCGTTGCTCATGCTCCGCTATGCGATGCGCCTCCAGGAGGAAGACCCAGGCACGCCCATGCTGTTTTTCACGGAAGAACCTGAAGGAACGGCATCTCCGCCTCAATCCGTATTGGACGACATGGTCGCACGGGGCATCCGTTGGCAGCCATTGAAGTACCATGTCCAGGGCCGCCAATTCATGCAGCGCATGCGCAACATGGTGCTCTTCTGCGTTAAAAGCCTATGGTTCGCGCGGCGCAGCAGGAAGAAAACGGTTGTGGCATTTCTTTCCATGTCAGGGTCTTATGCCAGCGTATTGCGCTCCCTGGGCTTTCACCGGTTTGTGCTGGTGAGCTTCGAGCCGCACAGCCGGTATATGGTTGAACTTGGCGTATGGCACGAGGCATCCTTGAAATACCGGGTGGCGGCGTGGTTTGAACGGAGACAATTGCAGAACGCAGATGTGATCGTGGCCCCTACGGAAGCTGCCGTGGACTTGATTGCACACAGCGGGTCGCGGGCACGGGTGGTGCACCAGGGCGTTACGGTGGATGTGCGGGCGAATGCACGTCGTGCCGACAAGCGGCACGCCTTGCGCAACACGCTACACCTTGGGGACCGCGTTGTGCTGGTCTATGCCGGCAAGTTTAATGGGTTGTATTACAGCGAAGCGGAATACGTGCGTTTCATGGAAGCCACCTGCGGCATGGACGTAAGGGTACATCATTTGGTCATCACCTTCCCGGAGCATGGCGGCCTTATCAAGGAGGGGATGGCCAACAAGGGGTTGGAAGGCCGTTGCACCGTGCTGGGCCCTATGGACTCCGATCTTCTGACCGATCATCTTTCGGTGGCAGATATCGGGGTGATCGCCGTGCCGCCCACCCCGTCGCAAGTGTTTCGCACACCGGTAAAGAGTGCGCTGTACTGGGCAGCAGGTCTGCCTATCATCGTCCCGGAAGGAATTTCCGACGATTGGCGGCTCACGCGGGATCGCGGGGTGGGGTTGGTAGTGCCGGACCTTCTGCAGGTGCCCTACGGCCCGTTCAAAGCCTTGGTGGCTGAGGTTGCTGGCCCGGAGGGGCCTTGCCTGCAACAACGTTGCGTGGATACGGCGATGGCATGCCGTGATACCGGTCTGATGGTGGATGCCTTGCGCAGCGCGCTGGCAGGGGCTTAGGCTTGTGCAGCCGTGCCAGGCCGCATGCGGCTGGCCAATACTTGGCGCAGCCGAACCACATCGGAAATTCGGAAAATGAACATGTCGCCGATGGGAATCCCCATCCGGAAACGGACCACATAGCATTGTACGGCCATGTTGGTGAGGTAGGCCACGGAACTGGCGACGGCGGCACCTTTGATCCCCCAAGAAGGGACCAGCAGGAAATCCAACACAATGGTGACCAGGGCGGAAAGGGCCACGGCGTATAGGTTGAAGCGGATGAACCCGCCTTGCACCACCAACGGCCCCAGCAATTTGGAACAGCTGACCAGGATGATCCCGGGCAACAGCCACCGAAGCGCGGTTACCGAGCCACGGAATACCTCGCCAAAGAGCAAGGGCACGATCCATGGTGCCACCAGGCCCAGCAGCAAGGACAAGGAAGCCACGGTGGTGAAGTTCAGTCGCATGATGAACTTGAACTTGGCCAACAATTGCGGGCTCATTTCACCGTACAAGTAGGGCTGGATAACATTGGAAAAGGGTTCCGGTATGTAAAAGAAAAGCTGGGCCAACCCCACGGCCACGGCGTAGAGCCCCAATTGGGCTGTGCCGGCATAGCTGCCTACCACCCATACATCGAAACGGTAGTTGATCAGATTGATGAGATTGCCGAGGTAGCCCACCATGACAAAGGCGAGCACCGGCCTCAGCGCGGTCCACGACCAGGTGGGACGTGGAGGTACCTGCACCGTGCGGGCATAGATGGTCACCCAAACCAGCGAGGTGAGGATCACATAGGACAGGGTTACCCCAAGGACCGCTGGCAACGTGGATTCGTTTTCGATGCGGTCCTTGAATATGTACAGCATCGAGAATCCCAAGGCACCGCACCCGGCCGTGAAGATGCTCATGCGGTTTAGCGTCCGGAACTTCTTCAAACCGAGCGAAATGCTGCTGATAAAGGAATTTACTTGGCTCAAGAACACGGCCAATACCAGATATGCCCAGTAACCCCAATGCAGGGCTTGAACGGGCAGGAAGACCTTGCGCATGGCCGGCGAGGAGAAAATGACCAGGAAATAAGCGGGTATGACCAACAGGTTGATCATGAGCAGGCTGGAGCAGACCCTGACCATGCGTGTGGGGTCGCCGTTGTCCTTCGCCGTGAAGTAGGTGGATCCCATGCCCATGCCAAAGCCGAGCACCATGGTCATCAAAGTCACCTGGTTTTGCAGCAGTGCGAAGGCACCACGCCCCTCATCACCCAAAATGCGGGTCATTAGCGTACTGCCCACGAAATAGAGCAGCAGGGTAGGCACCTGGGTGAGGAAGGTGTAGAATATGCCTCGTTTCAGGCTCACGTTCGCAAGGGAGGTTGGTAGGGGGCTATCATGCTGGGCGTGGTGAATTTCCGGAAGGCGGCCCGGTCATCCGAGCCAAGGCTTCACCCGTTTGCGGATGGGCCTGACGAGCACGCGGGGGTTCAGCAGCACCGCCTTGAAGAAGAAGGGAATCGCCTTGGCAGGTTTGTGCGCCATGATCCACCAGCTGCCACCTATGGCCCAGTATACGTTGGCCATACACTCATTCCGGAACCGCCGATCATGGAGGAAGCCTTGGGCCGTGACCTTCCGGAAAAAGCGCAGGTGGTCCTCTTGGTACCGGGACACGTTCTTGCTCATGGTTCCCGGCATGATGCGGTAGAGGTTGGCGGCATCGGGCACATACTGGTAGCTGAATCTTGCGGCCAACTGGACCGTGAAATCCTGGTCGGCTGAATTGGAGAGGCTCGTATCAAACGCAACACCTTGTTCAAAGCACCGGCGGCGGATGACAAGATTGCTGCTGGCTCCAGGTACGGCCGTGCTGATGTTCAGCAGCACGGTTCGGAGCACATCACCACGGGTACCGATGAGTGCTTCTCCGGTCGGCTCCAAAAGCGGGTTGCACAGCGCCATGTCGCCAAACACCCAATCCACACCGCTGTTGCGGAGGGTGCCCACTTTGCGGTTGAGCGTTTCGGGCAGCATGGCATCATCGGCATCCAAGAAGGCAAACAGATTTCCTTGGGCTGCGGCCATCCCCGCGTTTCGTGCTGCACTCACCCCGGCATTGGTCTGGTCGATCACCCTGATCCGGGGGTCGTTGAAGCTTTTGGCCAAGGCCGAGGTGCCATCGGTGGAGCCGTCGTTCACCACGATCAACTCCCAGTCCCTATAGCTTTGGGCCAGCACACTGTGGACGGCATCCTTCAGCCATGGGGCGGCGTTGAAGGCCGGGATGATGATGGAGACCGCCGGAGCTGGGCTCATCATTCCTTTCCAAGGGCTTGGTGATAGACCTTCAGGGTGCCAGCCCACATGCGGTCGAATGTAAACAGGCGTAACGCGGCTTCGCGCCCGGCCTGGCCAATGGCGTGCCGGTCCAGTTGCAGCAGGCGTTCAATCCCTTTCGCGATGGCCGCGCCGTTACGCTCAACCAGGATGCCGCTCTTGCCGTCCTCCAAGGCATCACGAGCGGCACCGGTGGGTGTGCTTACCACAGGCACGGCGTTCATCATGGCTTCGGGATAAACGAACCCGAAGGGTTCCAGTTGCGCGGCATGCAGGTAGATGTCCAGCAGGCTGTAAAAGGAAGGCATGTCCGGCCTCGGTATCCGGCCGGTGAACAGGATGTGGTCGGCGAGCCCTTTCTCCTCCACGTACTTTCGCACGTTCTTCTCCAGCTCGCCCATGCCGCAGAAAAGGAACAGGGCCCGCGGATGGCGCTCCACCACGACCTGTGCGGCATCCACGATGGGGCGGTGCCCCTTCCATTCGATCATGCGGGCCACGGTGCCGATCACGGGGAAGCGCCCCTCCGTCCGGAAGCGTTGGCGCAGTTGGTCCACGGTCCCGGCATCCACGCGGGTCTCGGCACCAGGGTCGATGCCGTGGTGCACGAGGTGGATCTTTGCTGGATCGGCATGCTCCATGTCGATCATGAATTGCTTGCACTCTCCGGTCACCGCGATCAAGTGTGTGGCGAGCCGGTTGATCAGCCTGTCCGTCCATACCCACCGGGGTGCCTGCAACCAGTGCACACCCGTCCATTGTTTGGTCACGGCGCGCACTTTCACCCGGGCGGCCCAGGCGGCAATCATGGCGGGCAGCGAATCATCGAACAGATGGCTGTGCACCACATCGGGCCGCAGGCGCAGGATATGCCACCACATCAGCGGCAAGGTCTTCAGGATGCCCCGCTTGCGGTGCCGGTCGCTGTATTTGATCCATATGCACTTGAAGCCATAGGCCTCCATCTCATCGATCATGCGTGGCCGTTCCGGATGCATGAGGATGAACGAATAGCGGGGCGAGCCCTCACGGCTGGCCCTGGCGGCAAACCAGCTCATGTAGGGGACGCTGGAACAATTGGAGAATGTGTGTACAATGTGCATGTCAAACGAGCGGCTCGAACGGGCCGGCCGGGAAGCATTGGGTGAATGCGACGCGGCCAAGATATCCCGGACCGTGCAGCCCTCGAACGGGGCCCCCGGCAAATTTCCCGTTATCCCTCGATCTCGTCCAGGAACACTTCCAGCCGTTTGAGGATCTCCTCATAAGTCTGGCCTTTCATGCGGGTCACGCGTGCAGCGCTCAGTTCGGGTGCTTCCGCCTCTTCCAGGAAATGGGCGAGTTTCCTCACCAGCGCCTGTGGGTCGTTGTCCATGTACAGAAGTTCCGCGATATTGCCGTATTCGCTGAAGACCGGTGAAAAGACGGGCTTGCCCAATGCAAGGTATTGGAAAACCTTATGGTGCGAAATGTCATTGCCCGATAGGCTCACGTCCATCGGTGCCAGGCAGAAGTGCGAAGCCGCGATCCATCGCTTCAATTCCTTGAACGGTTTTACCCCGAGGAACCGGACGTTGGGATATCGGCCATGAAGGAACAAGTCTTCGGCCAAGGGCTGGCCGGGCAGCGCGAAGCGTCCGATGAACACAAAAGGCACCTCGGGGAACGCCTGCACCAATTGTTCCACCATCGACAGGTCCATGCGTTTGTCGATCCCGCCGATGTACAAACCGAAACTCCTTAGATCGGTTTCAACTGGCGAGGCTTCGAACTCCTCGGAGGAGATGCCGTGCCCGATGGTGAGCACCGGTTTGTGGAAGGGGGCGTACAGACTGTTGAACGATCGGCTGATGGTTACGATGCCATCCACCTTGGCGTACAAATAGCGTTCGCCGGGCAGGGAGAAAAAGTACTTGTCCACCGCAATGAAGAGAGAAGTCTTGGCCCCCAGCAGCCGGGGGTCATAAAGCCGGGCCGGATCGAAACTGATGAACAAGTCCGTTGGCCGCCCTTGTGCTTGCAGGTGCTCGCGGATCGCCCGGGAGACCATTGCATTGTTCGCGTGGTAACAAACCCGCGGCTTTGCCGGGAGTACGTTGTTGTAGTGGAGTACTGTGAGTCGGTCGGAGACAGGCTCGCACACCACGTGGCATCCGAGCAGGTACCGGGGCATCCAGCGGTCGGCAGGCCCGACAAAGGTGACATGGTTGTGCTTGGACAGTTCGTACGCGTAGTTGTGCTTGGAATACCACACGTCACCCCACGGTTCGTTTGAAACCAGCAGGATATTGAGGCCTTTCAATTCCATGTGTGCCGGCCTTTCACGTTCAACATGCTGCCCGCCGGCTCCGTTCCGCCATCCTGGCATCCCATTGGTCAGGGTCTCTGTTCTTGGTCAAGTGTGGAAACTGGAAGCGGGTTCGTAGCCCAACTTTTCCAGGATTCCTGGAAAAGCATCGACGATGGCCTGTTCATGCCTTGCGTCGAGATGTTCCCTCCAATTGCCGGCCTTGCCTTCCCGGTAATGGGCACCTTTCTGGTTAAGCCACCACGGCCGCCCGCTCCTCAGGTTCTCAAAAGAAAGATCGCGCAGGGTCTTGCGCATTTGCATGCGGGAATAATGGTGGGCCCTGAACCGGGGGAGCCCCGCCCTTTTCAGGAGGCGGTTGGTGTAGCACTGCATGGCGAAGAGCAGATCGTTTTTAGGCTCTTCCATGGCCAGGAATGACAGAATGGAGGAGAACTCCTTATGCGGATCGGTGGTCAGTTGTTCAAACTTGACCTCCCATATCCGGGGGTCCCGGTAATCCCATTCGTAGAGGTGCTGCAATGGGACCCGCGCAATCGTGGCGATCTCCAGGTCCAACCCCTGGTCCTTGGGCAAGGCTTGGAGTTGTTCGCGATGGCCTGCGGTAACCCCTTGGGAGATGTCGGAGGTCAACTCATGGACCTTCAGATGGGAGAAATAACCGGATACAACGAGGTCCCGGGGGTCGCGAATGACATGAAAACCCTTGAAGGGACCTTGGATTTCCTGCAACATGCCATGGTCCGACTCCGGAATGATCAGGAAGTCGGGCTGCTCGTGTTGGAGCAGCCGTTCCAAGCTTCCATGCCCGTTGATCCTTGCCCGGTAGGCGATGCAGCTTTTCCATCCCATTTCATTGCAGATGCGCTCGATCAGGAGCGTTACCCACTTGGATGCGCATTTATGTTGCCCGAAGAACACTCTCAACATGAAGGCAAGTGATGCAAGGTCAGGTGTTAGTCATGCGGGCCGGGGTCTCGCATGTTCTTCCGGATGCCTCGGACCGTTGGTGGCCGCCAGTCTTGGCCGGAAGGTAGGCCGTCCGCTCTTTTTGGTGCGCCACCCAGGTATCGGGTAGAACCGTTATTGAGGGCGCATCATGGCTCTTCATGGTACGCGACGAAAGTAGAAAGCCGACAACCAAGTAAGACCTTTCGGGCTGCCCTGCGCGCCATCGCTATCAGGTTGTCATTCATGTCGTCTCCAGCCCCGGGTTGAAAAAGGGAAGGTGCTTGCGCACCGCCTCCGCAGTATAGTTGAACGCGTTCTCCTCGGCCCGTTTTTTCCAGCCGGCATAGATCTCCGGCCTGTCCATGGCCGTTTGCAGCAACTGCCGAAGCTCGTCGGCCGTGGCGTAGGTAAACGCCGATCCGGCCAGATTTTCCGGGATGCCCAAATGGGCGGGTAACAGGCCGGGGAGCTGAAAGGACATCATGTCGTAGATCGCGCCGGGTGCCTTGGTCTTACCATAGATTTCCTTGGTGCCCAGATCGCGGAAGATCACGCTGCTGGAGGACAACACCAGGTCCGACGTTTCCATTTCGCGCAGGAACATCTCGGTGGTCACCGTGCCTTCCGCGGGAAAGACGTAGGTGATGCCGGGATGTTCCCGGTTGGCCTTGTCCAATTCGGCCGCTACCCACTTGCCGTAGTCGCCCATAGGCTTGCCAGGCAGCGAGAAGGTGATGGGCGCCTTGGACCGGGCGAAGTGATGGATCACCTCGATCACCTCCTCGTAGCGCCTGCGTGCCGGATTGATCTGGCCGGGGATGACCACCTTGAACCGCGTGGGGTCGTCCTTCACATAGCGGCTGGTTGTGCGCGGATGGAACAACGTGAAGGGGATGTAGATGAATTTGTAGCGGTTGAAGAGCTTCGGGTCCCGGGTGCGGATATAATGGTACAGAAAGTCTTCCACGGCAATGTATTCGCAGGCTTGCACGATGGCTTGCTTCAGCTTGCGTTCGCGGTAATACTTGGGGGTCCGGAAGAAGGACTTGAGCCAGAAATTCAGGTTGTGGATGGTGATGACCTTGGGGCAGGCGGTTTGCCTTACGATACGGTACAGGTCTTCGAACTCCTTGAAGATAGGGTTGATGAGCAGGAGATTGACGTTGCTGCCATTGCACTTGTTGATGATGGCCTGTGCGTCCTGCGCCAAGTCGCGGATGATGATGAACTCGCCCTCGCACAGGGATGCGTCGTAGTCATGCATCCGCCGATGCAGCTCCTCCGTGACGAAGAAGACCTTTTCCGCATCTTGGAACACCTCCGCCTGTGTAAGCCCGTACTGGAAATGCACGGTTTCAAGGATGGCAACCTTCATGGGTGGGGCCGACTGGAGATGCGTACGACGGCAGGTCTTTGCGGTGTAACCAAGGAACCTTCGTGCAATCCATGAAAGCAAGCGGCTGCCATGGCCGGTCCGGGTCAATGCGGTCGTTTGGTGAATTCCTCGTGGATCTGCACCAAGGTCTCCTCAATCCCGTACCGTGGCTGCCACTCGGGGAAGTCGGCCTTGAATTTGGAGAGGTCGCTCACGTACCAGATATGATCACCGATGCGGTTTTGTTCGCTGTACGCGATCTCCATCTTGTTGCCTGATATCTTCTCGCAGAGCGTGATGGCCTCCAGCATGGAGCAATTGGCGAAGCGCCCGCCTCCTGCGTTGTACACGGCGGCCATCTTGGGGTTTTTCCGGAAGGCCTCGAACATGGCCACCAGGTCGTCGCTGTGGATGTTGTCGCGCACTTGCTTGCCCTTGTAGCCGAAGATGGTGTACGGGCGCTTGTCCACCGCGCATTTCATCAGGTAGGAAAGGAAGCCGTGCAGCTGGGTTCCGCTGTGCTTGGGCCCGGTGAGGCAGCCGCCACGGAAGATGCCGGTCTTCATGCCGAAATAGCGTCCGTATTCCTGCACCATGATGTCCGCCGCGACCTTGGATGCGCCGAAGAGGCTGTGCTTGGATTGGTCGATGCTCATTTGCTCATCGATGCCATGGGCGAAGTAGGGGTGGCTCTCCGCCACTTCCCACCGGGTGTCCAGTTCCACCAAAGGCAGGGTGTTGGGCATGTCGCCGTACACCTTGTTCGTGCTGGTGAAGATGAAGACGGCCTCCGGTGCATGTTGGCGGGCCATTTCCAGCAGGTTCAAGGTGCCCATGGCGTTCACCTCAAAATCCAGGAACGGGATTTGTGCCGCCTTGTCGTGGCTCGGCTGGGCTGCGGTGTGGATGATCAGGTCAACGTCTGCGCCGTATTCCCCGAATATGCGCTCCAAGGCTGTCCGGTCGCGGATGTCCACATCATGGTGGATGTAGTTCGGGCAGGCATTCCGCACTTGGTCCACATTCCAGCGCGTACTGGCTTCCGTGCCGAAGAAAACGCTGCGCATGTCATTGTCTATGCCGACGACGCGGTCGGCCAGTCCGCAGTAAAAGCGCGCAGCGGTGCCGCCGATGAGCCCGCCGGCGCCGGTGATGATCACAGTATGCATCAAGTCAATATGGGTCGAAGTTCCTCCTCGTGGTCGGCAAGCCAACGATGGGTGTCGGCGAAGAGTGTACGGAGGTCCCTTTTGGGGGCCCAGCCCGTGGTGGCCGTGATCAAGGAGTTGTCAGTAATGTAAAGTTTCAAGTCGCCTGGCCGGTCATCCGGGGCGCTACCCACCGTGATAGTCCGGCCCGTGGTATCGGCGGCGAGCTTGGAATATCCACGCAGGGACAAGCTGTTTGCCGGCCCGCCGCCGACATTGAACGTCATGCCGCCCAACCGGTCCAGGTTGCGCAGCTGAAGGGATATCAGCTCGCATAGGTCGTCTATGTGCAGCATGTCGCGCACCTGCGATCCGCGGCCCCCGAAGCCCGTGTAGCTCAACGGAAGCCCCCAGTGATGGCGCGCGATCCAAAGCACCGCAAAACCTTGGTCGGTCTTGCCCATCTGCCAAGGTCCGGCAATCACGCCGCAGCGGTTGATCACGGAGCGAAGGCCGTGCATGGCGGCATATTCAGTGATCAGCAGTTCACTGGCCAGTTTGGTGGCCCCGTATAACGAGCGTGTGCCCTTCAGGGGCAGGTCTTCCCCGAAGCCGTTTCCAGAAATGCCGGGCACTCGCTTCCCGGGATCGATGAAGAACCCGTTTTCGCCTTCAATGCATGCCGCATTGATCGTTTCGATCGGATAAACCCGGCTGGTGCTCAGGAAGATGATCGATGCTCCATGGCGGGCGGCCGCTTCCAGGCAGTTCACGGTGCCCACCAGGTTGGTGTCCACCACATAGCGCGAGTCGCCGCCGTAACCAGCCAACACGGACGGCTCCGCGGAGCATTCCAGCAGGATATCAAATCCCTGGATTGCTTCCAAGTCCCTCGGCTGGCGCACGTCCCCGTGCATGAACTCCACCCCGGCCGCCTTCAAACGGGCCAGGTTCAGCTCGCTTCCGCGCCGCTTCAGGTTGTCCAGGGCGACCACCCGGTTCCCAGGGTCTGCTTGTTTCAGGTGAAAGGCGAGGCTGGAACCGACAAAACCGGCACCTCCGGTGATCAAAATGGTCTTTCCCATGGAAAGGGCTGGGCAGGAGCGCAAAGATGCCCAAATATCGGGACCGGCCTTTGCCATCTGCAATAATGGGAGCGGATCAAGCCGGATAGGTGCGTGATGTTCCGGCCTTCATTGGGCGGATCTGTGACCCGGAACCCGCAATGGGATATCTGCTAAGGCCGGAATCGCAGGGGCAGCGCGTTGCACTTCGACAAGTTCCGTGCAGGTACCGGCTCTCCTTTCGCCGGCATGGTACGGCTATTCCTCGCCTCGGCATACCCGGTACATCCCCCCGACGAAACCCTCGCCGCCACTGTGCCATTGACACTTGCCATGAAGCCTGCTGCATGATCCAACGGCATGAACCTTGAACGGGTTGTTGCGGGGATGTTTTTATACGGGCATGACAGATCCACGTGCGGCGAGCTACTCGGCGAGCATCTGCACCCTCATTGGCGTAAAGCGGTCGGTGTAGTGCTGTCCATCCGTCGCTATGGTTGATGGTGCACCTGGGGCTCCGCCGGTTGCGTTGGAGCATGGATGCATAAGATGTCGAAATGGCAATTATCGAAATTGGTGGGCAGTGGGGCATCGCTGCCTGCTATCTTGATATGATAGCCTTTCGCCCTGACCCAATCCACCAGTTCCCGGGCGGTACTTCCGTTGTTGGTCAAATTGTCGTTGTCAAGCTCAATAAAGAGAATCGGATGATATGCGTCGATCACGTCCTCGCATCCCTTCAATACTTCAAATTCGAACCCCTCGACATCGATCTTGATCACATTGACCCGGTTGATCCCAAGGCCACTTAACACGGGGGACAAAGGAGTCAGCGATATCTGGACGGAGCCGTGGTCATCATCGACGGTGTGATTCGTGATGATCCGGTTCATGCCTGGGTTATTGTCAACTACCCGGTGAAGCAATTCGTTCCTTTCAACGGGCCCAATGCCCTTGTTGATCGGCTTAAGCCGCGTGAGCCCGTTCATGCGTATGTGCTCCAAAAGCCGGAGATGGGTGTCGGGGTCGGGCTCAAACCCGATGACGGTGCCTTGCGGGGCAAGGCGGGCAAAGTCCATTGCACGGGTCCCGATGTTGGCACCGATATCCACAACAGTGTCGTCCGGTTTGATCAACCTGTCCAGTTCAATGTCCCCGTGGTTGATAAAGTTGAAATAGGCCCAATAGTCCACCGTGTTGGAAATATCCAAACGGTATTTCAGCCCTGATCTCGTGATCGTGCGCCAAGCTCCCTTCGCATATTGATACTCAAGTGGTACCAGCCGGCCTCGGAAAGAGTTGGGCTCATGGCCTGAGACCGCCTTGGCCAGTAATCGTTCAAAGACAGGGATCTTGAATGCTGACCTGAGCATGTTCAGGAAGCGCGTCTTGACCGATCGTTGGGTATAATAGACTGGTGTGTTCATTGTGCTAAGGGGGGGGATACATGGACATCCAAAGAGCCGCATAACGGTGATTGGCTGGCGCAAGGTCGCACCAATTTGGGCATGCACCTGCAACCGGTGTTGGAGACTGCACAGTACGTTGGTGGCATGCTGACCTTAGCCGGGTTAACAGGGGAATGCGGAACTTTCCGGTCCAAATACGCGCCATGCGCTACCTGCTCTGCACCGGCAACCCTGGCAAGGCCAAGGAACTCCGCGAGATGCTTCCGCCGGGCATCGAGCTGGCCACCCTGAACGACTTCGACCTGCCGAAGGACCTGCCGGAGACGGGCCGCACGTTCGCGGAGAACGCCCTTCAGAAGGCCCGGTTGGGCCATGAGCGGAGCGGTTTGCCGGCCATTGCGGATGATTCCGGCCTGGAGGTGGAGGCCCTGGGCGGCGCACCCGGTGTGGACTCCGCGTTTTATGCAGGTCCGCAGAAGGACGACAGGGCCAACGTGGCCAAGCTGCTCAGGGTGTTGGAAGGCGCAACGGACAGGCGGGCGCGCTTCCGCACGGTGATCGCCTTGGTGGATGGGGAAGGGGAGCACCTCTTTGAGGGTGAGGTACAGGGCCGGATCGCGCTGGAGGCCCGCGGCAGCAATGGCTTCGGTTATGATCCGGTCTTCGTGCCCGACGCCGCCGAACAAACCTTCGCAGAGCTGCCCCCGGAAACGAAGAATGCCATTAGCCACCGCAGCCACGCGGTGTGGAAGCTGGCGAGGCACCTGGCGGAACATGGGTGATGGAATACGCCAATTTGCCAAATCACCAAATTGCCAATTCGCCAAATGCCCAGTTGGCGAATTCCCCTCACCGTATCATTTCCGCTACCATGCCGTTCACCACTTGGCCGGGGCTGATGCCGGCCGCCTTGAGCATGCGCGGATAGATGCTGGCGGCGGTGAAGCCGGGCACGGTGTTGATCTCGATGGTGACCACTTGCTTGCCGTCGCCCTGTCCTTCCAGCCAGAAGTTGTCGATGCGCACCATGCCGTTGCAGTTCATGGCGGCGTAGATGGCCTCGCATCGGCGTTGGATGAGTTGGGCGATCTCGTCCGGAATGGGGGCGGGCACCAGCTCTTGGGTGTCGGCCGCGTGGTACTTGGCCTGGTAGTCAAAGAACTCGTGCGTGGTGCGGATCTCGCACACGGGCAGGGCCTGCACTTTTCCGTCCATGCGCAGCACGCCGCAGGTGAGCTCGCGGCCGGTCACGGCCTTCTCGCACATCACCAAGGGGTCCTCGGCAAAGGCCAGGTCCAGGGCGGCGGGCAGCTCGTCAGCCGTCTTCACCTTGCTGATGCCGAGGCTGCTGCCGCTGGTGTCGGGTTTCACGAAGCAGGGGAAGCCCACCTCGCGGGCCACGCGGCCGGTGGCATCAGGTGTGCCTTGGTGCAGCAGCAGCGAGGGCGCCACCGGGAAGCCCATCTGCCGGAGCAGGCTCACGGTACTGAACTTGCTCATGGTGAGCGCCATGTTGAGCACGCCGCCGGTCTGGTAGGGCACGCCCAGCAGGTCCAGATAGCCCTGCAGCTTGCCGTCCTCGCCAGGGGTGCCGTGCACGGCGATCAGGGCGGCCGCAAACCGTTCATGCCCCTTCCCGCGGTCGGCGGTGAAATGGCCCCGGTCGAACGGCAGCGGGGTGCCATCGGTGCGGGAGCAGGTCCAGGCATCGCGTTCCACCGTGATGAACACCGCGTCATAGCGTGCGGCGTCGAGGGCGGCCATCATGTTGTCGGCGCTTTGCATGCTGATCACGGATTCGCCGGTGAATCCGCCGCGCAGGATGGCGATGAAGGGGAGTGGCATGATGTGGATGACGGTCAAAGGTGGGCTGGATGGATGGCGGTGAAACATGAACCGTCCGGAAGTGCCAACGGGTCCCTGTTGAAGCTTGCATGACGGACTATATTCGCGCCCATTGCCCCGCAGGATGCCGCATGGAATTAAAGGACGTCTGCCGTCAACCACAGGCGACCCCAGGTGCATGGACCGCCACATGGCCTGGCATGGGATGCGGAGGTCTCCCTGCCCCCGGCTCCCTGCCCTGCCCGATCCGCAACTTGGCGGTGGACCGGCATGGGAGCGGCTACTGCCGGGAAGGAAGGAACCCTGGCCATATGCTTGGCGGAACATTGGAGGCCAGGGAGTGGCACCAGCAGGGGCTCCGTTCGTGGAATATGCTGAAGCACCTTGGACCGTGGTAGATCATGGTGCCGGATCCCGGTTCTTGGTCGATTCCACCGGAAAGGGCGTGAAGGATCGCATGGAGGTGTCCATTCGTGAAAACATGTGCCTCATGGACCCCTACGGTTCCGTCGCTCTGTCCAACATCCAGCGCGGTGAAGTGCCGGACACCTTCGGAAGAGGGATGACGGATGAGGAGCCCGATGGTGCGTCCCATAGAAGTCCCAAGGGATGAACCTGGACCGCATCTATTCCTACCGCTTCCGGGATGTGGACCAGGCCAAACGTGCCATGGTCTGGAAGGAGCTTTCCGCCTACCTCTTCCGGCGCTTGGGGCAACCCCAGGCGGTGCTGGACCCGGCCGCGGGGATGTGCGAGTTCATCAACCACGTGCCGGCCGGGGAGAAATGGGCCGTGGACGTCAATGAGCCCTTCGTCCGTGCGCATGCGGCGAAGGAGGTGCGGGTGGCCATCGGGGACACGCGCACCATTGACCTGCCCAAGGACCACTTTGATGCTGTGTTCGTAAGCAACTTCCTGGAGCATCTGGGGTCGCAGGAGGAAGTGGCCGACTTCCTCACCAAGCTGCACACCCACATCAAGCCGGGTGGCCGCATTGCGGTCATGGGCCCCAATTTCAAGTACACGTACAAGGAGTATTTTGATTTTGCGGACCACACGGTGGTCCTGTCGGAACTGGGCGCTGCGGAACACTTGTACGGCGCGGGCTTCGAAGTGGAGTCGGTCGAACCGCGCTTCCTTCCGCTTTCCTTCCGGGGCCGGTTGCCCGTGAACCGCTTCCTGGTACGCTCCTACCTGGCCAGGCCGTGGGCGTGGCGTTTCTTCGGCAAGCAGTTTCTGTTGATCGGCCGCAAGTGAAGCTCAGCGTGGTCATACCGGCCCACAACGAGGTGGGCAGCATCGAGGCCACGTTGCGCTCGTTGCATGCCACGCTCCAACGGGAAAGCCTGGCGTTCGAGGTGGTGGTGGTGGACGACCACAGCAAGGACGGTACCGGGGAACTGCTCGGTCGCCTCCGTGCGGAACTGCCGGAACTGGTGGTCGTGGAGAATGAAGGCCCCAGCGGATATGGCCATGCCGTGCGGAGGGGGCTGGAGCATTTCACCGGCGACCGCGTGGCCATCATGATGGCGGACCTGAGCGATGATCCCGAGGACCTGGTGCGCTTCAACCGCAAGATGGACGAGGGTTACGACTGCGTATTCGGCACGCGCTGGTCCAAGGGAGGCAAGGTGATCGACTACCCGTGGACGAAGCGGGTGGTGAACCGGATGGCCAATAACCTGGTTCGCCTGGTGTTCCGCCTGCGTTACGACGATTGCACGAACGCGTTCAAGCTCTTCAGCCGGGAGACCATCTTGGGCCTGCATCCCTTCCTGTCGCCGCACTTCAACCTGACGCTGGAGCTGCCGCTCAAGGCCATCGTGCGGGGCTATTCCTTCGCGGTGGTGCCCAATTCCTGGCAAAACCGCAAAGCCGGCGAATCGAAGCTGAAGATCAAGGAAATGGGATCGCGTTACTTCTTCATCCTGCTCTATTGCTTGATCGAGAAGTACTTTTCCAGGGGGGATTTCCGGAAATCCCCGGATCGATGATGCGACGGATCGGGCGGCTCTTGGGATCTGCGGACGCCACCAAGTACCTATGGTTGCTGAACATCGGGATGGCCGTGGCATCCTTCATGGCGTTCCGGCATCAGTACGGGGGCGATCTATGGTCATACACGGCATTGGCCGATGGAATACTGCATGGGGATTATTCCATGTGGTGGTGGTTGGGGGAGGACATACCCGACACCTTCCGGAATCCCGGCTATCCACTTTTCCTTGCCGTTTTCAGGGTATTCACCACATCCTTGCTGCCAGTCCAGGTTGCCCAATTCCTTCTCTATTTCCTTTCACTGGTGATCATCCACCGGCTTATTGCGAAGCTCGGCGGATCGACCTTGGCATCCAACCTTTTTTTGTTGTTGGTGCTGCCCAGCCTGCAACTTCCCTATATGGTCACAACCATATTTCCGGAAATCCTGACCATGTTCCTGATTTCAGCCTTTATATGGGTTGACTGGAACTGGTCGACCGGATGGAAGCGCGCGATCGCCTTGGGCTTGTTGGTGGGCTTGATAAGCCAATGCCGTTCCACGGTCATGTTGTTCCCGTTGGCTTGGCTGATCGGTTCACGATTGTGGGCAAGGAGGAAACCGGGCTGGGGGGAGGCAGGCGTGTTCATCCTGTTGTTCGTGGCCACGATCATGCCCTACTCATTATGGAATTTAAAGCACCATGGGGTATTGAAGCCTGTCCCGATCGAAGGTGGCGGGGGGGTGTTGCACATGGGTTGGTGGGCCGGCAAGATTCCGGGCCATACCGAGCATTGGTATTGGGGCAATTTTGCGATCCATGAATTGTACCAGGCCACGCCCCGGGATTCCATAGCCGGAAATATTGCGGCCTATGAGGCGGAATGGGCCGCCATCGATTCCTCCTTGAGGCCCTTGTTGACGGCCACGGACAGTGCCATGTTGCGTGCGCAAGGACCGGCCATGTTCCGGACCTACAACACGGCCTACACGTCGGCCCGGGAAAAGGCGCTGGTTGCGGCAACCTTGCGGCATGTTGTGGATGAACCTTGGTACACGATAAAATGGAAGGCGTACAGCGCCATCAGGCTATGGGTGACAGGGATCGATACGGAAGCGTATCGGAGGGCCGGCCTCACGGGGCGATTGACGATGCTCTATCCCTTCCTGTCCTCCCTGGTGATCTTTTTGTTGTTCATCACATTGGTCCCATGGGCCATGTGGACATACCGGGAATTGCCCCGAAGATATTTGCCATTGCTTCTATGGGTCATTTATT
>WBZR01002348.1_pt1 | contig 19770 bp, 17 predicted proteins | sample 5204231 | NCBI WGS metagenome assembly WBZR01 (sample SAMN12412403, study PRJNA552823) | activated sludge metagenome | isolation source: activated sludge from anammox sidestream of wastewater treatment plant... | place: USA: Virginia | collected 2017-08 | reverse complement strand
CCCCAACGTCGGCAACAGCGAGAGCTCGCGCTACATACAGGGCGTGTACAGCCGTGACGGCGGCATCCTCATCCTGGTGGACGTCAACAAGCTTCTGTCGGCCGAGGAGTGGGGAGAGGTAGCTTCCTACTAGCGCGCGGACATGGCGGACGTCCGCGACATCGCCGGAACGCACGCTGTGATGCCAGCACGGCTGAACAGCGCGGAATCCGCGAATCGCCGGGCGCCGCGGCTGCCGCCGCGCGAGCTGGACCGGCGCGGCAAGCGCGAACGGGAGCAGCCCGCGCGCGATGACGAACACCAGCTCGACGAATACGTCTGAGGTAATCCTCCATGTCCGATATTCTGCTGCAGTTGCTCTGCCTCGCCGCGTGGCTGGTGACGGTGCCCTGGCTGTGTCGCCAGGCCAGGCAGATCCAGGCGCTGCGCGGGCAGCTCGCGGCGTACATGAGCATGCGTGAGAAGACGGGCAGGGAGTATCAGCGCACGGTGGATGCGATCATGGATTGCAGCCGCGGGCTGAACTCTACGCTGCACGAGCACGACCGCCGCCTGCGGCAGCTCTCCAGCCGCCAGGAGCAGTTCTCCACGCAGGATGGCGCCGGCACCGCGCGCTATCGCGAGGCCGTCGACCTGCTGCGCCGCGGCGCCGACGAGGAGGATCTCATCGGCTCCTGCGGACTCTCCCGCGGCGAGGCGCATCTCATCGCCCACCTCGAGCGGCTGCAGAACCGCGTCGCCTGAGTCCTCGCTCCCTGCGCACCGGGAAGCCCAAGCCGCGGAGGAGACCGGCGCCGGGGCGCACGAGGAGAGAATTCGTTACGCCCCGGTCCGGGTTGGAACACGGCAGCCGGCTCAGTCGCGATGCATGCGCTGCGCGTACCTGCGCATGCCGTGCCCGAACTCCGCGTCGAACACCTTCTGCTGCTCCGGTGTCAGCACCGCGTAGAACTCCTTCACGGCGGCCAGGTGCGCAGTCATGCGCTCCTCGCGCGCCTTCATCCTCGCGAGCATCGCCTCCATGCGCTCCGGCGCCGCCAGTTTCGCGAACTCCTCCGGGTCGGGCCGTTCGGGCCGCTCGTCGGCGGCAGCGGGCTTCACCTTCCCGGCGAAGGTGTTCCACGCCGGCTCCTGCTCGGGAGTGAGCTTCAGCTTCGCGTGCAGCAGGATCTGGCGGTCCTCGAAACGGGCCGCGTGATCACCCTTCGCGCCGCGCTCCCTGTAGCAGCGGCCCTGGCCCCACCCCTCGTTGGAGTAGGCCGCAGGGATGGCCGCACCCAGCGCGCCGGCCAGCAGCACGGCGGTGAGCAACTTTCCGGATATTCGTTTCATCTGCATGTCTCCTGTGGTTCGGTCGCCCCGCCGGGCGGCGGGGATTGGGGAGCATTCGACGCCGTGCGTGTATCGCGGATGTGTCGCGCTGGCCGGTTGTTGTATCCGGTTTGTACGCGGAGGCGGGGATTTGTATCGCTGTGTATCCGTTCCGGCGGGCGCTACCGGCCCGTACAATCCTGCTCACCACCACGCCCCGGGCCGAGGCGATAATCCGCGCATGGAAACGGACGCTCAGATACTCATCGTCGACGACGACCGGGAGATCCGCACGCTGCTCGCCGAGTACCTCGACGGCAACGGCTTCAGATCGCTGACCGCCGCCGACGGCGCCGCCATGCGCCGCATGCTGGAGACGGCCCGCGTGGACCTGGTCGTGCTCGACCTGACGCTGCCCGGCGAGGACGGCCTGACGCTGTGCCGCGACCTGCGCGCGCGGTCGAACCTGCCGGTCATCATGCTCACGGCGCGCGGCTCGCCGGTAGATCGGATCCTGGGCCTGGAGATGGGCGCGGACGACTACATCGCCAAGCCCTTCGAGCCGCGCGAGCTGCTGGCGCGCATACGCAGCGTGCTGCGGCGGACGCGCGCGCTGCCTCCGAACATGGAGGCGCCGGAGGCGAAGCGAATGCGCTTCGGCGGCTGGACGCTGGAGCTCGACACGCGGCAGCTCGTCAGCCCCGAGGCGGTCGTCGTGGCGCTGTCGGGCGCGGAGTTCCGCCTGCTGAAGGTGTTTCTCGAGCATCCCAACCGCGTGCTCAACCGCGATCAGCTCCTCAACCTCACGCGCGGGCGCGACGCCGAGCCCTACGATCGCTCTGTGGATCTGCTGGTCAGCCGCGTGCGGCAGAAGCTCGACGAGGACGCACGCTCGCCGCAGATCATCAAGACCGTGCGCAGCGAGGGCTACGTGCTGAGCCTGCCGGTGACGGTGGAACACCGATGAAGAGCTTCCTCGGGTCGATGGCCGGGCGCGTGTTCCTCGTGCTGCTCGCCGGCATCATCCTCGCCGTGGCGGTGACCGCGCTGCTCTCCGGCCTGGAGCGCAAGCGCGCGTTCGCGCAGATGAACGAATCGCGCGTCGTCGAGCGCGTGGACGAGGTGGTTTCGCTGCTGGAGTCGGTGCCGCCCGGCGCGCGCGACGCGATCGCCCACGATCGGCGTCTCATGCGCGGCATCTTCGACGTCCGCTGGTCGGCGGATCGCGGCGGGCCGGAGGATGCTGCTCTCACCGCCGCGCTCCGGGCGCAGCTCGGGGAGGACGGCCATGTCGCCGCCGTCCGCACAGCGGGTTCGGAGTGCCCGGAATTCCGCAGGCACGGTCCCGACGGCGCCCGATTCGATGATGTACCTCCGGGACCCCGCTTCAGGCCCGAGTGCCGGACGATCGCGCTCACGCTGCAGGACGGTACGCCGCTCAGTTTCGTGATGCGCACGGGCATGATGCCGCCGCGCTTGAAATTCGTACGCTGGCAGTCGCCGTATCTGCTGTTCTTCGCCGCCTGCGTGGCGGCGCTTGCGTATGCGGTGGCGCGCATGGCGACCAGGCCAATCGCGCGGCTGGCGCAGGCGGCCAAGGGGTTGAGCGAGGATCTCGGCCAGCAGCCGCTCGACGAGTCCTCGGGCCCCGCGGAGGTGCGGCGCGCCGCCGCCGCGTTCAACGCGATGCAGGCGCGCATCCGCGGCCATCTGCAGGAGCGCACGCAGATGCTGGCGGCCATCTCGCACGATCTGCAGACGCCGCTGACGCGCCTGCGCCTGCGCCTGGAGAAGGTGAGCGACGAGACGCTGCGCGCGAAGCTCGTCGAGGACATGACCGCGATGCAGGACATGGTGCGCGAGGGGCTGGAGCTGGCGCGCAGCCTCGACGTGCCCGAGGCGGTGCAGACTGTCGATCTCGACGCGCTCATCGGAAGCGTGTGCGCCGACCTCGCCGATGCCGGCATGGACGTGACCGCGGAGGGCAGGACATCCGCCTCGGTGCGCGCAAATGCCACCGCGCTGCGCCGCTGCCTGAGCAACGTCATCGAGAACGCGGTGAAGTACGGCGGCTACGCCCGGGTCGGTGCGCGCCGGCAGGGCGGGCAGGTCCGGATCACGGTGCGCGACGGCGGGCCGGGCATCCCGGAGGGTGAGCTCGAGAAGGTGTTCGAGCCCTTCTACCGCCTGGAGGTGTCGCGCTCGCGCGAGACCGGCGGCACCGGCCTGGGGTTGCCCATCGCCCGCAACATCGCCGCGCGGCTGGGCGGCGCGTTGACCGTGCGCAACCATCCCGAGGGTGGACTGGAGGCCGAGCTTCAGCTCCCGGTGAGCGGCTGATTCGCGGGCGGTCCGCGTCGATCGTGGCAGGAACCGTTGCTCTTCTGGCGCGGGTCAAAACGGCCGGCATTTCGTGTAGAATCGCGCGTCCGCGTTTCCCGGAGAGGTGGCCGAGTGGTCGAAGGCGCACGACTGGAAATCGTGTAGGGGGAAACCCCTCGCGGGTTCGAATCCCGCTCTCTCCGCCAAACAAATACCATAAGCCAATGAAAGATAAGCATAAATATGCTTGGCTTGCCGTACTAGCCCACATTTTAACCCACATTGTTTTTGGTTCTCGCGTGACGGATTCAGCCGTTTCCAAGCAGAGTCCGGCCGGACGAATATGGTGGTTCTGCGCTGGATCTTCGCGCCAAGAATCAAAGGGAATGGCTGAATGCCAACTCTCAATTGGATAGGCAAGGAAGCCGTCGTCAAACACCACAAAGAAGTACCGTTCCGCTTACTGGAGCCAATGCCGGCTTTGTCTTGCGGGCAGGCGGACTCCGGCAACCTAATCGTGCAGGGCGACAACCTGCACGCCCTCACGGCCCTGCTGCCGCGCTACGCGGGCCAGGTGAAGTGCATCTACATCGATCCACCTTACAACACCGGCAACGAGGATTGGATCTACAACGACAACGTAAATAGCCCCGAGATCCGCAAGTGGCTGGGCGAGGTGGTGGGCAAGGAGGGCGAGACTCTGGACCGCCACGACCGCTGGCTATGCATGATGTACCCGCGTCTTGTGCTGCTGAAGCAGTTCTTGCGCGAGGACGATGGTGTGATTTGGACTTCTATTGATGACGCCGCGGCAAGTCTTATGCGGTTATTGATGGATGAAATTTTTGGGGCTGGAAAGTTCATTGCGTGCAATGTCTGGCAAAAACGTTACTCGCGGGAAAATCGTGAAGCGATTGGTGATGTGCATGAGTACCTGCTTGTCTATGCAATGAACCCAACGAAATTCAAGAAAAGTCGCAACAAAATTCCAATCGATGAAGAACAAGCCAGGGTCTACCGGAATCCGAACAATGATCCAAGAGGTAGATGGCGCCCCATTCCGATGACTGCGCAGGCTGGGCACGCCACCCCCGACCAGTTTTATGAAATAACCGCACCGTCTGGAAGGAAATTTAGACCACCACCGGGTAGGTGCTGGGGGCTTGCACAAGCAACATTTGAGAAACTCCTCGCGGAGGGGAGGATATATTTTGGTGCGCGGGGCAATTCTCAGCCGAACGTAATTCGTTATCTATCCGAGGTCGAAGGGGTGGTACCTTGGACTTGGTGGCCTCATGATGAGGTTGGAAATACCGATGAGGCAACCAAAGAGTTGATGGCAATTTTTGGGGGCCGAAATCCATTCAATACTACTCCCAAGCCAGTACGCTTGATTCAGCGCGTGATACAGATTTCAACCAAGCCCGGAGACTTGATTTTGGACAGCTTTGCGGGTTCCGGAACAACTGGTCACGCAGTAGTTAAACAAAACTCTGAAGATCAGGGAAATCGCCGTTTCATCCTTGTGGAAATGAATGAAGGGATTGCACGAACCGTCACGCGCGAGCGCGTTTGTCGCGTCTCCTCGGGTTACTCGAATGCAGATGGAGACCAGATTCCTGGTCTCGGCGGCGGCTTCCAGTATTGCCACCTGTCCGATGAACCCCTGTTCGATGCCGAGGGCCAAATTCGGTCCGATGTGAAATTTGCGCAACTGGCCGAATTTATCTGGTTTGCCGAAACTGGCACTGGCTACGCCCACCGCGCCGATTCGCCGTTTCTGGGAGTTCACGAAGGTCGTGCGATCTACCTGCTCTACAACGGTGTTCTGAAAGACAAGTCCATCGCCGGCGGCAACGTGCTCACCGGGCCGGTGTTTGACCACCTGCCCCGTCACGATGGTCCCAAAGTGATCTATGCCGCCGCCAACCGGATGGGGGCACGCACCGCGCGCGAAGGCATTATCTTCAAGCAAACACCTTATGCGCTGGAGGTGTGAGCAATGACCACCACAAGCAGTTTCGCCCCCAAGTCCTACCAGCAGCAGGTACTCGACAGCGCGGAAGCCTACTTTCGAGCGTGTCACGAATTGCCCTCGCCCTCGATCGCCTTCACAGCCACCACCGAGCGTCTATGGGGTCGCGGCCTGCCTTACAACCCGCTCGCGTGTTTCCCGGCCGACATGCCGTACTTCTGCCTGCGCGTGCCCACCGGTGGCGGCAAGACATGGCTCGCGGCCAAGAGCGTGCAGTTAGTCAACACTCATCTGCTGCGCTCCGAGCACAGTGTCATCCTGTGGCTGGTGCCGTCCAAACCGATACGTGAACAGACGCTGAGGGCGCTAAAAGACCCAACGCATCCCTATTCAGCCGCGCTCCGCCAGGCCGGTCCCGTCACCGTCATGGATCTGGACGAGGCCAAGAGCGTCACCCGAGCCACATTGGATACGTCGACCACCGTGATCGTGGCTACCCGGCAAGCGTTCCAAGTGGAGGACGAGGAGTCACGCAAGGTCTATCAGTCCAGCGGTGCGCTCATGCACCACTTCGAGCATCTTTCCCCCCTACAGCGCGATGAGATGCTGTTCGATGGGGAAGGTGGCGAACGCACGATGCCGTATTCGCTGGCTAACGTACTGCGCCTGCGCCGACCCTTCGTGGTGGTTGACGAGGCGCACAACAGCCGCACTGAGCTGGCCTTCGATATGCTGGCGCGCTTCCGACCCAGCGGCGTAATGGAGCTGACCGCCACGCCCGATTTGGAGCGCACGCCCAGCAATGTGCTGCACAGCGTGTCCGCCGCCGAGTTGAAGGCGGAAGAAATGATCAAGCTGCCGGTGGTGCTGGAGACGGAACCCAATTGGCGGCAATGCATGGCTGACGCGATAGGACGGCGGGACGCACTGCAAAAGCTGGTCGAGAAGGAACGTCAGAGCACTGGCGCCTCCTATCTTCGTCCAGTGGTCTTGATTCAGGCCGAGCCACGTCGGGCCGGAGTGGAGACACTGGACGTTGACCGAGTGCGCGACGAGTTGATCTCGAATCATGGTATCCCTGCCGACGAGATTGTTGTTGCCACCGGCGAGGAGCGTGGTTTGGAGGCGGTCGAGGCAACGTTCCGACTGGGCATCGCCGACCCGCAGTGCCCGGTCAGGTTCGTTATCACCCAGAGAGCCTTGGCCGAGGGTTGGGACTGCCCGTTCGCCTACATCCTTGTGAGCATGGCATCGCTATCGTCAGCCACTGCCGTGGAGCAACTGCTTGGCCGCATATTGCGTCAACCCAACGCCAAGCATTTTCACGACAGGCTGCTCAACCAGTCGTATGCCTTTGTCGTGTCGCGCAACTTCGCTGAGACTGCGAACTGTCTGCGCGATCGGCTCGTGTCCGGCGCAGGGTTCGAGCGTCGCGAGGTGGCGGCGTTTGTCACCGCAGCCAAGTCCGAGCAAGCGCGGCTTGATCTAGATGGGCATTTAGGCCGGGTCGTCATTCGGCCGGTGGCGATCACCTTGTCGGAGAAGCCGGATTTGAGGAGCGTGTCAACAGCGGTGCGCAAGAAGGTCATTTGGGACATGGCGGAGCAGAAGCTCACCATAACGATGCCCTTAACCAACGAAGAAGCCGATGAACTCAAGGCCGCGGTGGCCAGCAAATCGGCCGCCGCTGCCATCGTCGAAGCTGCCGAGGTCAGCCGAACGACGGCGATCGAGTTCTTCCAGACACCGGCCGAAGCCGGCGAGCGTTTGCGAGTGCCGCAACTGGTCTTGCGCGTGCAGGGCGAGTTGCAGTTGTTCGACGATCCAGAGGCACTGGATTTTTCTTGGGATATTTCGCGTTACCACGCGGCGCCGACCCCAGATGACCTGTCGGTGCTCGGTGCAGGAATGAAGGTGTCCGAAGGTGGCGAGATCGATGTGGACGATACCGGCCGGGTCGTCTCCCGCTTCCTGCCCGAACTGCAAAGGGACTTTGGGCTGGTCTACCAGCCGGAGCATTGGGACGAGGTACGGCTCGCTGCTTGGCTGTGTCGCAACCTACCCGAGCCGTCTCTGACGCACGCCAGCAAGCTCACGTTCGTCGCGGGATGGCTGACGAATTTGCTGCGATGCGAGGGCTGGACGCTCGCGCGAGCAAACCTACAGAAGTTCCTTATCCGAAACCGCTTGGAGGCATGTATCCGCGAGCTGCGAAAGCAGGCAGTGGCGCAGGCATTTCAACACACCTTGTTTGGTCCGGACGCGGCACAGCGCGTGGGTGTCAGCGATCAGTTTGCGTTCGAGTTTCACACGCATGCCTATGCACCGCCGCGCGACTACGACGGCCGCTTTGGACACTTTGAGTTTCGCAAGCACTTCTACGGCCGCATCGGCGACTTCGACAGCAAGGAAGAGTACGAGTGCGCGTGCTGGCTAGACCAGCAGGCGCAGACGGGGCGCATGCAGTTCTGGGTGCGCAACTTAGTGAGGCGCGAGGGTTGTTCCTTCTTCTTGCAGAAAGCAGACGGGCGATTCTACCCAGACTTTTTATGCCAATTGTCGGGCTACGATGGTCAACCCGGCGCGGTGCTGGCTGTCGAATACAAGGGCGGTGACCGTTGGGCAGCCGCCGAGGACGATCGATTGATTGGCGGACTTTGGGCCAATCTGTCAGAGGGGCGCTGCCGATTCGTAATGGTTCGAGACAGGCGGTGGGACTGGATCGAGGAACGTTTCAGATGAACTATTCGGCAGTCTCGAAAGCCGACGTTCACCGTGCGACTCCTGGCAGCCGCCGCCGGAGGCGTGTTTTCGTGCGGGTCGTCGTTCAGCGTTCACGCGCCTGAAAGAAGGTCTAGTAATTAGCTTCAGTTGGGCCGCTAGTTGCCATCCGTGCATCGACATAATCACGCACATGTGTGAAGCCTATTTCGAATCCAATTCTGGACGAGTCCTGCACTTGGTCTGCGATCACTTAGTACAGACAGTAACCACCGCCCAAAAGAAACTAGCTTGCTGCAAGGTGTTGTCCGGCGAAAAGGACTTTTGAAACTGGTGGTTGCAACTGCCGTTCTTCGCGAATGGACAGTGCCCCGGTGACATCGGGACCCAGCGTAATTCGTTTGCCCGCACCAACCGCTCGAATAGGTAATCGGCGACCAAGTAGATCGGCAAGTGCCGGATCTTCAACCGCGCAAATGATCTGCCGACCATCGACCACAAGCTGAGCCAATAGTTCGGCCAAGTGGACGCTTCGAAAGTCATCAATGTGTTGCACAGGGTCGTCAAAGAGAATTGACTTCCATCGGCTCCACGCTAGCGAGAGGCTGACCGCTACGAGAAACGCCAAGCCAGTCGCACGCCGCTGCCCACTCGAAAACATGAACTGCGGATTTAAACCGTCACCTACCTGCAGCTTCAAGAAACGGCGAACGTCACCGCGAATTGAATAATCGATGTCGCTCCATACCGGGTGCGGACGCAGTCTTCTATACAGTTCTGCCATCAGAGGAAGGACACGCTCCAGGCGACGATCTAGAGTCTCTGCTGCAGCCCGCCGCGCAGCGTCATGAAGGGCACTAGCGTTCGTCTCAGCCCGTCGGGCACGTCCAAACCGCTCTTCAGCCTTCTCTAGCCGACTCCTAGTGGTCACTTCAGCATTCATTGCAGTCGCTAGTTGCTGGTTCAGTCTTAGTGTTTCAATAACCCGTAGATCGACCTCTGCAGCTTCCACGCTGCCTTGCAGCTCCGCTATACGAGTCGTCAAGCTCTCCAACGTTAAGTCGGACTTGAGCCCAAGTGCAGCCCTACGCTCCTCAAACAACTCTACGGTCTTCTGTGAGGAGGCGAGCGCCGTTGTCTTCTGAAGCAATGTCGTGTTGGCTTCAGCAAGTATCCCTTCGGCACGAGCCCGAGATTGCTGCTGCGAAACAAGTGTTGCCGCTTTGTCATCCAAGCGACGCGCACGCTCTTCCGCTGCGAGAAGGCCAGCCGCATACTCTTCCACTGACTGCGCTTTTGCACAGAGTGGGCATCGGCCATCGTGTAAGCCAAGATGCCTACCGAGTTGAATTAGCGTCATAAGATCGCGAGAGACTTCGGTTGCCTCCGATAAAATCGCAGCGGCGCTCTCAGCTGCGGGCTGTTGTGCCAATAACTCGAGTGCTCGAAGAGTTGCCCGCTCAGCCTCTTGTACATCCGCCTGCAAATCTGCGCGGCGTGCTCGTTCAGCATCGAAATGTGGCCACTCCTCTATAAGCCAGCGAATGGCAGACATCTCGGCCCGCACCTTGGCTATTCGCTCCCGCGTGGGCCCGGCTAGCTGATCGGCGCTGATGTCAGCTTCGGTGAACGTACGCAAGCGTTCCGCAGCCTTGGATACCGCTTCGTCGGACGCAAGTGACGCTCGCACCTCGTCAAGTCGACGCATCGCGACCGAGAGATCGGCATTAGCCTGGCTCACGTCCTTCTCGGCGAGAGCTGTTCGCTTTTTGGCAGTTGACGTCAATCCCGCTGCACGAGTTATCCACCTCTCTGCGTCGCTTCCCACAAGTGCATTACGCAGCAGCGTGTACCTCTCAGTCTCTCCCATATCCAGGCTAAGACTCGTGATCTGTTCATCTCGAATGATAGACGTCGTGCAGAGCTGCGAAATCGAAGCTGCTGGGGCGCTCTCCAAGTCACAGAGCCGCGCAATTAGAGCTGGCAATGAGGTCTCACCTTCCAACCCGAGTGGGGTTCGTCGAACAGATAGGGAGCCTAATCCGTCGACGAAGCCCACTTCTACATATCGCTCGTCTGGACCATCAGTGCCACCCATCCACCATACATAGTCATCGACCGACTCTCGAAGAGCTTTGGCGGCGCCGTACTTACTTAGGTCCCCTGTCAATGCGAACTCGATTGCATCAAAAATCGTACTCTTGCCGACGCCATTGCGGCCATCAATAATAGAAAAATCGTCTGCAAAATCGATTCGCACCGGATCTCGAAAGCCGCGGAATCCGCATAGACTTACGAACGACAGTTTCATGGCGTATCCTCCAGGAGCTGAAGGACGACCGACTCATCGGCCGCCGAAAGAAATGCGTCCACCCCTTTGGGATTGACATCGCTGGCACGCAGCCGGATTTCAAAAGGCATGTCGACGGCCTCGAGCTGTGGAGCCGATTGAAGTGGCAGAAGGGATATCAACGCGGAACGAAGTTCAACTTCGCTAGAGATGCCGTCCCTCGCGATCTTTCTCGTTCCTACGAGATTTTCCTCGATCTCGGTCAGTTTGGCCTGCAATGGTTCACTGCGTTGACCTCCAGAAAGAAGTGCGACATAGACGTTCCACGCTTTCTCGCCGGCGCGACGTAGGGGCAGTTCATAATGACGGATGGCCTGATCCGAGTCAGTCGCCCACCCTTGAATAAGATTGTCGGTCTTGTCGTATAGGAACACGAAACCGAGACACACGCTATTCTCGAAGGCGAGAGCTTCGGGCATTAGCCCATGGATGCGTTTAACAGAAAAGCCGGCGGCAACGAGGAGCTCCGCTGTTGCAGTGGTCAAATCGTTCATAATGAGAGGGCCTCCTCCGCCTGCGTGCGCGTAAGCCATCGGCTTGAGGCCCCGCGCGTTATTGTCGATCCTGCACTGCCACGGACTACGTGCGAGCGAAGGGCGAGGTCTTCCGCGCCGACTGCAATTACGATATCCGGCGCACCGACAGGCGCCATAGCCCTCGTATACTCAGCTTGAACTTTGTGAAGAGCCTTGCCGTCAGCGCGCAATACCCTAATCCTCTGGCCACCTAGCAACCAGAATGATCCTTCCGGTAACGCTCCCGCCGCGCGGAGTTGCAGCAGGGTCATGCCTAGCATGGGACCCGCAGTTGGCTTCCTTTCCTTTGTCGGATGTTCTGGACTGCAACCCTCCAAGTCCCGGCGCATCAAATAATACTCCTCAGTGTGCAAATCCGGCGGTTCTAGCCAACCCGGACTCGGCGGTGCCCCCTTCAGATCCTCGAACTCCTGCTGCCCCCGATGAAGAACTTGTCGAACAAATGACCGCGAAAACGCTCGCCTGAGCGAATCAAGGAATGTGTGTCCCGACTCGCGGACATGGAGGAACGTCACTGATGCTCGTTCGCCGAAGCTAATCAAGACTGGCGCCTTGGCCGTCAGTGTCGCGCCATCGGAGGGGTCAACCATGATCACGCAAGCAGGAGCCACTGCACCTAGGACTTTTTCAAGAGCGCGATTAAGATAGTCCCAATCTGTGGCATAGCCCACGATCAGCAGATCGCGGTTTGTAAGGCGATGGCTCAACCAAGCAACGTTACCCTCCAGCCGTGCTCTGATGAAAGGGTCATCGAGCTGCAAGACCGACCACACGGTCTTGGCGAAGTCGGCCTGTCGGCACCCATGGATTTTCAGCAACGGCGTGACGCCTGCCGGAACGTAAGCCATGTCTTCCGCACTGACTCCTGATTCGACCTGCCCATAGATATGCTGTCCTGCTGTTTCGATCATCGTGTCGATGTTGGTCGTGACAGCAGTCATTAGGGCACCGACCAAGATCAAATCCGCAATCGCGAAGTGCCCCGCGTTCGGCGGTCCAGCGAATGCGCTATTGTCGATGAGTGTTCGCAGGTAGACCGTTACTAGTTCGTTTCGCTTGAAAAAGTAGTCCACCTGTTCTGCTATATTGCAGCCAAAGGGTGCCGTGCCAAGCTTGGCTTCATAGATCTGTTTTGCTGACTGGGCAAGAGACGCCGTTGACGGCAGACGGCTTGGAGGTGCCATCGATAAGCCGGCACCGGCAAGGATCGAAAGGCGGTCGGAAACTAATGAGCCTAGCGCGGCTTCGATTCCATGTTCCAGCGACACCTCTAACAAGTCGCCTCCTATCGCTTCGTAGTGAACCTGTGTAGCACAATTGGGTCTCGTGCCTCGAAAGAAGGGCGTCGGCGATGTTTCGAATTGGAAAGCGTATACTTCGTATCCTTTCGCCTGGCCAAGTCTGAAAAATCACGCCCAAAATAGCCGGATGTCGATCTGCAGCCAGCGTGGCGACTTGCCTGTATAAAAGTGAACGGGTCAGTCGGCCCTGAATGCGGTACCGTCGGGTTTGAATCGCAAGCAGCCGTCATGGCGGTTATAGCTTTAATTGCTGGCATCATGCCACCTCACATCATGTAAATGCCGTGATAATGGGAATTATCAAAGAGCAGTGCTTTCTGCCTTGGCCGATAACATTATCAGTTGCTAGCCGACTGACACAGCACATGCGAGACAGATGTTTTAGCATGTGCGGATAAAGTATTAAATGAAACCAAGAATTGGACAAGTCCAGAATCGCGACTCCCCGGCCGCGAGCCACCGCGTTCGGACAGAATCCTGATTCGCGCAATACCGGCAACGGACGTCTGTTACCCCGCCCAGCTTTCGCGCATTGGGGAGCGGAACTGGCTCACTGACGTTGGCCCCGTCCAAAAGAATATGCCGCACTTCCAGGCTTAACAGACTCGCGCGCGAGAACGCTTCCGACCCAGAGCTGCCGCCTAAGGCCGCAATCCGATTCTCCTCCCAGCGGACCTTCAGCGACCCGGCTCATGAGTACGGTGCGCCAGTCGCATGCAGCCGATTGTCACAGCGCCGAAGTCTCAACATGAAATCCCTATGGGACTGGCCATTTGGCGCCGCGCTTGACAACGCGATGCCTGGGCAGCCAAGCCGGAAATGCGTGAAACGCTCTGAGCGAGGAGGAGAACTCTTCGGCTACACCTCTCCAGCCGCCATCAAAGAACCGGATACAGGCTTTTTCTCTAGTTTGCATAAGTTACTTGAGTAGCTCCCGCAATCCTGTGGTAATAGATTCCTCACGATCTCATCAAATGACCATGGTCGGCCTCCACTCGGCGCTCGTTTTCTCCTTTTTGTTCGTAGTGGTAGGACTCAAGGAGTTCTCCCCTCTTGTACCCGACACCCAAGATACCGCCTAAAGCCCTTTGCGCCGCTCCTCTTTTCGGGAATGAGTCTGCGAATACAAGGAACAAAGATGATCCCTCGCCATCCCGCCCTTTTGCGTGGTCATAGAATCTCCGTGCCGTATCCTCGCGCCGGAACACATGGATATATCCAAATGTACTCTCTTTGTCGTCAATATCCTTGGCGATATACGACCAGGTGTTCTCGTCCATTCTCTTAAACTTCGAGATCTCTTTCGCCACCCTAAGCGGATATTGTGAATAAATCGCTCTGAGTACAGCGTACCATCGCATAGATGGTCCTTTCCGTTTGTCTTGCGTTTAATGTGTGGTTAATCGACGGGGTGGCCTGAAGAAAATACGAACGTATGCTGGGTTGAGTGGTGAGCGATAAACGTAGGGCCTTCGGAAGAACCCAATCGAATAGCCATTACTGATTTCCAAGTCGTCGCCAATCGTGATGGTGTCGTGGAGTCGGCGAATGATAACAAGCAGTTAGGTCTCCAGCCCTGATGATGAGAACTATCCTGCAGTGCTACCGAGGTCAAAGATAACGTGGTTGTGGACCGTGACCGCAACGTCCAAGAGACGCCCACCGCGAAGTTTGTCGCGAATACGACGACTGCTGATACCATTATATGGATGAGTCGAGACCCAGGTCCTGCGAATGCGCCGGCTCGATCAGTGAGGACATCCTAGATGACTCGACGCCTGTTCTTCGGCAGAAGCATCGGGATGAAATCAACAAAGTCCTCTGTTGTGAAAAGGACTTTTCTCCGTGGTCTCCAAAGATCATCAAACGCTTGGCGCAAGAAGCCCGAGTCGTTCGATACCAAGATGTCCGAATGTAGCAAATGAGTCATCAGGTCGAGATCGGCCTGAGCGTTAATGTCGATCGGAGCATTATGCTGAGTCATGGCGTGGTGTGTAATGTAGAGCATGTTGATGCAGAAGGTCGTAAAGAACGGATATCGCTGCTTGTCACGCGCCCACATCTCGGCAATAGCGCGGGGTTTGTGCGCGGCAATCCAATCAGTTGTACAAATGAAGTCTCGCCCAAATGCGTCGACTTCGGATCGAAGAAAGGTGGCAAGGCCGCGGTGTCCTCGCTTGCGACCACCTACGAATGTTTTGCGCCAATCGGCCACCTCCGCTCGAATCTCCTTTGAAAGTGCGCGCTGGGCAAGGCGTTTGCCATTCTCGATGTCGCGCTCCTTTTTGGACGAATGCCAGGGGCGCCATGAGCCATCGAGAGGTATGTTAGAAATCGAAGCTCTAAAGCGTTCAAGGTCACGCATCGGTAGATAAAGTCGTGCGTACGGGCCTCGGCCCTGGACGAGCTCTTCATGGAAGATTGAAACGAAATCATTACAGACATAAGGTGCGGTGTTGGCAATGAACGGCAACCATCGCGTCACTAGGTCACTGCGCATCCGTTCTAAACCGTAGGCGCGAAAGGTTTCCTCAAGAAACACATGCCCATATATTGGCACTAATGAACCACGTCGACGTAGTTCTAACATCGGGCTGGCTTCGAGTAAGTCGAAACTGCCTGGGGAAAACACGTTAGTATCAAAAACAACCTTAACGACAGCCATGAGGGCTTAACGCATCCTAATGAAGGGCAGGTATCGCTCGTCTGGCCACTTCAGTCATGTCGATGCCCTACTACCGCTGTGGCGATCGTCTCGAAGATGGGGCGATCCCAAGTGCGCTGTTCATTAGCTTTGTGGCCATCATTCGAGTTAGCTTGCGAGGGCCTTTCTGTAGAAGGCGTGCCATGAGTCTATCAAACTCACCCCTCCTGTTCTCGCCCGCGATGGTCTCTAAATAGATCCTAGTGGTGCAGTGAAGTAATGAATGCCATGCGACAAGTTTCGGCTCGCGAAGTGTTGCCTCGACGCTGTTGAAGTGTTTGCTGCCAACGGTCATTCTGAGTTTAACAATCGCGAGCGCGTCTACTATATTCATTCGACGTTCTGAAGGAGCCGAGGCCAGATGGTCCCTAAGCGAAAAATGTGCGTGGCCAACATTATGAACGACCTGATTCCGCAGTTCAGATAGCGTTCGCACGAACCTGCGTTCCCTCTCATTGAAAAGTCGAAGGGCTTTGATAAATGCTATCTTTCCACAGCGCGCGTCACTCATCTCCAGCGCAGCGAAGATGTCTCGGAGTCTGGGCTGTCCGAGTGCGGCAGCCAACATTAAGGCACAAGCGGATTCCAGGAATGCATGTCCTTTGACGACAAATGTCCAATCGTCCGCATTTAGAAGATCATTAAAGAAACCGCGTCGAACATCGAGGGCGTGTTCGAGATCTGCAATGTCGTCGATTCCTTGCATGACGGAAGCCCTATCTGATCGTTTCGGGCGTTTCATGGTTATGGGTGGAGTCAGCAGCGCGTCCGCCTTCATTTCAGTTGATGCTCCATTGTGTTGGCTCGAGTATATTCCGACGATCGGTGACATGCTTAGTGTGCCAAGGGTCTCCCGTTGCAGGTGTGAGCGTGAAAGAGTCGCTGGTGCTCCACGCTCGCCTACGCAGCACGCGGCAAGGAGTCGTCGCTCAGGCGGCAGTGCGTAAGACCCGCTGGACGGCGGAAGAGCCAACGCCGACATGCTTTGCAATTCTTAATACACCGAGGCCCTTCTTGCGGAGGGCGAGGATTTCACTCTCCTTGGCGACGGGGATTGTTGGACGACCGAGCCGCTTCCCGGCGGCGACCGCCCGCTGCAGACCGGCTTTCACGCGCTCCTGGATCATGGCGCGCTCGAACTCGGCGAAGACGCCCATCATTTGGAACAGTGCTTTGCCCGCCGGCGTGGTCGTGTCGACGGCCTGCTGGTGCAGGTAGAGGTGCGCCCCTTGGCCATGTATCTCGGTCAGGAAGCCAATGAGGTCCTGTAGGGAGCGTCCCAGTCGGTCCACCGACCAGGCCATGATGACGTCGAACTTCCGGCGCGTGGCGTCTTTGAGCATGGCGTCAAAGGCGGGGCGCCCCTCGCGGCTCTTGGCGCCGCTGATGCCGTGGTCGGTGTAGGTGCCGACCACCTCCCAGCCAGCGCGCGCGGCGACCTCGCGGAGCTGGCGGATCTGGTTCTGGGTAGTCTGCTCGTCGGTCGAGACGCGGGCGTATATCGCCGCGGTCTTGGGTTTGCGTGAGGTCATCGTGTCCTCCGGGTCGGCTATGCCGAAATCACTTCCATACGGAAGACTAGACCGGAAATGGCATGCTGTAAAGGACTGTTTACGGCATGGCCATTTTTCTTAATGAGATTGTAGGAAATATGCGGTTCCCAGCGGGGGTATTTCGGAGGGGTTTTCGGCATAGGCGCATTCCGGCTCCACGAGTGCGGTGGCGGACACGGTGTTCACGAGGCTCGACCGACTGTCATCGACCCACCTCGGACGCCCAGCAGCGTATGCCGAGAATCTCTGTAGCGGACATTCACGACGCGGTGTAGCCCATGTCCTCGGACTTCTCTGTTACCTATCTTCTCGGCCGGTGAATCTTCCTACGGGGAAGTGTGCGGCGTCGGCACAAGCGATTTGTTAGCTGGCTCTCATGAGAATCCGCACTCATGAATATCAAACCGCCGGCGTATCTTCCTGCGCGAAACCACTTCGTTCCCCCAAGGATCAATGAAAGCGCCGAATACTTTCAACTGAGTACCCTCCGGAGCCCATAAACCGGCATGCTTAGGAGCATTTATCCAATCACAAGGTTGCTTCCAGCGTTCCACGGCGAGGTCAATTGTCGCCTCGGTAAAGTCTAGCGCCTTTTCATCAGGCCATATCTTGGCGGAATTGGCCAACAAGGCGGCGCGCACTTTTTCGCGACTCAATTGCTTCTCACCGCAACGTCTTACCACTTCGTTTGTCAAGCTGGGCTCAAGTGCACGGAGCAACCGGCCGTTCGCGGCCTGGCCGTGATCGGGGTCCGACAGATACTGTGCGCGGTACCCGCCGGGACTGTTGAAGAAGGCATCGAATGCTTCGTTGTCAACATTCAATACGGCCTCAGGGCGCCAACAGTCGGGCGGTCCAAGCTCTTCACCATTGCACACATGCGCGGCGACAACTTCGACATTGAGAAAAAGCCTCTGCAATACCTTGTCAAAGGTATCGAACTTCTCCAGTCGCTCGCGCCGAGCACTATCAAAGTCGGGCACGAAGTTCCATGCATCTGTCATACATCAAGCCAGCTAACGCCGCGCATAAGCCGCGAGCAATGGCGCTTGGCCGTTGCGAGTCGGGCACGCGAAGCGTGCGAACTTGATGCGCTTGTTAGGCGCTCCTTCCATCAAGATGCTTCCTGGCCGCGACTTCGAATTGTCCGAGTGCCTTATGGGCTTCAATTATTCTGTCGATCGCTTCCTGAAAATCCGCCTCAACGTACGCAAGCTTGTGACCAAACGTTGGCACATTGATTAACGCGTCTGGGTACTCCTTCGCGACTCCCCAGACACTATGTACGGCATTGTTCCTGAGCTTAGCGGCCTGCCGTATTGCTGCGAGTACCGTATCGTCCAAGTCCTTCTTCAGCCCATCATCTTTCAGAACCCAATCGCCGAGCTTTCTCAGCAACTCAGTGCGATGCCGAGTGGTCTCCAATGTGTCGAATACTTGCAGAGCAACAGGATGGATTGGAGGCTCGAACCCTTCGACTCGCGGGAGATAGACGCCCATCAAGTAGGCGTACAAATACATGAGCTTGCTTTCCAGAACAGCCCACTCGCACGCGATGCCACCAAGGAGTGCGGCAAGGGTTGGCCGCTCTAATACGACGCGCGGGCCGTATTGAACGGAAACTCCAGTCTTGATCTGATGGGCCATTTTCAGCGCCTAACGTCGCGCGTGAGCGGCGAGCGGAGGCGGCGCGAAGCGCCGACGTAGCGAGTCCGACTCCACGCGCTTGTTCGGCATCAAGTCACGCCTTCTGACCAACCACGGCGTGATGAATGTCGGAGATCGCCGAGTAGACGTCATCAAGCAAAGCAGCCACCTCGCTTTCTGAAATTCGTACTTCCCGTCCCTCCCGCTCGTCTTGTTGTGCGCGCTCTAAGTACTTCCTGTCAACCACGCCTAGATTATGAGTTACGGGATGCCTCTTTTCGAAACACCTACCTAAGCGTTCCCATAGATCAGGGTGAGGCGGTGTATAACCAAACAGCTTTAGTAGATGTTCCTTTGTTCTCTCGGTACTTTGAAACGAATTTCCAATTTTCTTCATCTGGGAGTCAATACTATCGGGATCATCACCCCGTTCAGTCAGAGCTCGGCGAACGAGAGCTTTCACCGATGCTTCGAAAATCGATACTGCGTCTTCTAGACAGTTCTCTAAGTCCTTCGCAGCGACACGCTTTCCAAGGTCTTGTTCCCGCCGACCTACATCCTTCAGCATGCTCTGCGTTACTGCAATCTCGGCTGATACGTGAGTCAAAAAAATGTCTGTGCCGCAATCTGAACACCAAGTAGCTAGACCGAAAACGGTCTGATCGAGGGCGCAATGAGGGCAAACCACATCTCTACGGACTTCGTCTTCGTATGGTCGACGAACATGAAGTGGGGTACTTGGCTTGTAGGTCATCTCCATTGAAATGAAGCCACCGCCTATTTTCTTTTTTCCAGAAGACCCTAGTCCAAGAGCATCTTTGATCATGTCGTCAATACCGCCCTGCGCCTCTCGAAGGGCGACGTCCTTGGCGTACCTTATCTGTTGCTGAGTAGTGAATTCGTTTCGCTCAGCTTCGTGCTTGCAGTAAGGGCAATAGACAACGGCTTGCTCTCCGGTAATGCCGGTTCCAGGTGTAACCTTGAAGTAACCGGGGGAGCAAAAACTATTAGGGCATTCGCGAGCAACACGACCATCCTCATCCTTGGGCATGGTTATAGACATTTGGTATTGGTCATTACCCAAGCTCTTTATGTTGTGTGGCCCACCCTCTCGAAACAGCCGTTTGGTCACGACGAACTCCTTGATGCCGAACAGTGAATTACACAGACGGCAGGAATAAACGAATTGGACAGACTCCGTATAATCCGGGTCATGGCGGGATCCCTAAATCCTCGACAACTCGCTATTAAATATAGCGCAATCAACCAACGAGTGCTTTTCAAATCATCCGGAAGATGCAGACGGTCTGCCGCGCGGGATTTCGGTGATTGATGCGAGACTATGAGTGG
>WBZR01001696.1_pt2 | contig 19781 bp, 17 predicted proteins | sample 5204231 | NCBI WGS metagenome assembly WBZR01 (sample SAMN12412403, study PRJNA552823) | activated sludge metagenome | isolation source: activated sludge from anammox sidestream of wastewater treatment plant... | place: USA: Virginia | collected 2017-08 | reverse complement strand
GTTGTCGGTGAGTGGCGGCGTCCGCCGGCCGGATTGGCAGTTACTGTTACATACTAGGCCGGCCACGATCCCGATGCCACTATCAGCTGCAAGGGATCACCGTGCGCGTTGCGCGCACGTACCCGACATCGAAACGCGGCAGAGAACGACCGGGAGGTGGTCATGAATCGTCATCGAGCATACCGTGGTGGCCGTGCCGGAGTGTTGCTGGCGGCATTTGCGCTGGGCTTCTGCGGTGCGGCAGGGGCGGGAGAGAAAGGCAAGTTCAAGGGGCACGCGGCCCTGGTCGCGACGAAGTCCGAAACCGTCAAGGTCACGGAGCAGCCCGAGCACGTCATCTATCAGATGCAGCAGGATGGCGTGATGTTCAACGACGCCGGCAGCGGCCTGCTCGACAAGGCGCGCTACCAGGTGATCTACATGTCGGATTCCGGCGGGATGGTCTCCGGCGGCTACAAGACCTTTACCATGGCGGACGGTTCCAGGGTATACGCGAAGTTTGCGGATACGGAGGCCAATCCTCCGGTCTACAAGGGCACCTGGGAATTCACGGGCGGCAGCGGCAGGTATGCCGGGATCAAGGGCAAAGGGGTCTGGACTTACACCAGTGTCGCCGACGGGGTTGCCTGGGACGTGTTCGAAGGGGACTACGAAATGCCCTAGCCGGGCTGCCAGACGGGCGAGGGCGGTCGGCGAGGCGCGTGCAATCCTGGATGACCAATCCCTGCCGGACACGGCGCCGGCAGGGATCTCATGAAGCGGCTCTCTACTCGGTGTCGTAGCCGAGCACGGGCGACAGCCAGCGCTCGGCGGTCCTGACGTCCATGCCCTTGCGCCTGGCGTAATCCTGCACCTGGTCGACGTTGATCTTGCCCAGTCCGAAATAGCGGGATTGCGGATGGGAGAGATACCAGCCGCTCACCGCGGCGGCCGGGTACATGGCGAAGTTCTCGGTGATCCGGATGCCGGCATTGCGCTCCGGGTCGATGAGTTCCCACAGCAGTGCCTTCTCGGTGTGATCCGGACAGGCGGGATAGCCGGGCGCGGGCCGTATGCCCCGGTACTTCTCATCGATCAGCGCGTCGTTGTCGAGCGCCTCGTCGGACTCGTATCCCCAGAACTCCCGACGCACGCGTTCGTGCATGCGCTCGGCGAACGCCTCGGCGAGCCGATCCGCGAGCGCCTTCAGCATGATCGCGCTGTAGTCGTCGTGGGAGCTCTGAAAACGGGCGATGTGCTCCTCGATCCCTATGCCGGTGGTGACGGCGAAGGCGCCGATGTAGTCGGGGACGCCCGACTCCTTCGGCGCGATGAAATCGGCGAGCGCGAAGTTGGGCTGGCGCTCCGGCTTCTTCTGCTGCTGGCGCAGGGAGTGCAGGACCGTCAACTCGCCGCGACGGGTATCGTCGGTGTACAGCTCGATGTCGTCCTGGCCGATGGTGTTGGCCGGGAACAGGCCGATCACCGCACGGGCGGTGAGCCATTTCCCGGCGACGAGCTGCTGCAGCATCGCCTGTGCGTCGGCGAACAGCTTGCGCGCCTCCTGGCCGACGGTCTCATCGTCGAGGATGCGCGGATACCTGCCGGCGAGCTCCCAGGCCACGAAGAACGGGGTCCAGTCGATGTAGGGCAGCAACTCCGCGAGCGGGTAATCATCGAAGACGTGTACGCCCGGTTGCCTCGGCACCGGCGGCTGGTAGCCGGACCATTCGATGCGGGGCTTGTTGGCGCGCGCCTCCTCGATGCCGAGCCATTCGACGCGGCCCTGCTTGTTGCGATGGCGCTCGCGCATCGCCACGTACTCCTCGCGTGTCCTGGCGACGAAGTCGGCCCTCAGATCGGCGCTGATGAGGCTGGTGGCCACGCCGACCGCACGCGAGGCGTCGAGCACGTGCACGACGGGCTCGCGATACTTCGGCTCGATCTTGACCGCGGTGTGCGCCTTGGAGGTCGTCGCGCCGCCGATGAGCAGCGGCAGCCTGCACTCCACGCGCTGCATCTCCGCGGCCACGTGCGCCATCTCGTCGAGCGAGGGCGTGATGAGACCTGACAGACCGATGAGATCGGCGTTGAAGTCCCTGGCCGCCTGCAGGATCTTCTCGCAGGCCACCATGACGCCGAGGTCCAGCACCTCGAAGTTGTTGCACTGGAGCACGACCCCGACGATGTTCTTGCCGATATCGTGCACGTCACCCTTGACGGTCGCCAGCACGATGCGCCCGGCGCTGCGGCTGCCGGGGTTCGCGGCCTTCTCGGCCTCGAGGTAGGGGATGAGGTAGGCCACCGCCTTCTTCATCACCCGCGCGCTCTTCACCACCTGCGGCAGGAACATCTTGCCGGCGCCGAACAGATCGCCGACGACGTTCATGCCCGCCATCAGCGGCCCCTCGATCACCGCCAGTGGACGGCCGAGCCGGGCGCGGGCCTCCTCGGTGTCCTCCTCGATGTGCTCGGTGATGCCCTTGATGAGGGCGTGTTTCAGGCGCTCGGCGACCGGCGCGTTGCGCCACGCCATGTCCTCGGTCCTGGCCCTGGCCGCACCCTTGAAGGTCTCGGCGAACTCCACCAGCCGTTCGGTGGCATCGGGCCGGCGATTGAGCAGTACGTCCTCGATCCGCTCGAGCAGGTCCTTCGGGATCTCCTCGTATATGCCGAGCTGTCCGGCGTTGACGATGCCCATGTCCATGCCGGCCCTGATGCCGTGGTACAGGAAGGCGGCATGCATCGCCTCGCGCACCGGGTTGTTGCCGCGGAACGAGAACGAGACGTTGCTCAACCCGCCCGAGACCAGCGCATGCGGCAGGCGGTGCTTGATCTCGCGCGTGGCCTCGAAATACGACAGCGCGTAGTTGTTGTGCTCCTCCATGCCGGTGGCGACGGTGAGCACGTTGGGGTCGAAGATGATGTCCTCGGGCGGGAAGCCGACTTTCTGCGTGAGGATCTCGTGGGAGCGTCTGCACACGGCGAAGCGGCGTTCAGTCGAATCCGCCTGGCCGTTCTCGTCGAAGGCCATGACGACGGCCGCGGCGCCGTAGCGCCGGAGCAGCTTCGCCTGCTGCACGAACTGCTCCTCGCCTTCCTTCAGGCTGATGGAGTTGACGACGCCCTTGCCCTGCAGGCACTGCAGGCCGATCTCGAGCACCGACCACTTCGAGGAGTCGATCATCACGGGGACGCGGGCGATGTCCGGTTCGGCCGCCAAGAGGTTGAGGAACCTGTGCATGCACTCCTCGGAGTCGAGCATGCCCTCGTCCATGCAGACGTCGATGATCTGCGCGCCGTTCTCGACCTGCTGTTTGGCGATCTCCACCGCCGCCTCGAAGTTGCCGCCCTTGATCAGCTCGGCGAATCTGGGCGAGCCGGCGACATTGGTGCGCTCGCCGATGTTGACGAAATTGGCCTCGCGCGTGATCGTCAGTGCCTCCAGGCCGCTCAGGCGGCAGTGGCGCTCGACCTGCGGCACGGCGCGCGGCGCGACATCGCTCACCGCTTTCGCGATGGCCGCGATGTGCTCGGGCGTGGTGCCGCAGCAGCCGCCGACGATATTGAGGAAGCCGGCCTGGCCCCATTCGCGGATCTGCGGCGCGAGGGTCTCGGGCGTCTCGGGAAATCCCGTCGGCAGCAGCGGATCAGGCAGGCCGGCGTTCGGGTAGGCGCACAGCCAGGCTTCGGCCTTGGTGGCCAGCTCCTCGATGAACGGCCGCATCAGATCCGGGCCGAGCGCGCAGTTCAGGCCGATGGTGAGCGGGCGCGCGTGCCGCACCGAGTTCCAGAAGGCCTCCACGGTCTGGCCGCTGAGCGTGCGTCCGGCGCGATCGGTGATGGTGCCTGAGATCATGATCGGCAGCCGCACGCCGAGTTCCTCGAAGACCTCGTCGATGGCGAACAGCGCCGCCTTGGCGTTCAGGGTGTCGAAGATCGTCTCCACCAGCATCAGGTCGACGCCGCCCTCGATCAGCGCACGCGCCTGCGCCGCGTAGGCGTGGCGAAGCTGCCGGAAGCTGATGGGCCGGAAGCCCGGGTCGTTGACGTCGACGACGGTGCAGGCGCTCACCGTGGTCGGTCCGATCGCCCCGGCGACGTAGCGCGGGCGGCCGGTCTCCCCGGCGGCGCGATCGGCGGCCCGGCGCGCCAGGCGCGCGGCCTCGAGATTGAGTTGCCGGACGAGTTCCGCGAGCCTGGCATCGGCCAGCACGTCGTCGAAGAACGCCTGGGACTTGCGCCCCTCGTGCGGGATGAAGAAGTCCTGTTGCGCGATCGCGGTGGCGCCGAAGGTGTTGGTCTCGATGATATCGGCGCCGGCCTGCAGGTAGTGGCCGTGGATCTCCTCGATCACCTCCGGCCGCGTGAGCACCAGCAGCTCGTTGTCACCCTTCAGCGCGTGCGGGTGGTCGTGAAGGTCGCACGCCGGACAGGCGCGCGACTGCTTGCCGTGCGTGCCGCGGTAGTCTTCCTCGGCGAGCCTGTAACGCTGGATCACGGTGCCCATGGCGCCATCGAGGATGAGGATGCGCTCCGCGAGCAGGGACGGCAGTTGCGCGAGGCGCTGCCGCCGGGCTTGGTTCTCGGTTGTCGACATGATGAGGTATCAGTTGATGCCCGATCGCAGTGGCGGGATCGGAGTTCTGGAGCCGGCCGGCCATTCTACATGCATGCGCAGCCTGCGTCACAGAAGGCTGGAACGGCTGCCCGGGCGAGCCGAAGGACGCCCGGTCACGCCTCGCGGCGGCTCTCGCGCGCGATGAGCTGCAGGTTGCGAAGGTAGATGAAGCAGCCGAGCAGCTGGCCGACGATGAATACCGGGTCGGCGCGGTGAAGGGCGTAGGCGAGCAGGATGAGGCTGCCGCCGATGCTGAAATACCAGAACGCAGTCGGGATGATGCTGCGCTGCGCCTTCTCGCTGGCCAGCCATTGCAGGAGGAATCGGCAGAAGAACAACGTCTGGCCGATGAAGCCGATGGCGATCCAGGTGATCTCGTGCCCGGTGAGCAGGTTTCCACACTTGTCGTGCAGCAGTCCCAGCACACCCAGAAGGTCGTTGATGTTCATCGGTTCTCCAACTCGTCGCTGACTACCACCTTGCCGCGGCGCTGCAGCCACATCACGCCGATCAGATCGACGATGCCCACCCAAAGGCGGTTGTGCACGCCGTACTTCGATGCACCGCGCGTGCGGGGGCGATGACCTACGTCCATGCTGATGATCCTCGCGCCTTCGCGCCGCGCCAGCGCCGGCAGGAAGCGGTGCATGTGATCGAACCAGGGCAGGCGCAGGAACAGTTCGCGGCGGAAGATCTTCAGCCCGCAGCCGGTGTCGAGGGTCTCGTCGCGCAGCAGGCGCCGGCGCACGCCGTTGGCGATGCGCGAGGAGATGCGCTTCAGCCAGGAATCCTGGCGGCGCCTGCGGCGCCCGCAGACCATGGCGACCGCGTGGTTGGCCGGATCCTGCAGCGTCGCCAGCAGCGGCGGGATGTCGGCCGGGTCGTTCTGGCCGTCGCCGTCGAGGGTCGCGATCCAGGGGTAGGCGGCCGCCGTGATGCCGGTGCGTATGGCCGCACTCTGCCCGGAGCGGGCCCGGTGCCGCAGCACGCGCAACCTTCCCCCGTGCTGTCCCCGCGCCCGGGCGAGCACGGCCGGCGTGTCGTCCGCGCTGCCGTCATCGACGACGACGATCTCGAAATCCCGCGCCTGGGCGAGCGCGGCGAAGACCTCGGTCAGCAGCTCGCCGATGGCCTCCTGCTCGTTGTACACCGGTATGACGATGCTGACGCCGTTCGCCGGGGCGTTCACGACCGAGGCAGTGGCATTCATACGGGGCGGTGTCTTGGTGAGGAAAAGCGGCGGGTGGCACGCGCCATTCTAGCGGCAAACGCGACTTCCCGCCTGCCCGGATCGAGCGTTGCCAGCGGATTGCGGAAGGATGTACTGTACCGGACGCGCCGGGCGCACTGCACCCTTTCGGGTGAGGAGCGGCCGGGCGGAGAGGCCGGATCTGCCGGCCGCGCGAGCCCTGAGCGGCGGCGTGACCGCGGTGCAGCCAATGTGATACTCCGACGCTACCTTTTCCGCGAGATAGGCATCACCTTCGCCGGTGTGTTCATGCTGGTGGTGATGATATTCATCAGCCTGAGGATGGTGGACTACCTCGCCCAGGCCGCGGCCGGCCGCCTGCCCGTGGGGGCCGTGCTCAGCCTCGTCGGCCTGGTGATCGTCAGTTATCTCGCGGGGCTCATCCCCATATGCCTGCTTCCGGCCATCATGCTTTCGGTGGGACGCATGCAGCGCGACAACGAGATCACCGCCATGGCCGGCGCCGGCATCGGCGGCAGGTTCCTGCACCGGAACGTGGCCGCGTTCACCAGCCTGTTCGTCGTTGCGGTGGCCTCCTGCTCGCTGTTCTTCGGGCCGTTGGCCACGCGGGAGATGCGCGACCTGAAGGTGAGGGCGGAGCAGGAATCCGACATCACGGGCGTGACGCCGGGGCGTTTCAAGGAGTTCAGCGAGGGCGATCGCGTGCTGTTCGTCCGCAATCTTTCGCCGGACAAGCAGCGCATGGAGGAGGTGTTCCTGCAGGAGCGGGATCGGGATGCGATGAGCGTACTGGCCGCCAACAGCGCGGCACTGGCCATCGAGGACGGGACCGGCCATCGCTTCGCGCTGTTCCACAACGGCAGCCGCTACAAGGGTGTGCCGGGGCAGGCGGATTTCGAGATCACGCATTACCAGACCCTGGGATGGCGTATCGACCAGGGCGCGCAGGGCGGCACGACCGAGAATACCAAGAGCATGCCGACCCTGCGGCTGCTCGCCGCCGGCGATCCGGCCAGCGTCGCCGAGCTGCAGTGGCGCGTGTCGGTGCCCATACTCACGTTCCTGCTGTCGGTGTTCGCGGTCTCGCTGCTGAGACTCGCGGGCACGCACAACCGCTACGGGGCCCTGCTCATCGCGGTGCTGGTGTATTTCACCTACAGCAATCTGCTGGGCGTGGCGCGTACGCTGGTGAAGAAGGAGGAGATACCCGGCGCGATCGGGCTGTGGTGGGTGCACCTGCTCGTCATCGGCGTGATTCTCCTGATGGAATTCCAGCCGCAGATGGCGCGCTGGCTGCGCACGTTGCGGCAGCCGCCGGCGGCCTCGCCCGCGTAAGATCGCAAGCACGATCCGACTCCCGGGCAGGGCACGCGCAGCACCTGCACGACGGCATGCAGCGGTCGCCGGACACCATACCGACGATGACGGGCACGGTTCGGTTCGGACCTGCGCTATCCGGGCGCCAGCCAGCGCACCCCGGCGCGGCCCTGGCGGTCGACGGCGAGACGCCGATGCAGCCAGGGCAGCACCTGCTGCAGCTCGGCGTCGAGCTGGAAGGGGGGATTGACGATGATCATCCCGGCTCCGTTCATGCCGAGCGGATTGTCCTCGGGCAGCACGCACAGCTCTGCGCACAGCACCTTGGGCGTGCCGGCGGCGACGATGCGCCGGTGCAGCGCTGCCGCGGGCACCTTGGACATGACCGGATACCAGATGGCATAGATCCCCGTCGCCCAGCGCCGGTGGCCTTCGCGCAGGGCGGCGGCGATGTGATCGATCTCCTCGCGGCGCTCGTAGGAGGGATCGATGAGCACCGCGCCCCGGCGCTCGACCGGCGGCAGGTGTGACTTCAGCAGGTGATAACCATCGCCGCGCACCACCTGCACGCAGCGGTCATGAGCGAACTCCCGTTGCAGCAGCGGCGCCTCGCTGCTGTGCAGTTCACCGAGCACCATGCGATCGCCGTTGCGAAGCAGGTGGCGCGCGATGCGCGGTGAGCCCGGATACCAGCGCGGCACGCCGCGCGGCTCGGCCGTGCGGGCAGCCCCGCCGTTCAGTGCCGCGACCGCGCCGAGATAGGCGGCAACGGGCGCCGGCGCCTCGCGCTCGCCCCACACGCGGGCGATGCCCGAGGTGAATTCGCGGTGCTTGCGGGCCGCCTCGGAGTGCAGATCGTAGCGGCCGGCGCCGGCGTGGGTATCGACGTAGACGTACGGCTTGTCCTTGCGGGCCAACGCCTGCAGCAGCATGGCCAGCACGACGTGCTTGAAGACGTCGGCGAAGTTGCCGGCATGGAAGGCGTGGCGATAGCTCAGCATGGCGGGGAGGGGGTGGCGATTCGTGACTCGTGATTCGGGCCCCAGTCACCAATCACGGATCACGGTCAGGACGGCAGCTCGCTCAGGAGTATGTCGGCGCGCGTCATCATCTCGCCGTCGCCGGCCTCGGCGGCCAGGTGCAGGCCGCGCTTCAGCAGGTCGCGCGCCTCCTCGTAGTGCTCCAGTGCGGAGTGCCGCTCGCCCATGCCGATGAGGATCGACTGGATCGGCAGCTCGTCGCACTCGGCCACCCGCAGCGCCTGGTCGTAGTACTCCAGCGCCTGGTCGTTGTCGGGCGCGAAATCTCCCAGCGTCTCCCACAGCACCGCGTGCTCGCGGCCCTCCTCGACGAGGGCGAGGCAGTACTCGCGCATCTCCTCGAACAGCTCCTCGAGGAGCTCCGGGGAGCCCGCCTCGTGCGCGTCCTTCATCGCGACGGCCAGGTCGTACAGGCGGTCGTGCACGTACTCGGGCAGGTCCTCACGCATGCCTCGATCTCCGTCGGGACTGGACGGGCGTCCCCGGGAGACTCCCGATCATGTCTTCAACGGCCGGTAGCGGATGCGATGCGGGTTGTCGGCGTCCTCGCCCTTGCGCCGGCGCAGGTCCTCGACGTACTCCCCGTAATTGCCCTCGAACCACACCACCTGCGAGTCGCCCTCGAAGGCGAGGATGTGCGTGGCGATGCGGTCGAGGAACCAGCGATCGTGGGAGATGACGACGACGCAGCCCGGGAAATCGAGCACCGCCTGCTCCAGGGCCCGCAGGGTTTCGACGTCGAGATCGTTGGTCGGCTCGTCCAGCAGCAGCACGTTGCCGCCCGACTTCAGCAGCTTGGCCAGGTGCACGCGGTTGCGCTCGCCGCCGGAGAGCTGGCCGATGATCTTCTGCTGATCCGTGCCCTTGAAATTGAAGCGGCCGACATAGGAGCGCGACGGCGTCTCGTAGGTGCCGATCCTGATGATGTCCAGCCCGTCCGAGAGCTCCTGCCAGACGGTCTTCCGGTCGTCCAGCGCGTCGCGCGACTGATCGACACAGGCGAGCTTCACCGACTCGCCGATGCGCAGCGTGCCGCTGTCGGGCCGCTCCTGCCCCATGATCATGCGAAACAGGGTGGTCTTGCCGGCGCCGTTCGGCCCGATGACGCCGACGATGCCGCCCGGCGGCAGCTTGAAGCCGAGGCCGTCGAAGAGCAGGCGATCGCCGTAGGACTTGCGCAGGCCCTCGGCCTCGATGACGAGATCGCCCAGGCGCGGGCCGGGCGGGATGTAGATCTCGTTGGTCTCGTTGCGCTTCTGGTAGTCCGTCGAGGACAGCTCCTCGAAGCGCGCCAGGCGCGCCTTGCTTTTGGCGTGGCGCCCCTTGGGGTTGGTCCGCACCCATTCCAGTTCCTGCTTCATGGCCTTGATGCGGGCGGCCTCGGTCTTCTCCTCCTGCTCCAGGCGCGCCTCCTTCTGCTCGAGCCAGGAGGAGTAGTTGCCCTGCCAGGGGATGCCGTGACCGCGGTCGAGCTCGAGGATCCAGCCGGCGACGTTGTCGAGGAAGTAGCGATCGTGGGTGACGGCGACCACGGTGCCGGGGAAGCGTTCGAGGTATTTCTCCAGCCAGGCGATCGACAGCGCGTCGAGGTGATTGGTGGGTTCGTCCAGCAGCAGCATGTCCGGTTCCGACAGCAGCAGCCGGCAGAGCGCGACGCGGCGGCGCTCGCCGCCGGAGATCCTGGCGACGTCGGCGTCCCACGGTGGCAGGCGCAGGGCGTCGCCGGCGATCTCCAGCTTGTGATCGAGATTATGGCCGCCGCCGGCCTGCAACACGGCCTCCCACCTGGCCTGCTCCGCGGCGAGCTTGTCGAAGTCGGCGTCGGGCTCGGCGTAGGCGGCGTAGATCTTCTCCAGCTCCGCCTGCGCGTTGACGATGTCGCCCAGGCCCTCCATCACGTTGCCGCGCACGTCCTTGGAGGGGTCCAGGTGCGGCTCCTGCTCGAGGAAGCCGATGCGGATGTCGGGCATCGGCACGGCCTCGCCGTCGATGTCCTTGTCGATGCCCGCCATGATGCGCAGCAGAGTGGACTTGCCGGAGCCGTTCAGGCCGAGCACGCCGATCTTGGCGCCGGGGAAGAAGCACAGGGAGATGTCGCGCAGGATGTGCCGTTTCGGCGGCACGATCTTGGAGACGCGATTCATTGTATAGACGTACTGGGCCATGAAGGGTGTTGCCTGCTGATCGTGAAAAACGGCCATTATCCTTGAGCTGACGCCGCGCCGAAAGTCCCTCTTGTTGCCCGAGCACCTGGCGCGGACGGCTGCGTGCCTGCTCCATGTGGCGTCGGGTTGCCGTGCCAATGGGTCCGTTATGGCGCCGTGCGGCGGGTTGCCGAGTTCGGTGCGGCTACCGCTGCGCGGCACATCCATGTGCCGCTTGCTACCGCGGCGTCGTGCTCGCTGTCGTGCTGCGCGCGCCGCCGAGGCGCGCCGCGCCGAACCTGGCAACCCGCTCATACCGCCTGGCTAGGGCAGCTTCTTCCAGTGGTAGGCGTAGTAGACCACGGGGATGACCAGCAGCGTCAGCAGCGTGGAGACCAGCAGGCCGAAGATGAGGGAGACGGCCAGGCCGCCGAAGATGGGGTCGTCGATGATGAAGAGGCCGCCCAGCATCGCGGCCACGGCGGTGAGCGCGATCGGCCGCGCCCGCACCGCGGCTGCCCGTATGACAGCCTCCTGCAGCGGCGTGCCCGCCGCCGCCTCGAGCTGCACGAAATCCACCAGCAGGATGGAGTTGCGCACGATGATGCCGGCCAGGGCGATCATGCCGATCATCGACGGCGCCGTGAACTGCTGGCCGAGCAGGGCATGGCCCGGCATGATGCCGATCATCGTGAGCGGTATGGGCGCCATGATGATGAGCGGCACCGAGTACGACCTGAATTCCGCCACGACCAGCAGGTAGATGAGGATCAGCCCCACCGAATAGGCGATCCCCATGTCGCGGAACGTCTCGAAGGTCACCTGCCACTCGCCATCCCACTTCATGCTCCACTCGTAGGGATTCTCCGGCTGCCGGGTGTAGTACTGGCGTATGGGGTCGCCGCCGTCCATGGGTGTCTGCGCGAGCCTCGAGGAGAGGTTGAACATCCCGTAGAGCGGGCTGTCGGTTGCGCCGGCCGCGTCGCCGAGCACGTAGACCACCGGCAGCAGGTCCTTGTGATGGATCGTCTGGTCGCGCGTGACCTTGCGGATCTCCACGACCTCCGACAGCGGCACCAGCGCGCCATTCCCGGCGCGCACGCGCAGGCTGCGCAGCATCTCGACGTTCGCCTTGTCGCCGACGGAAAGCTCCAGTCGTATGGGGATCGGCGACTTGGTGTGCTCGCTGTGCAGGAAGGAGGCGTCCTCCCCGCGAACGGCGGCGTTGATCGCCGCGGCGATGGCCTGCTGGTCGACACCGAGGCGGGCGGCGCGGGCGCGATCCACCGCGAACACGAGTTTCTCCTGCGGCGCCTCGATCGTGTCGTCGACGTCGACCAGATCAGGCGTGGCCTCGAACAGCGCGCGCACCTGCGCGGCGACCTGCATCTGGCGGCCGTAGTCCAGGCCGTAGATCTCGGCCACCAGCGGCGCCAGCACCGGCGGTCCGGGCGGCACCTCGACGATCTTGACGTTGGCGCCGTACTGCCGGCCGATCCCGGCGAGCGCGGGCCGCACACCGGCGGCGATCTCGTGACTCATGCGATTGCGCGCGTGCTTGTCCAGCAGGTTGACCTGGATGTCGCCCTGGTGCGGCGAGCGGCGCAGATAGTACTGGCGTACCAGGCCGTTGAAGTTGATCGGCGCGGAGGTGCCGGCGTACATCTGCAGGTCGGTGACCTCGGGCAGCGTCCTCAGGTGCTCGCCGAGCGCCTGCAGCACGCGACCGGTCAGCTCCACCGGCGTGCCCTCGGGCATGTCCACCAGCACCTGGAACTCGCTCTTGTTGTCGAACGGCAGCATCTTCATGACCACGGAGCGGGTGGCGACCAGGGCGATCGACCCGCCGATGAGGGCGAGGATGAAGAGGAGCAGCAGCACGCGGGCGCCGCGGCCGTCGCGGCCGCGCAGGAATGGCCGCATCACCGCGGCGAAGAACCGCTGCGTGCGCGCGGAGGCGGGTGCCTCGTGGACCGCCTCACCGTGCTGCGCGTGCAGGAACAGGCGTCGGTACAGCCACGGCGTGAACACGAAGGCGACGGCCAGCGAGATGAGCATGCCGGTGCTGGCATTGATCGGGATCGGGCGCATGTAGGGGCCCATCAGTCCGCTGACGAAGGCCATGGGCAGCAGCGCGGCAATGACCGTGAAGGTCGCCAGGATGGTCGGCCCGCCGACCTCGTCGACCGCCGGCGGGATGGCCTCGGTCAGCGACCTGCCCCCGAGCTGCATGTGGCGGTGGATGTTCTCCACCACCACGATGGCGTCGTCGACCAGGATGCCGATGGAGAAGATGAGCGCGAACAGCGAGACGCGGTTGAGCGTGAAGCCCCAGGCCCAGGAGGCGAACAGCGTGATGGTGAGCGTCACTGCGACCGCGGCGCCGACGACCAGCGCCTCGCGGCGCCCGAGGGTGAAGAGCACCAGCACGACCACCGAGATCGTCGCGAAGGCCAGCTTCCTGATCAGGGTCTGCGCCTTGTCCTCGGCGGTGGCGCCGTAATTGCGCGTAATCGTGACCGCTATGCCATCGGGGAAGAACGTACCCTTGAGCTGCCCGAAGCGCCGGATCACCGCCTCGGCGACCTCCACGGCGTTCTCGCCGGGCTTCTTCGAGATCGCCACGGTCACGGCCGGCAGGATGGTGTCGCCGCTCGCCGTCCCCGGGGCGGAGGATGTCTTCGCGGGCCCGGCGCCGTAGCTCACGTAGCGCTCGGGTTGATCCGGTCCGTAGCGGACGGTGGCGACGTCGCGCAGAAAGACCGGCGCGCCGTTGCGCACACCGACCACCAGCTCGGCGACCTCCTCGGGCGTGGTGAGAAAGGTCCCGGCCTGCACCAGGACCTCGCGGTTGCCGGCGACGATGCCGCCGGCATCGTGCGAGGTATTGGCGGCGCCGAGCGCGCGCCCGAGATCGTCGATGGCGATCCCGAAGCCGGCGAGCCTCTGCGGGTCGAGCAGCACGTGCACGACGCGCTCCGGTCCCCCCAGCGTCTCGATGTCGCGCGTCCCCGGCACGCGCTGCAGCTCCGCCTCCAGGGCGTGCGCCACCAGCTTCAGATCGTAGGCGCCGATCTGCGGGTCCTCGCTCCAGAGGGTGGCGGCGACGATCGGCACGTCGTCGATACCCTTGGGCTGGATGAGCGGCGCGCCGACGCCGGCGTTCGGCGGCATCCAGTCCTGGTTCGAGTACAGCGCGTTGTAGAGCCTGACGATGGCGTCCGTGCGCGGCTGCCCGACCTCGAATCGGACCGTGAGCACGGACATGCCCGGGCCGGAGGAGGAGTAGATGTGCTCCACGCCCTCGATCTCCGAGAGGATCTGCTCCGCGGGTGTGGTCAGCAGCAGCTCGACCTCACGCGCCGAGGCGCCCGGGAACGGAATGAAGACGTTGGCGAAGGTGACGTTGATCTGCGGCTCTTCCTCGCGCGGCGTCACCAGCACCGCGAACAGACCCATCAGCAGGCCGGCCAGCGCCAGCAGGGGAGTGATCTCGGTCGTCAGGAATCTCGCGGCGATCCGTCCCGCGATGCCGAGCCTCGCGCCATCCGTCATGGCGCCCTCGCCGGTTCCGGCAGCGTCTGCTGCTTGTACCGGATACCCGCGGCGATGGGATCGACGGCCACGCGCTCGCCGGCGGCGAGTCCCGCAAGCACGGGGATCCGCGCATCCGGAGTCGGCGTTCCGACACGCACGTAGCGGAAGCTCACCCGGGCCTGCTCATCGAGCACGTAGACCCCGGTCACCTCGCTGCGCCGGACCACGGCCGAGCCCGGCACCAGCACGCGCTCCTCCTCGCCGCTGGCGAAGGTCACCTTGACCAGGGTTCCCGGGAAAACGCCGTGGTCGCCGGCCGGCAGGGTCACCAGCACCCGGAAGGTGTGCGTGGCCGGATCCGCATTCGGCGGCAGACGCAGGTCGGCGGCATCGAGCCCCTTGCCCTCGGGCAGCACGATGCGCGCCCGACGGTGTTCGCGCAGCGCGGAGATGTAGGTCTGCGGCACCTCGACCTCCGCGCGCAGGTGCTCGAGCGACAGGCCGGTCATGAGCGGCGCGCCGACCGTGGCGGTCTCGCCAATCTCGATGTGACGCTGCACCACATAGCCGCTGTATGGGGCGCGCACCTCGGTATAGGTGGTCCCCTCGCGCGCCTCCTTCGCGCCGGCCTCCGCCGCGGCCACGCGCGCCCGCGCTGACTCCAGGTTGGCTGCCGCGGCATCGAGCGCCGATCTCGCGACCAGGGCGCGGTCGAAGATCTCCCTGGTGCGTCTGTAATCGAGCTCGGCCTCGGCGTAGCGTGCGCGCGCCTCGGTCACCGCCGCCTGCGCGCCGGACAGGCGTGCCTGCTGCTCGGTGGCGCTCAGGCGCAGGATGACCTCGCCCCGTTCCACGTAATCACCGACGTCGAAGGAGATCTCCTCGACGCGGCCACTGGTCTGCGCCGCCACGGTCGACTGATTGACCGCCTCCAGGACGCCGTCGAGGCTCACCTCGCGCATGACCTGTTCGCGCGTGGCCGCCACACTCTCGAGCGCCGTAGCCTCCTGCGCGGCCGCGCCGGGCGCCTGTGCGGTGAGCAGGAGCGCCAGCGCGATGCGCCGGCCTGGCAGAGATCCCGTCATGACGGCCTCCGTGTGGCGGTGCCGGCGCTGCTCAACGAGCCGTGGACGATGCGCGGAAGGCGCCGCCGTAGGGGATCCCGAGACGTGCCAGGATCCGCGCCAGCGGGCAGAAGCCCGTGAACGACGCCTGCAGCATGTTGGCGCCGATGAAGGCGGTGAACCAAAGCCATGCAGGCGTGTGAATCTGGGCGAGCGCGAGGCTGGCGAGTACGAACAGGCCGGCAAAGCGGAACACCAGGCGGTCGACGGTGGACATGGCTGGCGCAGTTCCCGCGGGTGCCGCGTTCGCAGCCGCGGATCCGCCCCGGATGATGGCGGCGACCGCGGGTTCGAGCGCCTTCAGGCCCGCGGCCCGGCCGGCGGCGATGGCCGCGTCCGGATCGCAGCCGTCGGCGAAGAAGGCCTTGAGGGCGAACAGCGCGCCGACGCGGTTGCCGCTGGCGCAATGTACGACCGCCGGACGGCTCGCCGGATCGGACAATATCTGCGCCAGTCGCAGCGCGTTCTGGCGTGTCAGGTCCTGCGCGCCCGCAACGGGGATGTGCTCGTAGCGCATGCCGAGCGAGGTCACCAGCGCGTCCTCGTCGAACTTCAGCTCGCGGGCGGGGCAGAGGTTGACGATCGTGCGCAATCCTCCGGCGTGGGCCTCGCGCAGTTCCTTCTCCGAGGGAAGACCGCAGGCGATGACGCCCTCGGCGGGCTGGCAGGCGGCGGGCATTGCTACGTGTTGCCATTTCATGAGTTTCAGTTTCCTCTTCGGGTTGCCCTGGAAGCCGCCGGTCTGGCGACGTTCCGTGGTTGGGTGCAGCAGTACTTCTCGTGCAGCAGGTGCACGATGTCCATGGCCGGGCCAGCCGTCACGGAGTAGTAGATGGCCTGCGACTCGCGGCGGGTCCGCACCAGCTTCTCGCGGCGGAGCACCGCGAGGTGCTGCGAGAGGGCGGACTGCGACAGCGGAATGCGCTCGTTGAGTTCGCTCACCGACAGCTCGCCTTCCGAGAGCACGCACAGCACCAGCAGGCGGTGCGGATTGGCGAGCGAGCGCATCAGCCGGGCCGCCGCAGCCGCATGCCTGCGCATGGCGCGTGCGTCGAGTTCCGGCATCGGGGCGGCGCTCGGAGCATCGCTGGCGGCAACGGTCACGGTCCGTTTCATACATTCGTAGTTGCTAAATAAGATGCTGCTAATATACTTGACACGGAGCGGGCTCTGCAAGAGCTGCGACCGGCTTGCGTAGCAGCAGGGTGTCGCCGCCCGGCGAAAGACAGCAGCATGTCAGCGCCGCGTGCCTCGAGGCGCCTCGTGCGCAGGAGTCGCCCAGGTCGCTCGGCATGCTGCGCATTCAACGCGAGGAGCACTGACATGTTCATCAAGATCACTGGCGTTGTCCTGATGCTCGTCGCGATGGCCTCCGGACTGGTGCCTGCCATCGCCTTGGGCAACGGCGACGGCGACATGGCAGCCGAACGCTCGCGCCTGATGCAGGGCCGCGAGCTGACGCGGCAGTTTCAGCAGCGCCTGAACGCGGAGTTGCAGGCCGCCATCGCGCAGGGCGGGCCGGTGGGCGCGATCGCCACGTGCCGCGAGCGGGCCCCGGCCATCGCGGCGGAACTGAGCGCGGCGAGCGGCACGCGCGTCTCCCGCACCGCCTTGAGGGTACGAAACCCCGCCAACGCGCCGCTGCCGTGGCAGCGCGTGGTATTGCTCCGGTTCCAGGAACGGCTGGCTGCCGGAGAAGCGGCGGATGGTCTCGAGTCGCTGGAGACGCTGCCCGGAGAGGACGTGCGCTACATGAAGGCCATCCCCACGGGGCCGCTGTGCCTGACCTGTCATGGCAGCAATCTCGCTGCGGACGTGCAGGCCGCCCTGCACAGCATGTACCCGGAGGACGCCGCGACCGGCTTTTCGGTCGGCGACCTGCGCGGCGCCTTCAGCGTCGTGTGGCGGGCGGAGGCTGAGGCGCCATGACCGCGGCGATGATCCAGGTCGTCTGCGAGAATTGCGATGCGGCCAACCGGGTGCCGTCGGCGCGGCTGACCGCGCGGCCTCGTTGCGGCGCCTGCAAGCGGCCGTTGTTCAGCGGCCATCCGATCGCCCTGACCACTGCCAGCTTCCAGAAGCATGCAAGCCGAAGCGACATCCCGCTGATCGTGGACTTCTGGGCGCCCTGGTGCGGACCATGCCGCAGCATGGCGCCGGTGTTCGAGGCGGCGGCTGCGCGCCTGGAGCCGCACGCGCGGCTCGCGAAGGTCGATACCGACGCGGAGCCCTCGCTGGCTGCCGCGCACGGAATCCGGAGCATACCGACGCTGGCCATCTTCCACGGCGGGCGGGAGATCGCGCGCACCAGCGGCGCGATGCCGCTGGACGCGCTGATCGGATGGATACAGCAGAATACGCGTTGAGCGGGGGCGGACTATTTCTCGGTATGCGTCGGCTCGACGGGGAGCCCGCGGGCGCGCAGACGTTCCTCGTGACTGGCGATCAGGCGCAGGCACTCGTCGTTGCCGAGCGCGGCCAGGCAACGCTCCTCGATCCCGTATTTCATCATGAGCAGCGCGCGCAGTTCCTGCCGCTTCGGATTCTCGCCGTGGCGGCAGACGGCGAAGTTGCCCTTGATGAGCGCCACGATCGTCGGCATGTCGGCCAGCGAGACACCGCAGGCGAGCGCCAGCCGGCCGATGCGCTCGTCGATGGCGTAAAGCTCGCTGTCGAAATGCTCGATGCCGGTGGTCATGTCAGTGCCCGTTTCCGGAATGGCCGGCAGCACCGCGATGCGCGACCATGCCGCGGCGGCATGATCCGCCAATACCCGCCCGGCCAGGGATAGCGTGTAAGATCCGGTTCATCATCGCCCTGCACGGGACAGGACGGCCAGGAAATTCCTCGCGGATCGGTTTCATGTCTGACAATTCCAGCCTGAGCGATGCGGATCGGCATCGGCGCATCCGCCGCGTGCTGCTGATCGAGGGCCTGAGCGATATCGTTTTCCTGATCATCAAGGTCGCCGTCGGTCTGCAGACCGGTTCCACCGCCATCCTCAGCGATGCGATACATTCTCTCACGGATCTGACCAACAACATCGTCGGTTTCCTGTTCCTGCGGGTGGCGAGCGCGCCGCCGGACCGGGAGCATCCCTATGGCCACAACAAGTTCGAGGCCCTGGCGGTCTTCGGCATCGCCGTGGCGATCGTGCTCATGGCCATCCAGGTGCTGGTGCGCGCGTTCACGAGCACACGCGCGGAGATCGACCAGAGTCCGATCGGGCTCGCCCTGATGGGCATGGTGCTGATCGTCAACATCGGATTCACCGCCTGGGAGCATCGCCAGGCACACAAGCTCGACTCCGACCTGCTGCGCGCGGACGCCACGCACACGCTCTCGGACGTGGCGATCACCGTCGCGGTGATCGGCGGCTGGCAGATCGCCGTGCGCGGCCACACCTGGATCGATACCGTGCTCGCGGTGGTGGTCGCGGCCTTCGTCATCTGGCTGGCGTACACGCTGTTCCGGCGCAGCATCCCGGTGCTCGTGGATCAGACGGTCGTGGACGCCGACGGGCTGGAGGCGCTGGTCGCCTCCATCGACGGCGTGCACGGCGTGCAGCGTATCCGATCGCACCAGGCCGGCTCCGAGAAGCTGGTCGAGATCGTGGTCACCGTGCATGGCGGGCTCACCACCACCGACTCGCACGCCATCGCCGACGAGATCGAGCGCCGGGTGGGCGAGCAGATCGACGGCGCGCGCGTGCAGGTACACGTCGAACCCGCATCCTGATCAGTTCACCGACCGGGTCGAATCCGATTCTCCGTCGCCGACGGCGTGGTCCCATGAAGACATTCACACGATCTGATGGGGCCAGCGAGCGTCAGTTCATGGAGCGTTTCCGCAGAGTCGACCGTCAGCATACGTCTGTCGGGTTGCACGGTGGTCATTCATAGGGGGCGATCTGATCCATGACGACGGAGGGCGTCCGCATCGAACGGTCCATTGTCGGAACGGGCCGTTCAGGTGCGCGCGGGTTTCCCAATCTTGATCCATCCCTTGATCAGGGTATCGAGGCTCGCCCACCCTGGCCCCGCGACGAAAAGCCAGAAGAAAATCAGTATGTAGAGAAACTCGTCGAGTTCGACGAACTCCTCGAAGCTGGATACGTTCTTGATCACGACCAGCGAAATCGCCACCACCATATTGATGATCATCGGAACCATCGCGAGCCGCGTGAACAGCCCCAGCATCATCAGCAATCCGCCAACGAGATCTGTAGATGACGACAGGATGGCACTGACCGCGGGGAACGGGATGCCCCAGCTGACAAACCGTTCGGTGAAGAAATCGATGTTCTGCAGTTTTGCCCATCCTGTCTCGACCCAGAAATAGCCAAAAAAGAGGCGCAGAACGAGCGGTCCAAGCCAGCCGAGCGAATCTGCCAGGACCAGAAAACGCCGACAGGTGTCGACTACGGATTCTTTCATTACGGCTGCTCCCGGCTGAAACGCCGCTTGCCACACCGGTCTCATGGATGCCTGTAACGCGCAGGCGGTAACACCTGTCAGGCGCCGTGCGACTCTTCCGGGGAGCGCTGATCTGCCGACTACGCGAGGATCGGCTCGGCTATCCACATGTTATCGGGGGGAGCTTGCCCTATGGTCGTCGGGTGCAAGAGTGGCTCCCGCACCCGACGCGCTCCTAATCGGCCATGGTGGGAACCTCTCCGGCCATGCAGCCGATCATTTCATCACGGTTCCACCTTGCGCAGTGCATTCCGCCTCGTTGGCCGTCATTTCCCAACCCATGCCCTTGCATGCGTTCTGTCCCTTGCATGCATTGGAAGCTGACTTGCAGGCT
>WBZR01002346.1_pt1 | contig 19803 bp, 17 predicted proteins | sample 5204231 | NCBI WGS metagenome assembly WBZR01 (sample SAMN12412403, study PRJNA552823) | activated sludge metagenome | isolation source: activated sludge from anammox sidestream of wastewater treatment plant... | place: USA: Virginia | collected 2017-08 | reverse complement strand
CCACCCGCCGCAGCTCCACCCCGGAGCGACGCACCACGCCCTCGAGATCCACCTCGCGCTTCAGACGCTCGATCAGGTCGTCGGGGATGCGGGGCATCGCTCACCTCGGTCGCGCGGGCCGAAAACCCGCTCTTCGGTAGAGGCCGTCAAGGGGGTCGAGCGGGAAATATGAGGGATTAACACTTGACTTAGAATATGGGGTTAACGGATAGTACGTCAAGAGCGAAATCGCCGTGCTCGCAGACGCCGCTACCGTCCTCTTCATGCCGAAGTCCACGGAAGCCCTCGTCTTCGGGCGTCGCCTCAAGGAGCTGCGCAAGAAGCGCGGCCTGTCGCAGAAGGAGCTGGCGGCCGCCATCGGCGTCCACCAGTTCCAGATCTCCAAGTACGAGACCGGCGCCTACTTCCCGACCGTGGGAAACGTGATCGAGATCGCCCGCTTCCTGCGCGTCGGCCTGGCCGAGCTGTTCGGGGAGGTGGTCCCCGACGAGGCCGACGTCCGCAATCTCCGCCTCTTGCACCGCTTCCGCGAGCTGGAGTCCCTCCCCAAGGAGGACCAGGACGTGGTGGTCAAGCTGATCGACGCATGGATCGCCAAGGGAAAGATCCGAAAGCTCGTCGGCTGAGGGGGTTGCGGGGAAAAGGCCCGTCCCTGCCGGGCGCCCTCCCCGGGCGCCGGCCGGGATATTCTCGGGTCGAGGAAGACGGTCGAGTGAGGACGCAACGGCGCGACGGTCAGATGTCGCTCTTCGGCGGGAAGCCGGCGACGGCGCTGCGCGGGGTCCCCGCCGAGGGGGCGCCGCGACGGAAGCTGCGCGTTTCGGGCCTCTTCGCGGGCGTGGGCGGGCTCGAGCGAGGACTCTCCCAGGCCGGGCACGAGACGCTCCTCTTCTGCGAGATCGACACGGGCGCCCGGGCGGTCCTCGAGGCCCACCACCCGCACGTGCCGTGTGCCGCGGACGTGCGCGAGCTTCACGACCTGCCGGGCGAGACGGACCTCCTGGCCGCGGGCTTCCCCTGCCAGGACCTGAGCCAGGCGGGGAAGACGGCCGGGATCGAGGGCGCCCGCTCGGGGCTGGTGGGCGAGGTGTTCCGGCTGCTCGAGAAGCGCCGGGTGCCGCTCGTCCTCCTCGAAAACGTGCCGTTCATGCTGCAGCTCTCCCGCGGGCGCGCCCTCGAGGTGATCGTGGCCGCGCTCGAGAGCCTGGGCTACCGCTGGGCCTACCGGGTGGTGGACACGCGCGCCTTCGGGCTGCCGCAGCGGCGCGAGCGGGTCTTCCTCCTGGCCGCGCTCGACGAGGACCCGCGCGCGGTCCTCTTCGCCGACGAGGCGGGCGAGCCGCAGGAGGAGCCCGCGACGAATGGGTCGGTGGCGTGCGGGTTCTACTGGACGGAGGGGATCCGCGGCCTGGGCTGGGCCGTGGACGCGGTGCCGACGCTGAAGGGGGGCTCGACGATCGGGATCCCCTCGCCGCCGGCGATCCTCCTGCCGTCGGGCGCGGTGGTGAAGCCGGACGTGCGCGACGCCGAGCGGCTGCAGGGTTTCCCCGCCGACTGGACGAAGCCGGCCGAGGCGGTGGTCAAGCGCGGCTACCGCTGGCACCTGGTGGGTAACGCGGTGACGGTGGACGTGGCGGAGTGGGTCGGGCAGCGGCTGGCCTCCCCCGGCGCCTACGACGGCGAGGACGACTCCCCGCTGCCGAAGGGGCGCCCCTGGCCGCGCGCGGCCTGGAGCCTGGGGAAGGGACGCTTCGCGGCGGACCTTTCGGCCTGGCCGGTGCGGCGTCCCCGGACGCCCCTGACGGAGTTCCTGCGCTTCCCGACGGAGCCGCTGTCTCCGAAGGCGACGGCGGGGTTCCTGTCGCGTACGCGCTCGAGCTCGCTGCGCTTCCCCCCGGGCTTCCTCGAGAAGGTGGCGCGCCATCTCGAGCGGACGCGTGAAGACCTCGCCCAGGCGGTCTGACCCCCGCCGCACGAAGCCCCCGACGCCTCGCCGAAACCGCCTGGGCCTCCTGGTCGACGCCGAGACGTCGGTGCGCATGGCCGGCGTCCGCCAGCACGACACGTCGCCCGAGCAGGCGGTGCGCCGCCTCTTGCGCCGTCTGGGCCACGCCTACCGGACGAGCAATCGCGACCTCCCCGGCTCGCCCGACGCGGCGAATCGCTCCCGCCGCTGGGCCGTCTTCGTCCACGGCTGCTTCTGGCACCGCCACGCGGGCTGTCCCCGCACGACGACGCCGAAACGAAACCGCGCGTTCTGGGAGGAGAAGTTCGTGAGCAATCAGCGGCGCGACGAGCGCAGTCTCGCCGCGTTGCGCCGCCTCGGCTTCCGCGTCGCCGTCGTCTGGGAGTGTCAGGTCGAGGAGCGGCCCGACGCCGTCACGAGACGCCTGGAGAAGCTCCTGGGTCGCGGCGCGCCGGGGTCGGGCTAGGCGCTACTCGCCCGCCCACTCGAAGGGCGGGTTGTTGCGGGCGTCGTACGTCCGGACGATCTCGGCGACGACCTGCTCGAGCGTCAGCAGCCCGGAGAGGTCGGGCCGCCCACCTCTGGGCGGCGCTTGCATCACGTCGAAGAAGCGCACGTCCCACGGGTCGGCGGCGTCCAGGGCGTACAGGCCGACGAAGACCCGCTCGAAGAGCTCCCCCGGGTCCGACGGGCGGACCCTCCCGGCGCGGTAGCGGAAGACCTTCACCGCCTGGCCGAAGGACGAGCTGGCCTCGCTCGACTTGGGGTTGTAATCGTCGCACGCGTCGACCGGCAGGAAGACGACGGCCACGAGCAGCGCCCACGGCTGTCGCTCGTGGTAGTCGAGGGCCTCGGCTCGAAGCTCGTTGTCGATGCGGGTGTAGTTCTTCGTGTAGCGCGCCGTGGAAGGGTCGCGGAAGTTGAGGGTCTTGATCGAGACGCCCAGGCCGAGCCCGAGCTGAGGGGTGCTGTAGTTGACGTCGAGCTTCTTGGTCCCCTTCGCCGTCCGTGCCGGCTCTTCCTGCCGAGCCCCCTTCTCGTCCGGCGTGACGAGGGGAAAGTCCTTCCGGAGGTGGCTGGCGAAGAGCGTGGCGAGGTGCCGCGAGAGACGCTCGGCGTAGTTCTTCTTGGCCGTCGAGGTTCCGTCGTCGGGGCGCTCCCCGGCGGCACGGAAGGCTTCACGGAAGGTCCGCATCGCGCGAATGATCCCACGGGCGATCGGATCCGCCGCGGAGCGAGCACGCCCGGGGAGCCGCGCTCCGCGCGGGGAGGGACCGCCCTCGGGCGGCTCCGCGGGAGGCCGCGAGGCTCGGACGCTCCGCCAGGCTCGTGCCGGCCGGGTCCCCCCCGGCCCCCCGGCCGTCACGCCCCTGGCATCCCCGCCCGCGTCGCGTCACCGCCGTGCCGCGCCGCGTCACGTCCGCTTCCGCCTAAACGCTCTCTTTAGGCGGACCGGTCCTGCCATGTCCGGCTCCACTCCGCGCCACGCCGGGCGCTCCGTTCCGCCGGGGCGCCCTCCCGCTCCGGGGCCTGCCCGCACGGCGGGCAGGCCCTGCCGCTGAGCGAAGCTGCAGCGGACACCGCCCGAGGGCTGCTGTGCGTGCCTCGCCGCCAGCAGGCGGCAAGGCACGGGCTCGGTCAAGCGCGTCACGCCGTCGTGCGCTCGGGGCGCGGTACGCGCGCCCCGCACGCGTCGCGCCGCGAGGCACGCCGGCTTCGCGCCGCGAGCACGACGACGACCGCGGCGCGGACGAGGACGACGTCATCCTCGACGACGGCCGACGAGAGCAGCGGCTGAGAGAAGAGAGTAGCTCGGCCCTCCCCTCGACGTGGCAGACGTTCTTAGCCCGTGAGGCCTCGGTGGCAGACGTCCTTTGCCTCCGAGCTGCCGCAGGCAGAGGACGTTCGGCGACGGGTGACGGCCGTGACGACGCTTCCCTTTCTCAGCCGCTACGCGGCTTCGACGGCGCGGCCGAAGGCCGCGACGTCGGGCTCTCGTCTCGGCGTTCCTGGCCGAAGGTCGGCGTCCGCCCTGGCGCGAGGTGCGCGGCGCGGCCTGGCCGCGCCTGACGCGCGCCGAGTGACAGGGCCTTACCCGCCGCGCCGGAGGCGCCGCTGCGCCCGGCGCGACGCGCGCCGTGCCCGCGCGCGGCGTGACGGGCTCTGGTCGCCCGAGCGGAGCGAGCGCCTTACGCCCGCGGCGGTTTGACATAGCGCTCCCGTGTTATGTCAAACGACCCGCACGGAGCGAAGCGCAGAGCGACGCCGCAGGCGGCGCGGTGCGGGGCGCGGAGAGGGCCGGGGTGCCCCCGCGCAGCGTCAGCGCAGCGGGACGTGACCGACCCGGGTCCGATAGCCGCGGCTATCGGACAGCAGCCCTGACGCGGTGCGGAGCGAAGGCGATCCTTCGCCGCAGCTACGCGCCGCGGCAGGGTTGCGAGGCGCGTGACGGGATGGAGAAATTGAGGCTCCACCCGGCGCGCGCCTCGCTGAGCGTCCGGCTCCTCCACCCCGGCCCTCGCAGCCGCCGCGGGCGGGGTTCCGGTCCCGTCCCTCGGCGTGCCTTCCCCTGGTCGTGCTCCTCGGCCCAGTCGGTACGCGCGACCTGGCCGGCGACGCGGGCGGGAGCGGGCACGAGCTGCGCGCGCCCGGGCGACGTCCGTCGCCCGGGCGCCCTCGCGCGGCATCTCAGAAGATGACGAGGGTGCCGGTCGGGAAGTTGCCTCGCCATCCGCATGGGAAATGCCCGTGAAGGTACCAGTAGGCCTGGCTGGCAAAGAAGCCTGGCGAGTACACGTCCGCGTACTCGGCCTCTAAGCACAGGTGAAGAATGTCCCACTGTACTGTGTCGGTGAATGCACGAGGCAGATCGTTCTCCTCGACCACAGCCCGAGTCTTCGTCGAGACCAGCGCGATCGTCAGCGGCTTCAGCTCATCGACCCGGGCATTCCACTCTTGAAACCGATTCGGATCCCTCTTTGCGACCTGCGCGCGGTACCGGTTTGCTGCCTCGAGCAGAAGGTTCTCCCACTCCAGCGAGGAGCACGATTCGATCGCCTCGTCCCAAGAGCTGAGGACGATCGCCGCTTCCGTGTCCCGCGTTCCGACAGCTCGAAACCAATGCGCTGCGCCAAGCTGTTCAAGCGTGGCGGTGGTACGGGTATGCAGTGACATCTATCGCCTCTGGTTCAGGCGACGAGGAACCTGCGGGACCGGCGCGTCGGGTGCAAGTCCAGCTGCAGATTGCTGAGAGCCAGCACGTCGCGCGAGCTCTGCCGCCTCTCCTGGGCTGAGTCCCGAGGTGCGAAGTGCGCGTCGCGTGGCCTCGACATACTCCGCATTGGAAGGCACTTGGCCGAAGCGGGCTCCCCCGACACGGAATTGATCCCAGAAGCCCTCCATGGAGGAGTGGAAGAGGAAGTGCTCCGTGCCCGGCTCGCTGAAAGCGTTGCCTCGCATGCCGAGAGCGAGCCCTTCCTCCCGAGGGATGATGCTTCCGTACGCCGCATTCTGGTTGAGGTGGTTGGCTTGCTCCCCCGAGCCACGGAGGGCCGCCTTCATGTCGGAATACGTCCCGGTCTTCAACGACTGCCACTCGACGGCCTCGTCACCGTAAGTCGCCCTGAAGTGCCCGACCCAGTCGTCTCCCGAAACAGGAACCGTAGCGGGCGTGGAGACCGCAGGAGCCCGGGGCAGTCGTGTGGGAGGCCGGGTGACGGGACCAGCTGGCGCCCGGAAGCCTTCGACCAGAAGGCCAACCTCCAAGCTCCTCACGACGTACTCGTCCAGAATTCGTCGCTTCTCCTCGTCCGTGTACTTCCCGCCGTCTGTTACCGAGTCCCACCACGAGTCAGCCAGTCGAGCATTGGCTCTCAGCACTGGGGCTGCCTGCGCAATGATCGGGGCGTACGCCTTCTGTAGATCGCCGGTGACCTTCGCACCGATCCTCTTCCAGTAGGCTGCCTGGTCCTTCGCCCAGTCCGGGCACGGCAGCCCCAAGACGCACGTCCCCGTCGGATCGGTAGCCAGGTTCGGCCTATTCCCGACGAAGGCGTAGAGGGAGGGGGAGTCGAGGGTGCCTGCGGGGTCTTCAGAGAGCCAGCTCCCGATCCCCTCTGCGATTCCGCAGCCAAAGTCGGCGCATCCCCATCGCACGTCGACGCTTACGGGCGTCGAGACCACGACGAGGTCCTGCCCGAAGAGCCGCAGACCCCCAATGCGAGTTTCCGGATAGCGCGGCTCCTCGGCATCGCCTGTGCGCGCCAGCTGCGCGGCGAGGTCCTCGTCGAGGAGCTGGGCGCCTTCGAGCGGCGCCAGGCGCTGCCGCGGGGCGTCGAGCGACTCGAGCCCGAGAGGGAAACCCGGGTGCTCCTCGCCGACGAGCGCCTGCTCGAGCACCAGCGCGGCCGGCGCCGGCTCGAGCGGCGCGAGCGCGGGCTCCCGCACGTCCAGGGGGAGCGTCGGTGAGGCGCCGCGCGGCGCCGACGCCAGCGCCGCGGGGGCCATCAGCGCCAGCGCGAGCAGGGCGAGCCAGGACCTGCGTGTCACGTCGGGGAGGAGTTTAGCGGCTGAGGAAGGAGCTGGTGTCGGCCTGGCGTCGGCTCAAGTCGGCAGCCGGTCGCGCCAGTAGCCGGGCTCCTGCCGGTGGTGAGCGACGGCGAGGATCCGGATCCGGTCCGGCTCGACGACGTAGAAGATCGAGTACTCGAAGGGCCTTCGGAGGACGAGCCGCCGCACCTCTCCTCCGATCACGGGGGAGGCCTCGGGAAAGCGCTCGATGAAGGCCACGCCGCGTATCACCTCGGCGCGAAACGCCTCCGCCACCTCGCGCGTGGCCTTGCGCGTGAAGTACCGCCGTGCGGCTCGGTACTCGTCTTCGGTTTCTCGGGGGAAGTAGGCCTTACGAGCGGGCGTCGTCACGGAAGACGTCCTCGGCCGGCCTCTCGCTCATGCGCCCGGAGCGTACGGCGTCGAGGCGTCGCTCGGACTCGGCGAGCCACTTCGCTTCCCACTCCTCCTCGGGGAGCTCGGCCAGGCTCTTGAGGAGCTGCCCGGCGAGCTCGGCCCGCTCTCTCTCGGGGAGCGACAGGGCGGCGGCGAAGACGTCTTCCCTCGTCACGGCTCGATTCTACGGCGTCCAGAGGCGCTCTACGCCTCGCCGTCGCCCCCGGAGGCGTCGGCGTCCCCGAGGGCCTCCTCTGGGTCCTCGGCCTGCTCGGCGCCCTCCCGCGCCCGCGGCGGGGGCTTCAGCCGCGCCCCGGGGTGCGTGGCCGCGTGGATCTGCTTGAGCTTGTCGATGGCCACCTGGGTGTAGATCCGCGTCGTCTCGAGCTTGGAGTGCCCGAGCATCTCCTGGACGTACCGGATGTCGGCGCCGCCTTCGAGCATCAGCGTCGCCATCGTGTGCCGGAAGAGGTGGCAGGCGCCTTCTCGCTCGATCCCGGAGGCCTCCACATAGCGCCGCACCTCGTGGCCCAGGTAGTCGGGGTTGAAGGGCTTGCCGTGGTAGGCGATGAAGAGGAAGCCCTCGTCGGGAGAGGCGACGAGCTGCGGCCTCACTTCCAGGACGTACTTGTCGACCCAGGCCAGGGCGCGTTCCCCGATCGGCACGACGCGGTCCTTCCGCCCCTTGCCTTCGCGGACCATCAGCGTCCCGCGGGTGAAGCCGACGTCGTAGAGCTTCAGGTGGCACAGCTCGCTCCGCCTTATCCCCGTCGAGTAGAGCGTCTCCAGGATCGCCCGGTCCCTCACGCCGTAGGGCGTCTTCAGGTCGGGGAGGGCGAGCACCCTCTCGACCTCCTCGACGGTCAGGATGTTCCGGGGGAGCCGGACGCCGAGCTTGGGGAGGTCGAGGTCCGAGGCGGGGTTCGACGGGACGAAGTTCTGCCGGACGAGCCAGCGGAAGAGGTAGCGGACGGCGGCCAGGAGCTGGTACTGCGTCCGAAACGACAGCGGCGAGCCGTCCTCTCGCCGGTGGTGGTAGAGCATCCGCTGGTAGCGCTCGAGGATCGGCTTGGTCACCTCCTCGGGCCTCGTGACGCCCCGCTCGTGGCACCACTCCACGAAGCGGAGGAGCGTCCACTCCCTCTTCTCGATCGTCATGTCGGTCAGGCCGCGGACGCGCTGGGCCTCCAGGTACGCCCGGACGTGAGCGAGGAGCCCGCGCGGATCGGCGCTGGCGCTCTCGAGGAGCGCCCAGCTCTTGCGGTCGCCCTTCCTCGGCACGGCCCGGCCTCAGACGGACGCGACGCGCCGCAGGCGCAGGGAAGGGCGCAGCGCGGCGCCGCCCTCCGTGGGCGGGAAGCGCAGGAGGTTCAGGCGAGGGGGACGACGGCGCGAGTACGACCGGGCGGACGGCGCGGGCGGTAGCAGCGCGTTCTCGCCCTGTTCGGCCTCGACGACGTGCAAAGCCGCGCGGACAGCGGCTCGAGGCCGTGTCTCCCGGCTCCGCGCCCCCCCCGTTTCCGGTCCGTTTTGACCCCGTTTTACCCCCGTTACCCCCCCCTCGGGACCCCGGTAGGTCGCCGTCGTAGTCGAGGCTTCCTCCCCGGCCCTCAGCCTCTCGACGTCCACGAGACCCAGGACGAAGGGGCGGTCGTCGAGCCCCTCGCCTCGCCAGAGGAGCTCGTAGACGAAGCTCTGCCCCCGCCCGCCCCGGTGGACGAGGAGGTACTCCAGCTCCACGAGCCTCCCGACGTGGATCCCCACCTGCGTGGCGCTCCAGCCCGTCCAGCGCCGCGCCTGGCGCCGCGAGAAGCGCAGGTCGCCCTGCGTGACGCCCGTCTCTTCGCACTCGGCCGCGACCGCCTCGTGGAGGAGCGAGAGGAAGCGCCGCGTCTGCGGCGGCAGCTCGTCGAGCGTCTTGCCGAGGACCTCGGCGGCGATCCGGTTGGCGGCCTCGATGTCCGCGAGCGTCACCTCGACGCACTCGACGACTTCCTTCTGCTCGCGCGGACCGGCGCGCTCGACCTCGCCGCCGATCTCGACGTGCTTGATCTCCCTCTGGTGCTGGTGCAGGAAGGCGATCGTCTCGATGAGCGTGAGGTACTTCTCGTGGTCCCGGCGCGTGCGGGTCTGGTCGTCGACGAAGGTGAGGGCGTCGACGAAGGGGTTGACGACCTTCACGGGACGCAGGAGGCGCTGGGCGTTCCTGTGGAGCCTCTCGATCCGTTCCCGCTCCTTGCGCGCCAGGAGCCCCTCGAGCGTCTGGCGCCTCCGCTGCAGCTCGTGGATCCTCCGCGTCTGCTCGCGGCTCTCGTCGACGCTGAGCCTGAGGCAGCGGTTCTCGAGCTCGGGGTCGACCTCCACGGCCGTCGTCGTCAGGAGGATCATCACCGGCCCTTTGACCCGGTAGACCTTCGTGACGAGCCGTCCCCCCTGCGGGTCCTTGCCGGTGGAGGCCATGACGAGCTCCCCCTCGCTCTGGAGGATCTTCAGCGGGTAGGTGGCCTTCTCGGCGCCCTCCTCCTCGACGATGGCCAGGACCTTGTGCGAGAGCGAGACGTCCTCGTCGAAGTAGAAGAGGCTCTTGCCGGAGACGGCGGTGTACTTCTCGCGCTGCTCCTCCGGGACGAGCGCCAGGACGGCGTCCATCAGGCTCGTCTTGCCCGCCGCCGAGCTGGACTGGATGAGGACGGCCAGCGGCCGCTCGAGGAGGCGCGAGGTGACGCCGAGGTAGGTGACGAGCTTGTTCGTGGCCTCGCCGACGAGCCCCCACCTCCCCAGGTCGGCCACGATCCGCGTCAGGAGGTCCGGGTCGGCCAGGAGGGCGAGGGCCTCCTCGGTCTCCCTGGCCGTGAGCGTGACGGCCTTCGTCTTCGGCGCGAGCGCCTCGGCGATCCTTCGCTCCTGGACCTCCTCGAGCGCGCGGAGGATGCGCCCCAGGTCGAAGCGGACGACCTCCTCCCTGACGCCGAGCTCGTGGGCGGCCTGGCGCTCGAAGAGCTGGCGCGAGCGGTAGACGCACAGGTCGAGCGTGTCCAGGTGCCACCCGGCGATCGGGCAGGGGGGCGTGAAGAGGTCCCCCTCGCGCTCGACCTTCAGGCTCACGCGCAGGGACCCCAGGGAGCGGCACCTCGAAAGGCCGCGCAGGCGGTAGCGGCGGTCCTCGAAGAGGAGCTCGGCCTCGTCCTCGCCGAGCTTCGTCAGGCCGGGAATCGCCGTCGGCGCCGTCGCCGGTGACGTCGCCGCGGAGCCGGGCTCGGCAGAAGCCTCCGCGGGGTTCGTGACGGGTTCTACGTGCGTGCTCGGCGGGTCGAGGTGCGCCTCGGCCTGTGCAAATCGACCCAGGTGCCTCGGCGCGGCCGGTTCCGGCGCGGGTCTGGAGCCGATTTCCTCTTCAGCCGCCTCGCTCGGGCCGTCTTCAGTCGCTTCGGCCGGGGCTGGAGCGGCTTCAGCGAAGCCCGGAGCCGCCTCGGCATCCGCCTTCGCCGCGACGTCTTCAGCCGCTGAAGGAGGAGCTGCCCGCTCCCGCGCGACCGTCGCCGGCGCGGCGGGCGCTGGCGCCGCATGAGCGGCGAAGAGGACGCGTCGCCCGTTGACGTGTCCGTTCCCCATCCACTCGGCCGAGCGGAGGAAGAGGCCGAGCGTCTTGTCGGCCGGCGTCATCTTCAGCGAGACCTCGTTGGCGTCCATTCCCTTGGGGAAGAGGACCCGGAAGCAAGCGATCCCGGCCGGCATCAGCTTCGAGGCGACCTTCTCGGCTCCCCGGTCGCCCGGCTCGTCGCGGTCGAAGGCGATCAGGCACCGTTCCACGCCGTACCGGACGAAGGCCGAGAGGAGCGCCTCGGAGAGGTGGACGCCCCGGCAGGCCGTGACGTTGCGGAAGCCGTGGCGGTAGAAGCTCAGGGCGTCGATCCGGGCCTCGGTGAGGACGATCTCCTTCTTCCCGGCTCCCAGCAGGCTCGGGGCGCCCTCCACGAAGGCCTCCTCGTTGAAGACGTCCTGGTCCGGTCCAGGGAGGTAGAGGTGCCTTGGCGAGGCGTGGGCGGGGTTGAGGTCGTCGCGGGTCTTGCGCCCGTAGAGGCCGGTGACGTGCCCGAGAAGGTCGACCGTGGGGACGACCAAGCTTCCGACGAAGTGGGCGTGCCCGCTCGGGCGGATCAGGCCGAGCCTCTGGAAGCGCTCCCTGACCTCCCGGCCGGCCTTGGCCACCGGCGTCGGGAGCCGCAGGCCGAGAGTCCGGTCCTGGTAGCCGAGCTTGAAGCGCGAGACGAGGTCGGGGTCGTCGAGGCCTCGCCGGGCGAGGTAGTCGCGCGCCTCGGCGCTCTCCAGGAGGAGCGCGTGGCAGAAGTCGGCGTACTCGTCGAGCGTCGTCTGCTCGTCGGCTGAGAGGTCGAAGGGGCACGGCAGCTCGGGTCCGTTCGAGCGGCGCGACACCCGCCGCGGGGCGGTGGCGTCGCCGAGGACCTGGCTGGCGGCCGTGGGGAGGAAGTCGCGCAGCAGAAGCTCGACGGCCTGGCGGAAGTCGAGGTCCTTCTCCCGCATCGTCCAGTCGACCGAGGTCCCCGCCGCCCCGCAGCCGAAGCACTGGAAGAGGTTGCGGGCGGGGTTGACGGAGAGGGACGGTGTGGCGTCTTCGTGGAAGGGACAGCGCCCGACCAGCTCCTCGCCCACCCGCCGCAGCTCGACGCCTCTGCGCCGGGCCAGCTCCTCGAGGAGGACCTCGTGCTTGAGCCGCTCGATCAGGTCGTCGGGGATTCGGGGCATCGGGTCACCTCGCGCGAAAGGCCGGTTTCCCGGAGGGGCTGTCAAGGGGGTCGGGCGGAAAAAATCGAGCCCCTTATCGTTGACAATAACGTACCAAGTTCGTACTATGTCGTCAAGGATGCTCCCCGAAACGCCCCTACACTCGCTTCCGCCATGGCGACCCGGAAGCCCAAGACCTCCGCCGCTCCTGAGACCTTCGGCGAGCGGCTCAAGCGGTTGAGACGAGAGAAGGGACTCACCCAGGCCGAGCTCGCCGAGCGGCTCGGGATCTCACGGCGTAACTACATCTACTACGAGGCCCAGGGAGGAAGCCCGTCCCCCGAGCTTCTCGCCGGGCTGGCCGACACCCTCCGGGTGACTACGGACGTCCTGACGGGGCGCCACTCCAAACCCGATCCCACCCTTCCCAGCTTCCGCCTCCTCCGCCGGCTCAAGAAGCTCGAGCAGCTCCCCCCTCACGACCAGAAAGCGGTCCTTCGGATGATCGACATGATGGCCGAGGCGAGGAGACGGGCCAGCTAGATCTCGTGGCCAGGCAAGTCCGGGCGGTGCCTTCGCAGGGGATTGTCTACGCCACCCCAGGGGAGCTGTTCGGCAGGGAAACCACTCTCACCGACGTCACGCGCCTTCTTTCGGCCATTCCTCGCTCGGCCATCACCACCGTCCTGTGCCGGCTGGGCGTCAGCCTGGACCCGGACGACTACGAGCGGACCATCAGCGACGAGCGTAGGGTTCTACGACCGCTCCTGCTGGAGCCTGGCCTCCGACGCCACGTCGAGGCCTTCGATGCCGGCCAAGAGACCGCAACCGCAGGAGTGGCGTTCTGCAGGCCACAGGTCCTGCTCGCGCTTCGTCTCGCCCAGCGCCTCTGCCCCGAGGTCGAGATGCCGACGATCCCCCAGGATGTGCTGTGGAGAATCGGCTCCGCCCTGCTCGAGATCTCCGGCCTTCTGGTGGACGCGCGAGACGCCCCCGAAGAGAGACCTGACGACCCCGGCCTGGCAAAGAAGCACGTCGCGGCCATGATGCTGGGCCTGTTCGAGGGTTCGAATCCGCCAATCTCGATCCACTCCATGAAACGGACCTTCACGATGGCCACGAGCCCGCGGTGGCAGTCAGACCGCGTGCTGCGAAGAGCCGCCGAGACGTTCCGGGCCAGCTTCGGCATCAGCGTGCAGGAGTACCTGAGCTTCCTGACCGGCCTCGTCGTGAAGTTCAGCTCCCAGCAGAATCCTGGCGCCGTCATCGAGGTGCGGATGGACGAGATCCTCCGATCGGCGCCTGCACGTGACGGGATGCGGGCTGCGCTCCGGCACGTCTCCATCCCCTATGCCGAGCTCCCGGACCGGACACCGCCTCCGGAGGAGGCCCTCCGCGACCAGCGGTTCACGCCGTTCCGCTCGCGCCCCCTGATCGCGCTCCCCGGCGAGAGGTACCTCTGCACGGACATCACGTTTCTCCGGTTGCTGTCGACCGCCGGACTGTTCTGGACGCTCAGAGACCTGCTTCCTTCGCCGAAGCAGCAGGGCGAGTTGTTCGTCGCCTGGGGCTGTCTCTTCGAGGACTACGTCCACGCGACGCTCGAGCCCACGATCGGCGAAGGCCGTTATCACCGGTCCCCGCGGGACGACGAAGGCGAAATCACTGACGCGATCATCGACTACGGGGCGGATGTCGTCCTGCTCGAGGCGAAGGCCGTCCTGCTCCAGGACGAGCTGAAGTACGGTCGCGACCTCGATGCCATCGTCGCTCGGCTGGAAGAACGACTCTTGAAGGACGATCAGCTGGTGCGTGCCCTGACTCGTCTGTTTGATCGCAGAGGCCCCCGCGCGGAAGTCCGTGGACTATTGCGGAAGCCTCTTGTCGAGCGACTGTATCCGGTGGTCATCACGTATGACCACTCCGTTTGCTCCCCCTTCATCAGCGACTACCTGGATGAGCGCCTCCGAGAGAAGCTGTCGAAGGCCGACCTTCCGAGACATCCCATCGTCCAGCCCCTGACCCTGATCGCCGCCGACGACGTCGATCTCCTCGTCCCACTGCTCAAGCACGGAGTCAAGGTACCCAGAATGCTCAAGGAGTACAGCGCGCTCGGCCGGCCGGACGTCACCTTCCACAACTACCTGTTTGACCTCGCACGGGCGATCGACCACCCCTTCAAGCATGGCACGGACTACGCACGGGTCCGCGACGAGAGCCTGCGGTTCTGGGAGGAGCAGGGGCTTCCCGCGGACACGACGTGGTGAGCCAACGGCCGACAACGCCCTACACGAAAGAGCACCGTTCAGAGCTAGGCACTCAGCTTCGACCACGCTCGACCGGTCCGCAAGGCTTCGGCCTTATCCGCTCCGATCCGCGACCTGCCGCGCGATGCGCTCGATCTCGCCGGAGCGCGCGGAATTGAGGCTGTAAGGCCCACGGCTCCCCTCGATCTGGAGGTATCCGACCTCGCCCAGCTCGCGGATCGCCTCTTCGACGTTCGGCGTCGTCTTGCACCAGTGGTTCTTGATGACGTCGAGAGACGCAGTATGCGAGCCGAAGCACCGCTGCCGCCAAAGCTTGCTCAGGACCTGGATCGCAGACGAGGAGATAGGCGGCGGTGCCACATTGGTGCGGCTCGTTTGCGGGCGAGACAGCCCGAATTGCTCCCAGGCACTCTGACGCACCGCGTCGATCCAGCTTGCATCCACCTCCGGCCAGACCTCGTCGAAGGGCGCACCTAAAGCAGCGAGGCGGAAGATCAGGTTCGCGGGGTGGACCCCGAGCTCACGAGCGATCTGGTGGGTCGGCTGCTTCATGCAGGATCGCCTCCTCTATCTCGCTGGGGAGCCTGGAGAATCGGAGCTGAAGCGCCTCGAAGCCCGGCACAGGCAGAGGGGTGGCCGTGAGGATGCTCGCTTCCTCCTCGTCCAGCTCGGCGTGGAGCACGCACCATCCCTGTCGCAGATCAAACTCGGCGTCTCCTGGCTTCAGACCAAGCCCCTTGGCGAGGGCATACACGAGCCGGACCGAGGCCGTGACGGTCGGGTTGGCGACACCATCGCGCATCTGCCGCCAGCAAGCCGCGTCGACCGGCAGGACGATCGAAAGGCGGTCCTGGCTCGATCGCAAGCAGTAGAGATCCGCGACGAATCCCCCGATGGGAGCCACGTCGCCAAGGTCGAGTGCACCGGGACAGAGCTGCCGAAGGCTCTCTTCAACACCCGAGAGAAGCCGCTGCATCTCTTCCTTGACCCTGGGCACGGTCGCCATCGCGAGCAGCCCGAGGTATTGGTCGCGCTGATCGCACAGGTCACCGATCTCCGGATCCTGGTGGCGCCGGCGCTTGAAGGCATCGGCCTCCGCGATGCGTCTCTGGCGCGTCTCCTCCTCGGACAGGGCTTCCGTCACTCCTCCTGCAAGGTGCACCAGGTAGTCCGAGAAAGCCTGCACGTAGGCACGACGCAGGGCCGCGAGGTGCCTCGTGCGGTTCTCCTCCTGCTGCTCGAGCTCGTTCTGGAGCCGCCTCGTCGCCTCGAAGGCGTCCCGCCGTTCGTCGTCGAGACGCCTCTCCGCCGCCTGCTCTCCCTTCAGCCCGGTCTCCAGCTCCTGCCGTGACTGCATCGCCGTCAGGAGCTGTTCACTGAGGGTGGCGCGCTGGCGATCGAGCTCCTCCAGCTGCGCCCGCACGTCCTCGACACGCGTCTCGGCCTCCGTCATCTGTCGACGAGCTTCCTGGAGCTGCTCGCGGTGGGACTTGATCTCGCCAGCGGCACGCCGGACGCGATCTTCGGCGACCGCCTTCTTCTCGACGGCCTCCCCGAGCGAGCGTTCGACGAGAGAGAGCGCGTCTTTGATCTCGAGCGTCTTCTGGCGGACGATCTCTTCGAGGGTCATCGCGGCCTCTGAGCTTCGGCGTTGGCCGGTACGAGGTCACGCCATGTCCCGAAGACGGCGTCGTCGAGCTTCGGGCACGAGACCACGGTCACCCGTTCCGTGACGATCCCGCGGATGGTCTCCGCGCTCTGTGGTGGGCAGAAGATCCTCATGGGCGTCGGGAGTCTGCCGTCCTGGAGGTCCTGACAGAGATCCGTGATGACGACGTCCGGGAGCTCCCGGACGTTTCGCAGCAGGTCGATCTCCCCGAGATAGAGGTGATAGTCGGGGATGTCCTTCTGGACGTAGGACGCGATGAGAGCCATGCAGAGAGCGAGGCCGAGCAGCCCTCGGTAGCGTCTGTCGCCCGGGAGCCGGCACTGGATGGTGTAGTCGAGGTCCTCGATCTCCATGTCCGGGATCTGGCTGATGCAGGTGGTCAGCTGCTCGATCTCGCGGCGCGGGAGCCCGGGTGCCACGATCCGGCCGCGGTTTCCGTAGGCGGGTAGCGAGACGGCCGCCTGGGCCTCGGCAAGCCCCCCGACCTGCCCGAGGTAGGCACGCGCCACGCTGCTGACCGACTCGCTGTGCGGCGAGAGCCGCAGCGCCGTGGTGCGCCGGTCCATCTCGAGCGGGACTGCCTTCAGCAGCGCCGGCCCGAAGCGGTTCTTCGGGACGAACAGGGGGCGGTAGATCATCGCCTTCCGCATTACGAGCACACAGTCGACGTTGTGCTCGAGGTCCTTCGGGCCCGAGATGTCACCTTTCTTGGTGACGTGGGCGACGAGGAAGACCGTGATGCCCGCGGCCTTGCACTGCCGGCAAAACTCATAGACCTGCCGGTACTTCTTCGTGGCGCTCGCGGACAAGCCGTGCCCCTGAATGGAGTCCACCACGATGAAGCGGATGCCGTGGTACTTGCCCGAGGCGTTCAGGACCTGATGCGCAAGGAAGGACGGCAGCACGTCGATGTCGTAGATGGACTCCTCGGGCTGGATGTTCCGAAGCGCCCGGTCAGCGTCTTTCGCCGGCCAGTCGCTGCACATGCGCCGCGCTCGCTGCGCCAGGTCCTGCGTGGACTGTTCCGTGAGGATGAAGAGCGTCTTCTCCCCGCGCTGCCCGAGGTCGAGGGCGATCTGGATGCCCAGCGTGGACTTCCCGATGCCCGGCTGACCAGCGACGAGATAGACGCCCCCGAGGACGAATTTCTCGATGCGGTACTTGAGCCAGCTCAGCCCGTCGGAGATCGGCAGCTCCTGGTACTCGACCTCGCCGACACCGAGAAGGCCTTCGGGTTCCGTCCCCTTCCGCTTCATTGCACCCCTCCCGCCCCAAGTCGCATGGCGATACGCGCGACGAATACGCCACCGGGCTGGCTACCTACCAGATTCGAGCCTGGCAAACCGAGATCTACCGAGAGCCTTTGAAAACGATACACCGATTGGACCTTCGTTCGACCCCCTCCGTGGCGACCGACTCCGACCGCGCTCCGCGCGGGGAGGGACCGCCCTCGGGCGGCTCCGCGGGAGGGCCGCGTGGCTCGGACGCCCCGCCAGGGCCGCGCCGGCCGGGTCCCCCCCGGCCCCCCGGCCGTCACGCCCCTGGCATCCCCGACCGCGTCGCGTCACCGCCGTGCCGCGCCGCGTCACGTCCGCTTCCGCCTAAACGCTCTTTAGGCGGACCGGTCCTGTCATTCCCCGCTCCACTTCGCTGCGCTCCGTTCCGCGGGGGGCGGCCCTCCCGCTTCGGGGCCTGGCCGCCTCGCGGCCAGGCCCTGCCGCTGAGCCAAGCTGCAGCGGACACCGCCCGAGGGCTGCTGTGCGTGCCTCGCCGCCATCAGGCGGCAAGGCACGGGCTCGGTTAAGCGCGTCACGCCGTCGTGCGCTCGGGGCGCGGTACGCGCGCCCCGCACGCGTCGCGCCGCGAGGGACGCCAGCTTCGCGCCGAGGACGGGGAGACGCTCATGACCACGGGGACGTCGACGACCACGTCCATGAGGACGGTGGCCTCCGTGACGACGGCCTCGATGACGGCCTCGTGCGGCGGCCGTTCGGAAAGGGGGCCAGTCGGGCGCTCGGAAAAGGAGCCACCCCCAGGCCTGACCGCAGACGAGAGCGGCGGCTGAGAAAAGAGAGCGGCTCCGCCTTCCCCTCGACGTGGCAGACGTTCTTAGCCTGGGAGGCCTCTACGGCAAACGTCCTTTGCCTCCCGGCTGCCGCAGGCAGAGGACGTTCGGCGACGGGTGACGCCCCTGACGACGCCTTCCTCTCTCGGCCGCTCCGCGGCTCCGGCGGCTCGGCCGTAGGCCGCGACGTCGCGCTCTCGTCTCGGCGCTCCTCGCCGAAGACCGGCCTCCGCCCTGGCGCGAGGTGCGCGGCGCGGCACAGCCGCGCCTGACGCGCGCCGAGTGACAGGGCCTTGCCTCGCGTTCGGGCCGGGCCTGCGGCCCGGCACGCGCAGCTGGACAGTCGCCCGGGCGAGGGCCTCCGGTGCCCGAGCCCGCGCCTTACGACCCCGGCGGTGCCGCCGCATCTTCAGATCGGCGGCACGGCCCGCCGCACGTAGCGGCAGCGGAGGAGGCGGGACGCGTAGGGGCGCGGGGCTCGCCGCGCAGGCGTAGCCGGAGCGGCTTTACGTCAGCCCGGCGTGGCCGAATGCGCATTCGGCCACGGGGCGCGTCGCGAAGCACGTGACCGCGGGAGGGCCGGGGAGGGACCCGCGGGCGCGCGCTTCGCCCGCGCCCTCACGCTCCTCAGCCCCGCCCCCCGAAGCCGCCGGGGGCGCCTTTCCGGCGCCCTCCCTCGGCGGCTCTCCTCAGCGCTCCCAATCGCCCTCAACCTTTATCCTTAAGCCCTGACCCCGAAGTTTCGTTTGTCCTTAAGTGCCCCGGAGTCTTTGCTCACGGCTGTAACCCGTTTACGACGTCGTCTTCCCAAGCGTGGCCCGCCTTCAGCCACGGTGTATTCGGAAGGGAAGGGAAGCCACTCCGGCATCGCGCCTCTCGCTTCGCGAAGTCAACTACCGCCTGAAACCGCTTCCGATAATAGAAGCCCACCTTCTGAAGCCGTGGCGCCCACACCACAAACACCTCGTCGTCTGACCGTAGCGCGTCACTGTCACCGCGGTCATAGAGGTGCAACGCGTCGAGGATCTCGCTGTAGCTGTCGTTGGTGACGTAGAGATAGCCGGTCGTCTCGTTCTCTTCAAAGACCAGACCGAATCGAGATCCGTCCAAGGGAATCTCATACGCTCCCTCGCCCCTGTATTCCAGCGGGTGAGCGATCACCTTCTCTCTCTTACGGAACAGCATCTTCATCAAAGAGGCGGCTTAGGGGGCCTTGGGACAAGCGGCTTCAGCTGCGGGTCGAGGGTCTGCCATCTGTACCAATCAACCGCAGCATGTTCCTCCGGCCACAGAGGCTCGAGATTAAACCCCGCGTTCCGGAGATTCGGGGGTACGAGAGTGAAGCGCTGCGGCACGAATCGATGACTCAGTTCCATCGACTCGACGTCTCCCGTCACCGGATTCACGCGTTGGGGCGCTGACGTCTTGCCCTGGTTCTTCCAGAACCGCTTCTGGACAGTCGAGAACGCTGGCGGCTTCCCTTTAGCCGTCTTCATGACGATGGACCGCCCCACCTGCCAACGTGTTTTCGGCGTCGTCACGCCCGCTTCTTCGAGCAGAAAGCCAACCCGGCCAGAAGAGACCGCTCTGGCGACGCCCGTGGCAGCCTGAGCCCCTCCATAGGCCAGAAGCGCGTCGCTCGCGCCAAGCTCTCCACCGACCATCCCTGAGGAGAAGTACTGGCCCGCCGCTTCGTGCGTCTCGATCCGAGCGAAGGCGGCTTCGTGGCTCCCGATCAGAGTCCCGATCGGATTCGTCACGAGCCCTTTCACACCAGCCACACGGTCCATCGTTCTCTGCGCCGCCGCATCGTTGCCCGCGACGCCGGCCCAGAAGTCGTACGACGCCTTGTGCGGCTCGCTCGCGGTCTTGAATGCGAGGTTGACGACGCCCGCTGCCCCTCCCGCGGCACGCTGCGCGTTCCGGATGGGATGCAGGAGCATCCCCTCTGCGTATCCCAGCGCGATGTCCCCGGCGAAGGTGAGATCGTCCACGCACGGCCGGTCGTTCCACCAGCCGCACGTTCCGAGGGGATCCGTCGCCAAGTTCGGTCTATTCCCCACGAATGCGTAGAGGGATGGGGAGTCGAGGGTGCCTGCGGGGTCTTCAGAGAGCCAGCTCCCGATCCCCTCTGCGATTCCGCAGCCAA
>WBZR01002345.1_pt1 | contig 19806 bp, 17 predicted proteins | sample 5204231 | NCBI WGS metagenome assembly WBZR01 (sample SAMN12412403, study PRJNA552823) | activated sludge metagenome | isolation source: activated sludge from anammox sidestream of wastewater treatment plant... | place: USA: Virginia | collected 2017-08 | reverse complement strand
GCCTGCTTTCGCACCTGCTCGACTTGTCTGTCTCACAGTTAACCTGGTTTCTAGCCATACCCTCAACGCACGATTGCCAACCGTGCTGAACCAAGCTTCGCGCTCCTCCGTTACTCTTTGGGAGGAAACCGCCCCAGTCAAACTGACCCGCACGCACTGTCCCCCGCCTGGCTATACAGGAATCGGGGTTAGAATTCTAATTAACTTAGAGTGGTGTTTCACATTGCGACTCCACGAACCCCGAAGGGCTCGCTTCCAAGTCTCCCACCTACGCTACGCAAAATTAATCAAAACCCAATACCAGCTTACAGTAAAGGTGCATAGGGTCTTTCCGTCCTACTGCGGGCAGGCGGCATCTTCACCGCCATTACAGTTTCGCCGAGATCCTCTCCGAGACAGTCGTTCAGTCGTTACACGATTCGTGCAGGTCGGAACTTACCCGACAAGGAATTTCGCTACCTTAGGACCGTTATAGTTACGGCCGACATTCACGGGGACTTGGCCACCGAGCTTCGCCTTGCGGCTGACAAGATGGTTTGATCTTTCCGCATTGGTCACGTGTCACACCCTATACGTCGTCTTCACGACTTGGCAGAGTGCTGTGCTTTTGTTAAACAGTCGCTAAACGCTATTTACTGTGGCTCACCGAAGTGAGCACCTCTTCTCCCGAAGTTACGAGGCAAATGTGCCGAGTTCCTTAGAGAGGTTTCTCTCGCGCGCCTGAGTGCGTTTACACTCACCCACCTGTGTCGGTTTGCGGTACGGGTCACCCGGGGAACAACTGCGAACTTTTCTCGGCACGGAAGCCCACCCATGCGCTTCGGGCGAACCCTAAGCTCAACATTCAATTGTCTAGTGGATGTCCTTCCATGCGTCCTTCGCAGCCTTAACCCGGGCAAGCGCAGGAATATTTAACCTGCTGTGCATCGTTTACGCCTTACGGCCTCAACTTAGCTCCCGGCTAACCCTGGGAGGACGAACCTGGCCCAGGAAACCTTGGGTTTACGGCGAACAGGATTCTCACCTGTTTTATCGCTACTCGTGTCTGCATTCTCACTAAGCAACGCTCCACTTTCCGTTTCCGTCCAGCTTCGCAGCGTTGATTACGCTCTCCTACCACTGAATCCCAGCGAACTGGAATCCAATCCATAGCTTCGGTATGTGATTTGATCGCCAATCATTTTCGGCGCGACATCGCTCGATGAGTCAGCTATTACGCATTGTTTAAATGATGGCTGCCTCTAAGCCAACATCCTCACTGTCTAAGCAACGTCACATCCTTTCCACTTAATCACATTTCGGCACCTTAGCTGATGGTCTGGGCTGTTGCCCTCTCGACTACAGATCTTATCACCTGCAGTCTGACTGCTCTGGTACTGGGACCGACGGTATTCGGAGTTTGATTGGTTTTGGCAGCCTGGTGGGGCCCCTAAGCCATTCAGTGCTCTACCTCCGCCGGGTACTTCCAGAACACTCGCCCTCAAGCGATTTCGGAGAGAACCAGCTATCACGGGGTTTGATTAGTCTTTCGCTCCTACTCTCAAGTCATCTCAGGATTTTTCAACATCCACGAGTTCGGTCCTTCACTGCGTGTTACCGCAGCTTCAACCTGCTCAAGAGTAGATCACCTCCGCTTCGGGTCTATTGCCAGCGACTGATCGCGCTATTGGCACTCGGTTTCCCTTCGCCTCCAGTCCAGAAGACCTTAGGCTGGCCACTGACAATAACTCGCAGACTCATTATGCAAAAGGCAAGCTGTCACCCAGCCCATTCTAAATCCTGAAGAACCAAACTTCGTTTCAATCTCGTTTTCGTTTTCTGCAAGGAGGAGCCGTAACTTTTCAGTCGGCGCTCCCGCTCCGTTGCTTCTTCACGATCTCAATAGGCTTCATACGACATCAGCATTCATTCTTTGTACCTTTGAAGTTGTGATGCTCTGTGAATCGCCACTTTAAGTCCTCGGCGAAGCCAATGTAAATTTGGCCGGCTCTCGGACTCTTCCGCAGATAAACGCAGAACATCAGATTCCTCTGGGTTCAGAATGGGCTGGGCTCCAACACATTGTAGGCAGATGGTTTCAGGTACTATTTCACTCCGCTCGCAGCGGTTCTTTTCACCTTTCCCTCGCGGTACTAGTTCACTATCGGTTGCCAAGGAGTATTTAGCCTTATCCCATGGTCGGGACGGATTCGCACAGAGTTTCGCTTGCACCGTGCTACTTGGGATGCCCCTAGACGTCCTTTCGTTTTCGCTCACCCGGCTGTCACGGTCTATGGCCCAGCTTTCCAGAAGGTTAAACTAACGATCAGACTATCACATTGAGGTCCCGCAACCCCGGCAGGACAAGTCCTCCCGGTTTAGGCTCTTCCGCTTTCGCTCGCCACTACTGACGGAATCACTTCGTTTTCTTTTCCTGCGGTTACTGAGATGTTTCACTTCACCGCGTCTCGCTTTGCCGGACTATGCATTCATCCGGTCAATATCCAGATGTAACTCTGGATGGGTTGTCCCATTCGGAAATCCACGGCTGATAACGCCTGTTTGCGGCTCACCGTGGCTTATCGCAACTTACTACGTCCTTCATCGCCTCTTGGCACCAAGGCATTCACCATAAGCCCTTAGTAGCTTGATCAGATATTTGAGAGCCGTCATTGCGGACGGCCACTCAGCGAATTGTAATTTTTGCCCAATTTTTACCTATGTGTAGTTGTCAAAGAACGCTCCGCTCCGTCCTCCGGGAGGAAGGTCTCCCTCCTGGGGGTCGCGCGGCAAAACCGTTTCGAAAATGGTGGGCGTGACTGGACTTGAACCAGTGACCCTGCGCTTATCAAGCGCATGCTCTAACCAACTGAGCTACACGCCCAACGAAGTTGGTGGAGCTGAGGAGACTCGAACTCCTGACCTATAGCTTGCAAAGCTACCGCTCTACCAACTGAGCTACAGCCCCGGGCCGGGCGCGGAGTTTCGCGGGTGGGGTGTGGAAGGAAGCCGGTCCGCCGTCCGCACCCCGCCTGCCGCACCGACAGGCGTTCGATTACTGCCATTTTCGCGTCAAAGAACAGGCTCGCTTGAAAATTGAACTGTGCGATAAGGTGTTGAGCCGGCCACATCTTGCGATGTGTTCGACCTCGGAAGTCCGGTTTTGATCCCGGACCCGTGGTTTCTCCTTAGAAAGGAGGTGATCCAGCCGCAGGTTCCCCTACGGCTACCTTGTTACGACTTCATCCCAATCACCAGCCATACCTTCGGCACCTTTTGAGGGGCGACTTCGGGTACAACCGGCTTTCATGATGTGACGGGCGGTGTGTACAAGGCCTGGGAACGTATTCACGGCGCCGTAGCTGATGCGCCATTACTAGCGATTCCAGCTTCATGCCGTCGAGTTGCAGACGACAATCTGAACTGGGCCCGGTTTTCTGGGATTTGCTCCACCTAACGGTCTTGCTCCCCTCTGTGCCGGGCATTGTAGTACGTGTGCAGCCCTGGCCGTAAGGGCCATGCTGACTTGACGTCATCCCCACCTTCCTCCTCGTTGAAGCGAGGCAGTCTGTCCAGAGTGCTCCCAGTTAAGGGGTGGCAACAGGACACAGGGGTTGCGCTCGTTGCGGGACTTAACCCAACATCTCACGACACGAGCTGACGACAGCCATGCAGCACCTGTGCAAGCTGATATTGCTATCTCGTCCCCCTTTCAGGGTTCTACTACTTGCATGTCAAGGCCAGGTAAGGTTCTTCGCGTTGCATCGAATTAAGCCACATACTCCACCGCTTGTGCAGGCCCCCGTCAATTTCTTTGAGTTTTAACCTTGCGGCCGTACTTCCCAGGCGGCGCATTTAACGCGTTAGCTTCGCCACAAAAGGGGTCGATTCCTCTTACAGCAAATGCGCACCGTTTAGGGCCAGGACTACCGGGGTATCTAATCCCGTTTGCTCCCCTGGCTTTCGTGCCTCAGCGTCAGGAAATGTCCAGAGACTCGCCTTCGCCACTGGTGTTCCACTTGATATCTACGCATTTCACTGCTACACCAAGTATTCCAGTCTCCCCTCCATTCCTCGAGCCGAATAGTTTCCGATGCCATTTCGGAGTTGAGCTCCGAGCTTTCACATCAGACTTACCCGACCGCCTACGCACCCTTTACGCCCAGTGAATCCGAACAACGCTTGGGACCTCTGTATTACCGCGGCTGCTGGCACAGAGTTAGCCGTCCCTTCCTCTTTCGCTACTATCAGCTCACGACGTGTTGGGTCGTAAGGTTTGATCGCAAATGACAGGGGTTTACGGGCCGAAGCCATTCATCCCCCACGCGGCGTCGCTCCATCAGGCTTTCGCCCATTGTGAAAAATTCTCGACTGCTGCCACCCGTAGGTGTCTGGACCGTGTCTCAGTTCCAGTGTGGCTGGTCGTCCTCTCAGACCAGCTACCCGTCTTCGCCTTGGTGGGCCGTTACCCCACCAACTAGCTGATAGGCCGCGGGCTTATCGAAGAGCGTCAGGCCTTGCGGTCCCCGACTTTAAGTTCCGGAAGATGCCCTCCAGAAATGTCATCCAGTATTAGCTTACCTTTCGGCAAGTTATTCCAGACTCTACGGCAAATTACCCACGTATTACGCACCCTTTCGCCACTCTCACTATCAAATATTGCTACCCGATAGTAATCGTTCGACTTGCATGTCTTATCCACGCCGCCAGCGTTCGTTCTGAGCCAGAATCAAACTCTCCGTATAAAAACGTTAGTTTAACTCTTGTCCGAGGGTTAATCGGACAGATTACAATTTAAAACTCTCCAGACCGGAACCACTAACTGCTTCCAGCCTGAAGGGGCTCTCACTTATCGCACAATTCAATTTTCAAAGAGCTGAGACGTCACCGTCTCGAAATCTTCCTCCACCCATTTTTGCCTCCATGCATGGAGGACAAAAAACCGAGTGCCGTTTTATTCGCCTAACCCGGCAGCTCAGGTTTGAGTTGTAATGCGCGCGGGATACTGCATTGCGCGCCAGCTGTTCGCTTGGTTTCGCTTCCAGCCCCTTCACCAGTTCGGTGAAGGACGCACAAGCTATCAGGAGACAAACAAAGCGCAAGCTTTTTCTAAACTTTTTTTTCGCCTGTTTTCTTCAATAAAATCAGGCCCTTCCTGCATGTGTGTCCCTCCAGGAGAAAATTTTTCTTCGACCAGTCCCCGGTTCAGCGGCGGGACACACCCGCTGGTTCCTGCTGAAAGATCAAGCGCAACCCTTCCAGGGTCAAATAAGGTTCCACCCGCGTGATTTCAGGCAGTTTCGCCGCCAGCAAACGCGCGTACGTCCCGGTGGCCACCACCGGTAATCGCGCCGTCCGCAATTCGTGTCGCAAGCGGAGGATCAACTCCCGGATCAAACCGCGATACCCGTGGACGGCCCCGATCAACATCGCCTGCCGGGTGCTCCGGCCGATGATTGATCCAGGCTCGCGAATTTTCAGTCGCGGCAGAAGGGCGGTTCGCTCGTGCAAATAATCCGTCATCGCCGCCAATCCCGGCGCGATTATGCCGCCGACATAATTCCCGCGCCGATCCACCACGTCGAACGTGACGGCGGTACCGAAATCCACCACGACAACCGGAGCGCCGAAGTGATGGTGCGCCGCAGCCGCATTCGCCAGGCGGTCTGCTCCGATCGAATCCGGTCTCGGGTAATCAATCCCCACTTCACGCAATGTCTGCGGGGTGAGTTCCGTCGCGCGGAGATGCCACATCGTTCGAATCATCCGGCGGACCGCGGGCGTCGCCCGCGGCACGACGCTGCATAATGCCGCCCGCGTCAATTGATTTCGTCCCACAAAGGTCAGCAACCGCCTCGCGGCAGTTCCGTCAAGGAAGCCGGCGGTCGGCAGATCAACCCGCCGCCGCACACGCCGTCCGTCGGCCAAACCGATGTGGGTATTGGTGTTCCCGATGTCAACGAGCAAAATCATCTGGTCCAGGTGACGTCGCCACCGACAATCCGCTCCAGCCCGCCATGTTCCGTGCGCAACAACAGGGCGCCCTCGCCATCCAGCGCCTCCGCACGCCCGCAAATCTTCCGTCGCCCCATCTCCACCGTGACCTGCCGGCCGATGGTGGTGCATTGGGCTTCCCACTCATCCGCGAGCGCCGGGAATTCCCCGCGCAAGATCCGCGCATAATCCCGGTCGAGCTCCCGCAAAATGGCCGTGGCCAGCTCCGCCCGCGCCACCGGCCGGCCCAGCGCCAACCGCAACGAGGTGGCGGTCTTTCTCAGCTCGCCGGGAAACTCGGTCTCGGTGAGATTCACACTCACCCCGATTCCCAGCGTAATATGTTTCACGCGATCCACCTCCGCGCTCAACTCGGTGAGGATTCCCGCCACCTTCCTCCCGCCGGTCAGAATATCGTTCGGCCATTTGATCTCGGCGCGCAATCCCGTCACCGCCCTGATCGCCCGCGCCGTCGCGGTGGCGGCCGCCACGGTGAGCTGCGTCGCTTCCTGCGGTCGTAATCGCGGGCGCAACAGGATCGAAAACCAAAGCCCTTTGCGCATGGGGGAAATCCATGCCCGCCCCAACCGGCCGCGACCCTTTGTTTGGGCTTCCGCAAACACCACCACGCCTTCGCCCACGCCGTCGCGCGCCAGTTTTTCCACGATGTCATTGGTGGACGTGGTGCGCGCAAACACACGGATCTCGCGGCCGACCACCTCCGTGGGGCCCAGACGGGCCAGCAGGTCATCCGCATGCAACACGTCGGGCGTATTCACCAGGCGATACCCCAGAACCGGACTGGCCTCGATGCCATAACCCAGCCGCCGCAATTCTTCAATTCGCGCCCAAATGGCCGCGCGGGTGACGCCCAGGCGCTGCGACAATTCGGAACCGGAAACTCCGCCGTTTTCCGCCGCCCGCAACGCCATCAGAATTCGGGTGTCCATGGTCATGTTCCGCGCGTTTTTGTATCTGCCCGCAGGCCTCAACGCAAGTTTCCTCCGTCACTTTCCGTGCACGTTCAGGATTGAATCCAGCCGCTGCTCCCCACATGCTGTCCGGGTGAGCCATCTGGCAAACGCGCGAAAGGTTTTCGACACGGAAATCGCCGCCCTGCGCGCAGTGCGGACGCAACTGGACCGGTCGTTTGACGCCGCGGTCACCGGAGTGCTGCAGACCCTGAACCAGCGGGGGAAAATCGTCGTCGTTGGCATCGGCAAATCCGGCAACGTCGGGGCAAAGATCGCCGCCACCCTCACCAGCACCGGCACCGCCAGCGTGGTGCTCAACAGCGTGGATGCGCTCCACGGAGATCTGGGGATCATCAATGACGGGGACGTCATTCTTGCGCTCAGTTATTCCGGTGAATCGGAGGAATTGCTCAACCTGCTGCCGGCGATCAAGCGTTTCTCCGTCAAGATCATGGCGCTGACCGGTGGCCCCAAATCCACCCTGGCCCGGCACAGCGATCTGGTGCTGAACGTGCGGGTGCCCAGGGAAGCCTGCCCCTTCGCGTTGGCGCCCACCTCCAGCACGACCGCCATGCTCGTGATGGGTGACGCCCTGGCCATGGCCGTCATGCAGGCGCGCGGCTTTAAACCCCGGGACTTCGCCAAATTTCATCCCGCCGGCGCCATCGGCCGCGCCCTGCTTCTGCGCGTCAGCGAAATCATGCGCACCGGCGCCCGTTATGCCACTGCGGATGGCCACCTCACCGTCAAGGAAGCGTTGCTGGCGATGACCCGGGCCAGGTCCGGCTGCCTGGCCGTGGTCAACGAACGTAATAAACTCGTCGGCGTGTTCACCGACGGCGATTTCCGCCGTCAGATGTCGGCGGATGAGCACCTGCTTTCCCGCCCGCTCAAATCCGTGATGACCCCCCGCCCGGTTTTCATCCGGGACACCGCCCTGGCCGTGGAGGCCGTCAAGACGTTCAACGAACGCAACATTGACGACCTGATCGTGGTGAACGCGCGCAGGGAACCTGTCGGCTTGATTGATTCCCAGGATTTGCCCAAACTCAAAATCATGTAGCCAACCGACTCGACGCCGCCCGCATGAAACAACTCTCCAACCCCGCTCGCCTTTCCCCTTGCGGCGGCAACCGCCGCCCCACCCGGGTTGGGCACGGTGCCCGGCGGGCGGCCCCTCGTTGGCGGTTGGTTCATCCGAACGCGACGGCGCCATCGCGTTTGGCCAGGGCCGCCACCACCTCCGTCGAAAAATTATGAAATCCTGCTTCCGCTTCCCCCTCGCCTTGCTGCTTCTTGTTGCCGCCATGAGCGTCCCAGCTGAAACCAACACCAGGATCACCACCGCCACTTTCCAGTGGCAAACCAGCCACCACGGCACCTGGCAATATCTGCAATACCTGCCGCCCGGCTACGACCCGGCCGGGTCAAAAAAATGGCCGCTGATGCTGTTCCTCCACGGTGCGGGGGAGCGCGGCAGCGATGTCCATCGCGTGGCGATCCACGGTCCCCTGCACCACGTCCAGCAGGGGCAGCATTTTCCGTTCATCATCGTCGCGCCGCTGTGTCCCGCGAACCAGCTCTGGAAAAACGAACCGCTGCTGGCGTTGCTTGATCACCTCGTCGCCACCCACCGGGTGGACGAAAAGCGCATTTACCTGACCGGGCTCAGCATGGGCGGCTATGGCACCTGGAACCTGGGCATCGCCCACCCGGAACGATTTGCCGCCATCGCCCCCATCTGCGGCGGGGCGAACATGATTGATGTGATGCTGGGCACCTGGGACAAGAAAAGCGCCTTGCAACAACTGCCCATCTGGGCCTTTCACGGCGCGGAGGATGAGGTCGTGCCGGTGACGGAATCTGAACGCGTGGTCAATGCCCTCAAAAAAGGCGGGGTCAAAAACATCCGGCTCACGATCTATCCGCAGACGAAACACGACTCCTGGAAACCGGCCTACGCCGATCCCGGATTTTATGAATGGCTGTTGAAGCAAAGCCGCTGACCGGTGGCGCGCCGATCCGCTTCAGTCCCTGATCCAGGGCATGAGCCCCAGCTGGGACGGCCGGACAAAATTCTGCAATAACTCCCAATTGGTGCGACTAGCCGTGTCCGCACGCGGTGGTTGCACCAGCACCACCCGCGCCGCCGGCCGGAGCCGCACCGGCAATGCCTCCAGCGCCAGGCGCACCTGATTGATCGCACCCAGTTTGTTGGGACAAACCACCACCGGCCTGGCGGCCAGCGCGAGAAGCAGATCGCGCGAATCAAAATCCACCCCCAACGGACTGAGCAACCCACCCGCGCCCTCCACCACCACGACTTCAAAGGCCCGGCCCACCCGGCGAATTTGCGTCACCACTTCGCGCAGGCGCACCCGGCGACGTTCCCGGGCGGCCGCCAGCACCGGGGCAATCGGCGCGCGAAAATGCCAGGGATTCACCTCGTCGAGCGACAGCACTTTGCCGGCGGCGGCGTGCAAAATCCGCGCATCCCCGCGCCCCCCGGACGCGACCGGTTTCAACGCGGCGACACAGAATCCCCGCCGCCGCAACTGCAGCGTGGCCAGCGCCGCAAAAACCGTTTTTCCCACGCCGGTGTCCGTGCCGGTCACGAAAAGAATTTGCGGCGGCTTCATTGGGCGCGGCCAAACTTCCGTTCCAATTCGCGGTAATCCAGCTCGATGAGCGTGGGACGCCCGTGCGGACAGGTGTACGGCATGGCGCAATGACGCAGGTCCGCAACCAGGTTCTCCAATTCCGGCCCCGCCAGGGGATCATTGGCCTTCACCGCGTGGCGGCAAACCGTTTTTGCCACCACCGCCTCCCCCAACCGCGCGGAATTGATGCCCTGTCCCGCAGCCTTCAGTTCATCCACCAGATCGAGCATGAACTGCCGCGCATCGCCCACCTTGACGAACGGTGGCAGTGCGTCCAATAAAAAGGTCTGCTCGCCAAACTCACTCAAACCCACGCCGAGACGCGTCAACAACTCCAACTGGCCGCGCAGAAAACTGGCGTCCCGCGGCGACAGTTCAACCGTCTCCGGCAGCAGCAGTTTTTGCGACGGTGCGAGCTCCTTGCGCTCCAGGCGCGTCAACATCTGCTCGAATAAAATGCGCTCATGCGCCGCGTGCTGATCCAGCAGCACCAGTCCCCGATCCGACTCCAGGACGACGTATAGCCGCCCAATCACGCCCACCAGGCGCAGCGGCACGGCCAGCAACGGCACCGCCGCCCCGGCGGCTGGGGATGATTCCGGTGCGCGGGGCGCCTCCTTGCCGCCGTTCTCCGGGGGGGCGGCTGCGGGCGGGAGCGGCACCGGGGGACGCGCCGCCTCCGGGCGCGCCGGCGCGAATCCCATTTTTAATGCGCCCGGTGCAGGGGCGCGCGACACCGCCACCGACGGCGGACTGGAAAAGTGGGGCAACGGCGGAGTCGTCAGTTCGCGCGGCAATGTCAAATCCCGGCCCACCGCCAATGGCGCGGCCGACCCGACGATGTTCCGGCGCATCGGGTCCGGTTCCGCCACCGCCGGACCGGACTGGTGAAAGGTCAGCAACGCCTGCCGCACCGCCTCCGCCACGGCGCGGGAGACCTCCCGCTCGCGATGGAACTTCACCTCGCGCTTGGTGGGATGAATGTTCACGTCCACCGCCGCCGGATCAATCTCCAGAAACAAACAACCCACCGGATAGCGTCCCTTCATCAACGCGGTGTGGTAGCCCTCCAGCAGGGCAAAATTGACGCCACGATTTTCCACGGGGCGGCGATTCACAAACACATGCTGATCCTGGCGGTTTGCCCGTGATACCCCCGGCGCGCCCAGCCATCCCCAGACTCGCAGCTGCGACCGTGCTCCGGCACCCGCCGGCGGCGGCCCGGGAAGCGCGGTTTCGAAAGATTCCGTCTCGTCCAATGATTCTCCGCCTCCCGCAATCGTCGCCGTGAAATCCACCGCGACCAGTTTTACCTCGCCGAGCAGCGCGCGAATCCGCTCCCGCAAGGCGGTCAGTTGTTCCGTCGGCGCCGCGCCCGAACGCTGCGCCGGCAGCTGCCAGACCGTGCGCCCGTCCTTGAGAAAGGTGAACGCCACGTGCGGAAACGCCAGGGCTGCCAGCGTGAGATAATGCTGGATGTGGGCGGCCTCGGTTTCCTCCGTCCGCAAAAATTTCCGGCGGGCGGGCAGGTTGAAAAACAACTGGCGCACCTCGACACTCGTGCCGGGGGCGCAACCGGCCGCTTTCACCGCCATAATCCGGCCGCCATTGACCACTACTTGCGTGCCTTCCGGCGCCGCCTGGTCGCGTTCGCGGGTCGTCAACGTGAAACGACTGACGCTGGCGATGCTGGGTAGCGCCTCCCCCCGAAATCCCATGGTCGCAATCACCGCCAGATCCTCGGCCCGGCTGATCTTGCTGGTGGCGTGCCGTTCGAGACAGAGCAGCGCCTCGTCCCGGTTCATCCCGCTGCCATCATCCGTCACCCGCACCAGACTGCGCCCGCCCGCCTGGATCTCCACAAGAATGCGCGCCGCCCCGGCATCCAGCGAGTTTTCAACCAGTTCCTTGACGATGCTCGCCGGTCGCTCAATCACCTCGCCTGCGGCGATTTGATTGGCGACCTGTTCCGACAACAGGCGAATCCGACTCATCAGTCAGCAGAGTGACGAGAGAGGCCGGACAAGTCAAATGCGGGCCGCATCACGACGGTTTCAAAAACCAGGCATCCGCGGTCCCGATCCGCGCGGCCCCGGCGGCCATCAACTCGCGCGCCGCCTCCGGGTTACGGATGTTGCCGACCGCTTTGAGTGAGATCTGCGGCGCCAGCGCGTCGCGGAGCGCCTTGATCTCCTCCCTGCTGACCCGGCCGTCCGGCCAGAAATCCGTGCCGGTGGCCACGGCTTTCACCCCGGAATCCGCCACCAGTTCGATGAGCCGCGTCCACTCTGCGGGCGTCACGGCGGCATGTTCGAACGCCACGCACACCGGTCGTTCCTCCGCCGCCTCCACCACATCATGAATCTCCCGCAACAACAGGCGGGAATTCCCATGCTTCAGCTGGTCCAAACTCAGCACCAGCTCGATTTCCTGGGCGCCCAGATCAATCGCCACCTCTGTCTCATAACGCTTCACATCGCGATCATTCAGCCCCAGCGGAAACCCCACCCACGCAATCAACTGCGTGGCGCTTTCCTCCAGCGCCGCCGCCGCCGCAGGCAGTTGCGCGCTCGCCACGAGCAGGGCGCGGACGCCGTGATCGCGCGCGGCTGCGCAAACCCCGGTGAATTCCTGCGGCGAGCGCATTGGTTTCCAGAATGCCAGTTCGAGGCCCCCGGCCAGAGCCATGATGGAAGATTGTGTCATACTGCCAACGGCTTGAGTTCCCGCCAACCCGGACGCGGAACGCGTCCCCGGATCGCGTGGGGCGGTCGGCCCGATGGCAAACCCGGCCCCTTCCCAAATGGTAGCGCAATCACTCCACCCAAGACAACCATCAGCGTGAGGCGGCGGAAGAGGCGCGCGCCGGCGGTCGGCCGGTTCAGCGCAGTCGTGGGTCGCGAACGAACTCGGCGCGCAAGTCCAACATCAATTGGTTGCGCCCGCCACGGTGTACGGCAACCCCCTTGAGTTCCGCCGCCACGGTGGGCGCGGTGCGGGGAAAATACGGGTCCACCGCCAGTTCCACGTCCCCCAACGCCGCCGGCCGCCCTGCGATGGGATTGTTGGCTGCGCGCAAATCCATCAATGCCTGCGATGGCGTCTTGAGCCAGAAATTGTCCAGCGGCACCGGTGCTTCGATCCGGTCGAAACGCCAGAGCCAATAGCCCACCGCCGAGGCCGGCTCGTTCGTGCGCGCCCACTGCACGCACTGCGGCCGTGTCCTCAGTTGCGGCGTGCCCGCCAGTTCCGCGCACAACCAGACCCGCGCGGCGTTCAGTTCCTGGTGCAGCGTGACGGCCGCCCAACCGCCTCGCGGATCGGAGGGCGGCCAGTCAGTCCATGGCCGGTAGCCGAGCGCCCGCTTCAAACCGCGCTGATCGGGAAAACGGTCTGCAGCGTCCGCGAGGTACAGGGCAAAACCCAGGCCGATTTGGTGGAGGTTGGAAAGACAGGACGCCTGCCGCGCCCGCGCCCGGGCCCGGTTCAAAGCCGGGAGCAGCAGCGCGGCGAGAAGACCGAGGATGACAATGACCACCAGCAATTCCATGAGAGTGAACGCGCGGCGCATGGCGGATTCATTGATCGTGCCGGCCCGGCGGCAGCGCAAACGCCACGTACGCGTCTCCATAAGGCGTGCCGAGCTTGTTCCCACCACACGCGGCAATGACGACATATTGCCGCCCGTTCACCGCGTAGGTGGCGGGAGGTGCATTGCCGGTGAACGGCAACTGCCCCGACCAAAGCGCGGCGCCCGTGTCCTTGTCGTAAGCCCACAGCTTGTTGTCGCGGGTGCCGGCGCAAAAGACCAGTCCGCCCGCGGTGACGATGGCCCCGCCGTAGTTTTCCGTGCCGGTTTTCGGCACGCCTTGGGCGGCGAGTTCCGGGTACTCACCATGCGGCACTTGCCAGAGCAGTTTGCCGGTGTTGAGATCCAGGCAGCTCAATGACCCCCACGGCGGCTTGTTTGCCGGATACCCTTCCGGATCATAAAACTTGGGATACCCGGCGTCGCGATAACGGGGACGTTCCGTCACCACCGCCGGAGCGGGCGCGGGCCGGTCCCGCACCATCAAAAAGTCCACCAGGCGCTGGAGGTCGGCGTTATTGAGGACGCTCTCGGGATGCGCGGGCATCGCGTTGCTGCCCCGGCGGATCTGGAGCATGATCTGTTCATCGGTCAACCGGTGGCGTAAGCCCCGCAGGGCGGGGGCCGTGCCCAGGCCCATGCGATCGGCTCCGTGACATTGCGCGCAGAGGGTGTCGTAAATTTGCCGGCCCGACGTTTTGGGCGCATGGGGATCGTCAGGCGGATCGTCATCGCGCGCCACGGTGATGAACCAGCCCAGGTGATTCGCCGTCACATACAACCGCCCGGTGTCCGGATCCACGCACGCGCCGGTCCATTCCGCTCCCCCGTCAATGTTGAAAAAAAGATTCACCCGCCCCTCACTGGCGGGACGAAACCAGCCCGTGGTGGCGCTTTTGAACTGGGTCAGGGCAAACTCTGCCGCGGCCTCGGTCCGCTCCGTCAGGTCCGCCCGGGTGAATTCCTGACGGGCGAAGGGTTCTGGCAATTCCAAATCCGGCTGATACGGCGCGGTACGCTCGCCGGGCAGATCGCTGGTGGGGGCGCGGCGCAGGCGGAAGGGAAAAATCGGCTCGCCGGTGACGCGGTCGCACAACAGCGTATGCCCAACTTTGGTGACTGCGGCCACCACGTCCACACGCTTGCCGTTGCGGGTGATGGTGGCCAGGTTGGGCGGCGCGGGAATGTCCAGATCCCACAGGTCGTGGCGCACCTCCTGCAAGTGCCACAGCCGGCGACCGGTGCGGGCATCCAGGGCGATCAGGCAATTGGCGAACAAATTATCGCCCCGATGCCCCACACCAATGAAGTTGGGCTTCGGTCCGCCGGTGGTGACGTAGGCAATGCCCCGCCCTTCGTCCATCGCCATGCCGCCCCAGCAATTCGCGCCATAGGCGACCGGACGGTCCCAGGTGTCATACCCAAGCTCTCCGGGATGCGGCACCGTGTGGAACGTCCACAGGTGCCGGCCGGTGATCGCGTCAAAGCCCCAGACATCCTTCTCGAATCCGGGCACGACGAGGATGCGCTCGAAAAGGGCGGGGCCGGCCGTGGCGGCACCGAAATCGCCGGGGGCCGCACCCGGCAGCAGGACCTTGCCGCCGTCGCCAAAATCGGGAATGGGCCGGCCTGTTTTCGGGTCCAACGCGTAGAGGAACTTGCCCGCGCAAAACAGGAGCCGGGCGCTCGCGCCGGCCTCCTCCGCCGGCCGGTAGATCAACCCGCGCCAGGCCGGCTTGCCCTCCGGCTTGAAACGCCACACCTCAACTCCGGTTGCTGCGTTGACGGCGGCAAGGTGCTTGCCGGACGTGGGGGCATACATGACGTCGCCGACAATGATCGGGTTGCATTGAATGAAGTTGCTGCCGTCGCCGGAATGATACACCCAGGCAACCTGCAGGTTGGTGACATTCAGGCGGTTGATCTGATCCAGGGCCGAAAACCGCCGCCCCCCGTTGTCCCCGTGCGAACGATGCCAGGTGCGGAATGTTTCCCGCGCGGGCAGACCATCCGTCGGCGTGAGCGCTTCCGGTGACGCCGCCGGAATGATTTGATACAGCGGCAGCCGGGCGCGGGCCGCCGCATCTTCGACGGTCCAGTATTGGGAATCGCGCTGCGGTTGACCAGCCGCCGCCAGTTGCCACCAACCGAGGGTTTGCGCGTCGCTCTCCAGCGGGACGGCCGCCGATTGCGGGGTAATCTCCCGCACGCCCCTCGAAATCCGCACCTGCTCGACCTCGCCGTCACAACCAATGGTGCCCTCGACCAGTTGGCCGATGGCCAGTCCGCCCGGCAGCGGCTGCCCCTGCCGCGGTGGTGCGGGCGCGTCCTTCACCAACGCGCCGTCCACGTAAAGGCGGACGCGGCGGGCTTCCAGGACAGCGGCGAGGTGATGCCATTGTCCGTCGCAGATGTTCACCGCGGATTGAAATTCACCACCGCGGCCCGGCTGATAAAGACTGAACCCGCCACTGCCGGCATAGGCATAAAGCTCCCAATGCTCCGCCGAGGTTTTGGGATCGCTGGCCACCAGGATGTTGAAGTCCTGCGCGCTGTTGAGCCGGGCCCGGCATTCGATCGTGAGCGGACGCTCACGATATTCAGGTTTGCCTGCGAGAACCAGTCCGCGCGCGGAAGCGGCCGCGGCCGGCGGGGAGGCAACGGGAGGCGCGGTTTCGGGCCTCCGCCAGCTGCGCGGCCGCGGCCTGGGTCCTGCCGGCCGGCCGTCCAGCTGCGCGCGCAACCAGTCCAGTCCGTCGAGATTATCCTGCAAACGCACCTCGGCATCCGCATTGACCTCCAGGATGAGGCCCACCGGACCGGACCAGCCGCTGTCCTTGATGACGCGCAGCAGGCGCAGATCCTCATCGCCCTGCCCGAGGGGCATCGTGCCCAGATCGTGTCCGAGCCGGTCGCCGTCCTGCATCATGCCATTCAAGGTGATGGCCAGCAGATAAGGCTTCATCTGCTCGAACACCCCGGCGAACCGGCTGATTTCACCATGACCGTGATGCTGCGTGTAAACCATGCCCACATTCGTGACGCCGTCCTGTCGCAGCTGCCGAATGATTTGGAGCTGATTTTCCGGAACGCCAGACCATCCGCCGTGATTATACAGCGCGATCTGGCATCCGCGCTGCGCCGCGGCCACCGCGAGGGGTTTCACGCGCGCCACCAGGCGTTCCACATGCGCGGCCTGCGCCGCGGCGGTGGCCTCAAACGCCTGTTCCCAACGCAAGTGCGGTCCGCCCTCCAACATGACCCACAATTGGGGATGGAGGCGATTGCGCTCAATGCATTCGAGGATGGCCCGGGCCGCAGCGTTCAGTTCGTCGGGAAACCACCAGGCGGCCAGTTCAATGCCGTGACGCTGCATGGCCGCCACCTCCGCATCAAACGTGGGGATGTGTTCCGCGCGCCAATCGTAGGCGAGCCGGGGAATCCCGAGCCGCGCCAGCATCTGCGCGCGCGCCTCCGGTCCGCGCCGCTGGGTGTCAAACGGCACGATGCACCACGCCATCAGATTGGACCGCGCAAAAATGGCCGTATCGGCGCGGCAGATTCCCGGCGCACCTCCCGCCAACCCCAGAGCGAGCAGGACGCCACACAGCCCCTGGCGCGCGCCCGCGAATCGTCTTTCGCACTGGCAGCGCGCCAACGGAAAACACCCTCCAGCCGGCGCCACCCCCAAAACTGCCACAAGGGCAGCGACAGGTTGGAAGAACCCGGAAATCATGGCGTCCAGAATTTTCACGATTGGCATCGGCAGGTTAACTCAAAACGCCGCACCCTGGCGAGCCCCGGCGTTCGACGTCGGTTTCGGCCTGACGACTCCCGTCTCCGGTAACATTTTGCCGTGAGTCAACGCGCGGCCGGCCGGTTGCAAGCAGCTTTTGCCCGGGACGGAATTACGGCTTTCGTCGCGACGGGCATGGCTGCGGCGCTCCCCGCTGGACGTTCCAACATCCGCCCGGGGCGCCACCGTGACCGCCCACCCGGACCACCCAAGGAAACCCGGGGCGGTCGAGGCTGGACCTGGAAACGGCGACTGCAGCGATCCAGCCGGGCGCGGATTATTCACGTTCGAGCTGCCGGATGGCCGCCAGAATGGCAGGCCGCACCTGCGCCCATTCCTGATCCGCATCGCTCGTCTCAAAAATCCCACGCAACCGGCCCTGCTTGTCCACCAGCACAAAAATGGTGCTGTGAATGAACAGATCCTCCTCACTGGTCCGGTCGGCCGCGGATTTTTCAAGTGCCGTCAGTTTGAGACTGTCAATGGCCAGGCCGGCAATGGCGGTTTTCGTCCCGGTCAAAAATTGCCAGCGCTGCGGATCGGCGTCGAAACGCCGGGCATAATTGCTGAGAACCACGGGCGAATCGTAACCCGGATCCGTAGTCAGCGAAACCAGCCGCACCGGGGCCTTCCCGGCAAGGGATCTTTGAATTTCGGCCATCTGCCGGGTCATGCGCGGGCAGGGGCCCGGACACCGGGTGAAAATGATGTCCGCCAGCCAGACCTTGCCTTGCAAATCGGCCAGCGTCACTGGCTGGCCCAATTGATTGGTCAAGGCGAAATCCTGCACCACGCCGAGCACGGGGAGGGCAATCGCCGCAGCGTGCCGCCGGGAGATGACGGCACCGAGAATCAAAATGAGTCCCAGCAGGACAACGCCGATCCACAAGGTGCGAAACGGATGTCGCGCGGCGGGCTCCACAAGCAGGTTCCTTGTCCCCAGACGTCGCGCTGGGAAACCATCCCCAACCGCGCGTCCGGACCGCCTACTCGAAACTGGCCGAGGCGCCGGCCTTGGACTTCAGCCACTGGTCGAATTTCTCCTGGCTTTCGACCACCAGGTATCCGCCGGCCATGGCGGCATGGCCGTTGCCGCAAAGTTGCGCGCAAAAAATCTGGTAACGCCCTTCCCGGGTCGGTTCAAACCAGATGGGAATCCGCATGCCCGGAATGGCGTCCTGAGCCACGCGCATGGTTTGCAAGCGGAACGAATGAATGACGTCCTTGGAACTGATCTGGCAGATCACCGGTTTGTTCACCGGCACGTGGATGTCGTTCAGCACCTGCACATCGTCGGCGCCGTGGGTGTCCGCAGGATCCACTCCGAACAGGTTGTCCGCCGAAACCAGTTTCATGTCCTGGCGCCCGAACTGGCCGTCGGCCCCGGCATAACGGGCGTTCCAGGCGAATTGCTGCGCCATGATGTGGACGACGGTGGAATCCTTCTCCTCCGGGAAACTGCCGGCGTGGCGCGCCCAAATCGGGTAGGCCACAAAAATCAGCAGCGCCGCCTCGATGCCCGCCACGGTCAATTCCAAGTAATTGGAAAAATGGCCGCGCATCCCCTTGTAGTCGGCACGGGCGTTGGCCTTTTTCCGGAAGCGCACCAGCGCATAGATGAAATAGATGAACCATCCGAAGAACAGGACAATCATCAGGTAGTGCAGATAGACGATCAGATCATCAACGCTTTGTCCTTGTTTGGAGGCCAAAACCGGGAGTTGCAGCAGTTTTTCCATAAACTTAACGATTCACTGGGGCATCATCAGACTTGGATTCGGGCGGGGACTGGCTGCGGCGGTTGACATGCACAAAAAACCCCGCGACACCGGCCAGAACCAGGCCCACGATGCCACCGAGGGAGATGATCGCCCACGTCAACCCGCGGGTCATGGGCGCGCCGGGCTCACCGAAACAGACCGCGCACGCGCTGGCGGCGTTCTCGAAGAGAACGCCCCCCAGCAGGAGCACGAACGCATGGAAGCCGGCCAGACGCATCAGAGGTAACTGTGTTGCTTGAGTTTCTTGAGGAAATACCGGCCGTAAATGACCACCGCCACCAACGCGAGCAGCGCCGCCACCCCCCAGATCAAATCCGCCGTGTTCCCGGCTGCCCGGTATTGCCGCAGCTTCATCACGCTCACGCCCGCACATAACCCGCTCAGGAGCGTGACGAAAACCAGATGCACAGCCTTCAGCGACATAACCTCAAACGGCGGGTTTCAAGTGCGGCACATCGTGGAAGCCAATCACGCTCAAAACCAGCAACGCCACGAAATATAGCGCGGTGATGAACAACATGCTCAACAAAAGTTTCCGCTCAGACACCAGATGCATCAGGAAGCAGATCACCAGGACGGCGTTCACCGCCGCCAGCCCCAGGATCAGCACCAGGCGCGCGGCCGGCGCAAGGCTGCTGTAGGAGCAGCCAACCATCAGGCCGATGCCCACCACGATCACGCCGAAAATCAGGGCGTAACGGCGCAGGTAACTGTCAAATGTTTTCGCAGGGAGGTCACTCATAGCTCAAGTCAGGTAGAACAGCGGGAACACAAAAATCCAAACCAGGTCCACGAAATGCCAGAACAGGCCGGTGACTTCGAGGCGGTTGGCAAACCGCTCCGGCGCGGTAAACCACATTTTGCTACCCGGCCCCCAAAGGTAGGCAAACACAATGAGCCCGCCGATGATGTGAATCGCGTGCAGTCCGGTGATGCAGAAATAAAGCGCCAGAAAGTTGTTCAACGCCGGACCGTAATTCTTGAGGCTCTTGATGTCCGCGCGGGCAATCTTGAGCTTTTCGTGCGGGTGCTT
>WBZR01002342.1_pt1 | contig 19825 bp, 15 predicted proteins | sample 5204231 | NCBI WGS metagenome assembly WBZR01 (sample SAMN12412403, study PRJNA552823) | activated sludge metagenome | isolation source: activated sludge from anammox sidestream of wastewater treatment plant... | place: USA: Virginia | collected 2017-08 | reverse complement strand
ACTCGCGCCTGCAGGCGCTCGCCGCGCCTGAGGCGTTGCGGTCCGCGCAGGCGGACCGTCACGTCCTCAGTCGCTATCGAGGACGGCGCCGCGGCTGGCGCTGGAGGCGTTGCGGAAGAACTTGGCCAGCACGCCCCGGGTGTAGCGCGGCGCGGGCCGGCTCCAGGCCGCGCGCCGGCGCGCGAGCTCGTCGTCGGGCACGTCGAGCTGCAGCAGCAGCCGGTGGGCGTCGATCGTGATCGAGTCGCCTTCGTGCACCAGCGCGATCGTGCCGCCAGCGTAGGCCTCGGGCGCGACATGGCCGACCACCATGCCCCAGGTGCCGCCGGAGAAGCGCCCGTCGGTGATCAGGCCGACGCTTTCACCCAGACCCTCGCCGATGAGCGCGCCGGTGGGCGCCAGCATCTCGGGCATTCCGGGGCCGCCCTGCGGACCGAGGTAGCGCAGCACCATCACGTCGCCGGCCTTGATGCGGCCCTGCAAGATGGCGGCCAGCGCGCTTTGCTCGTCGTCGAACACGCGCGCCGGGCCGGTGATCACCGGGTTCTTCAGGCCGGTGATCTTGGCCACGCTGCCCTCGGGGCTGAGGTTGCCCTTGAGGATCGCGAGATGGCCTTGCGCATACAGCGGGTTCGTGAGCGGGCGGATCACCTTCTGGTCGGCGCGCAGCGGCGGCTCCGCGGCCAGGTTCTCGGCGACCGTCTGGCCGGTGATCGTCATGCAGTCGCCATGCAGCAGCCCGGCGCCCTGCAGCACCTTCATCACCGCCGGGATGCCGCCGGCACGGTGCAGGTCGATCGCCATGTAGCGGCCGCTGGGCTTGAGATCACAGATCACCGGCACCTTCTTGCGCACGCGCTCGAAGTCGTCGATCGTCCACGCGACGCCGGCGGCATGCGCGATGGCCAGGAAGTGCAGCACCGCATTGGTGGAGCCGCCGATGGCCATGATGACCGCCACGGCGTTCTCGATGCTGCGGCGCGTGACGATGTCGCGCGGCTTGAGGTCGGCCTTCACCGCCGCCACCAGCGCGCGCGCCGCCGCCCGCGTGTGCTCGACGATCGGATCCTCGACGTTGGCCATCGTGCTGGCGTGGGGCAGGCTCATGCCCAGCGCCTCGAATGCCGAGCTCATCGTGTTGGCCGTGTACATGCCGCCGCAGCTGCCGTTGCCGGGAATCGCGTGGCGCTCGATCTGGCAGAAGTCCTCCTCGCTCATCTTGCCGGCGCTGAACTGGCCGACGGCCTCGAAGACGCTCACGATGCTCAGGTCCTCGCCCTTGTAGCGGCCTGGCAGGATGGTGCCGCCATAGACGTACACGGACGGCACGTTGGCGCGCAGCATGCCCATCATGCCGCCGGGCATGTTCTTGTCGCAGCCGCCGATGACGAGCACGCCGTCCATCCACTGGCCGCCGACGCAGGTCTCGACGCAGTCGGCGATGACCTCGCGGCTCACCAGGCTGTACTTCATGCCTTCGGTGCCCATGGCCATGCCGTCGCTGATGGTGGGCGTGCCGAACACCTGCGGGTTGGCGCCCTGCGCAGCGAGCTCGTCGACGGCGGCGTCGGCCAGGCGCTGCAACCCGGCGTTGCACGGCGTGATCGTGCTGTGGCCGTTGGCCACGCCGATCATCGGCTTGCCGAAGTCGCTGTCCTTGTAGCCCATCGCGTAGTACATGCTGCGGTTGGGCGCGCGCGCGACGCCTTCGGTGATGTTGCGGCTGCGGCGGTTGGCGGGTGTGGTCATGGCAGGGCGTTCGTGCAGTGCGGGGTTCGGGCGGATGCCGGTGCCGGGCGGGCTCGATGCGGCGCCCGCGGCAGCCCGGCACTATAGCCCGCACGCCTGCGGCCGCGGCCATGCGGGGGCAGCCGCTTATGATGCGCGGCCATGCTCGTCCACCCGCAGTTCGACCCCGTGGCGGTGTCGCTCGGGCCGATCCAGGTCCACTGGTACGGCCTGACTTACGTGGTCGCCTTCGGGCTGTTCTACTGGCTCGCGTCGCGGCGCGTGCGGCTGCCGCAGTTCGCCGCGCACGGCTGGACGCGGCGCGACGTCGAGGACATGCTTTTCTACGGCATGCTCGGCGTCGTGCTCGGCGGGCGGCTGGGCTACGTGCTGTTCTACAAGGCCGGCTACTACCTTGCGCACCCGGCCGAGGTGCTGATGGTCTGGCACGGCGGCATGTCGTTCCACGGCGGGCTGCTCGGGGTGATGGTCGCGATGGCGCTGCTCGCCCGCGCGCGCCGGCGCAGCTTCCTCGAGCTGATGGATGTCGCGGCGCCCTGCGTGCCCACCGGGCTGGCGGCCGGGCGCCTGGGCAACTTCATCAACGGCGAGCTCTGGGGGCGGCCGGCCGACCCCTCGCTGCCCTGGGCGATGGTGTTCCCGCAAAGCGGCTCGCCGGTTCCGCGCCATCCCTCGCAGATCTACCAGTTCCTGCTCGAGGGCCTGCTGCTGTTCGCGCTGCTGTGGTGGTACGGGCGGCGGGAGCGCGCGCGCGGCCAGGTGGCGGCGGCCTTCGTCCTCGGCTACGGCGTGCTGCGCTTCGTCGCCGAGTACTTCCGCGAGCCCGACGGCTTCCTCGGCCTGCTGGCGCTGGGCATGAGCATGGGCCAATGGCTGAGCCTGCCGATGGTCGCCTTCGGGGCCTGGCTGTGGTGGTGGTGCGGGCGCCGTGCCGCCGCGGGGCAGTCCGTGCGCCGCGGATCGCGGGCGTGATCGTTCCTCCGCGGCGCGTGGGCCTGACCGAGCGGCGATGAGACAGATCTTCCTCGACACCGAGACCACCGGCCTGTCGGCCGCACAGGGCGACCGCATCGTCGAGATCGGTCTCGTCGAGATGGTCGACCGCAGGCTCACCGGGCGCACGCTGCACCACTACCTGAACCCGGGGCGATCGAGCCACCCCGACGCGCTCAGGGTGCACGGCCTCGACGACGCCTTCCTCGCCGACAAGCCGCCCTTCGTGCGCGTCGCCGACGAGCTCATCGCGTTCGTCGCGCAGGCCGAGATCGTCATCCACAACGCCGAGTTCGACCTCGGCTTCCTCGACGCCGAACTCGCGCGCATCGGGCGCGGACGCTTCGCCGAGCACGTGGCGCGCGTCGTCGACAGCCTGCTGCTCGCCCGCGAAACCTATCCCGGCAAGGGCAACTCGCTCGATGCGCTGTGCCGCCGCCTGGAGGTCGACAACTCGGGCCGCGAGCGCCATGGCGCGCTGCTCGACGCCGGCCTGCTGGCCGAGGTCTACCTGCGCATGACGCGCGGCCAGGGATCGCTCGTCATCGATGCGGCGCAAAGCGGCGAGGCCGCGCATGCGGCCGCCGCGGTCGATCTGCGTGCATTCCGCTTGCCCGTGATCGTTGCCGACGACGACGAGCGCGCCGCCCACGAAGCGGCGCTGGCCGAGCTGGACAAGGCCAGCGGCGGCAAGACCGCCTGGCGCCTGCTCGAAGCCTGAAGCGCTGCCGGGCGGCCCGGGCGCGGTGGCATAATCGCGCGCTTTGCGGCAGGCTGCCATCGGCCTTCCGGGCGGTTAGCTCAGCGGTAGAGCACTGTCTTCACACGGCAGGGGTCACTGGTTCGAAACCAGTACCGCCCACCAGCATCAGCGGCGCGCCCTTTGCCCGCGGGCATCCGGCCGAACCCGGCGGCCGGCACGGGACACCGCACTCGACGCACAATCGCGCCGCCGGCCCAGCTTCGGGCCGCGCCTGACCGGAGCGCCCGCATGCCGTCTCGAACCCGCTACACCCTGTCTCGCCGCGACTGGCTCGCGGCTGCCGCTCTCGGCGCCGCGCTGCCCGCGGCACGCGCCCAGGCCGTGCCGATCAAGTTCCAGCTCGACTGGCGCTTCGAGGGCAACGCGGCGCTGTTCACCGTGCCCGCCGCGCGCGGCTACTTCAAGGACGAGAAGCTCGACGTCGCCGTCGACGCCGGCAACGGGTCGGCCGCGGCCATCGCCCGCGTCGCCTCGGGCGCCTACGATATCGCCTCGGCCGACATGGCCGCGCTGATGGAGTTCTACGGCAACAACCCCGACACCCCGAACAAGCCGGTGGCGGTGATGATGATCTACAGCAACACGCCGGCCGCGGTGATGATGCTGAAGAAGTCGGGCATCAGGAAGCCCACCGACCTCGCCGGCAAGAACCTGGGCGCGCCGATCTTCGACGGCGGGCGCAAGGCCTGGCCGATCTTCGCGCAGGCCAACCGCATCGGGCCGGTGACCTGGACCTCGATGGACCCGCCGCTGCGCGAGACGATGCTGGTGCGCGGCGACGTCGACGCGATCACAGGCTACGCCTTCACCTCGCTGCTCAACCTCGAGTCGCGCGGCGTCAAGGCGCAGGACGTGACGGTGATGGCCTACAAGGACTACGGCGTCAAGCAGTACGGCAACGCCGTCATCGTCAGCCCGCAGTTCCTCGACCGGCATCCCGAGGCCGTGAAGGGCTTCCTGCGCGCCTTCGCGCGCGGCGTGAAGGAGCTGATGGCCAACCCGAAGGCGGCCATCGAGACGGTGAAGGCGCGCGACGGCATCATCAACCCGGCGCTCGAGGAGCGACGCCTGGCGATGGTGCTCGACATGGCCGTGCTCACCGCCGATGCGCGCGCCGAGGGCTTCGGCGCGGTCGACGAGGCGCGCCTGCGGCTCATGGCGAGCCAGCTGTCCGACACCTACAAGACCAAGGTGCGCGTCGACGCGGCCAAGCTGTGGAACGCGAGTTTTCTGCCCAGTGCCGAGGAGCGCGACATCTTCAAGTCGCTGAAGAAGAAGTGAGGCCCGTGGCGGCTTCCGCCTTCGTCGACTTCGACGACGTCTGGCTTGCCTACAACGACGAACTGCTGGCCGCCGGACAGTTCGCCGTCGAGGCCATCACGCTGCAGGCCGCGCGCGGCGAGTTCATCGCCATCGTCGGCCCCTCGGGCTGCGGCAAGTCGACCTTCATGAAGCTGGCCACCGGACTGAAGAAGCCTTCGCGCGGGCGCATCCGCATCGACGGGCAGACGGTGGCCGGGCCGCTGAAGATCACCGGCATGGCGTTCCAGTCGTCGTCGCTGCTGCCCTGGCGCACGACGCTGGACAACGTGCTGCTGCCGCTCGAGATCGTCGAGCCGTATCGCTCGAACTTCCGTGCGCAGCGCACCGCCTATGTCGACAAGGCGCAGCGGCTGCTGGCGAGCGTGGGCCTGGGCGGCTACGCCGACAAGTTCCCCTGGCAGCTGTCGGGGGGCATGCAGCAGCGCGCATCGATCTGCCGCGCGCTGATCCACGAGCCCAAGATGCTGCTGCTCGACGAGCCCTTCGGTGCGCTCGATGCGTTCACGCGCGAGGAGCTGTGGTGCAACCTGCGCGACCTGTGGGCGGCGCAGGCGTTCAACACCATCCTGGTGACGCACGATCTGCGCGAGGCGGTGTTCCTGGCCGACACCGTGTACGTGATGAGCAAGGGCCCCGGGCGCATGCTCGTGCGCCGCGACATCGCGGCCGCGCTGCCGCATCCGCGCGACCTCGAGCTCACCTACACCAAGCCGTTCACCGACATCGTGCTCGAGCTGCGCGAGCACATCGGCGCGATCCGCCGGCCCGGCGCCGGCGCTGGCGCCGAGCGCGCCGCGGGGCCGGAGCAGACCGCGGAGAGTCGGCGATGAACCTGCCGACCGAACCCCGCCCGGGGGCACCGGATCTGGGCGAACTGGCCGAGGTCGAGGCCGCCGCGGCCCAGCGCAGCGCCGTCGCCTCGAGGCTGAGCGTGCGCCAGCGCGAGCGCATCGCACCGTGGGTGCTGCTCGTCGTCGTGCTCGTGCTGTGGGAGGGCATCTGCCGCGGCTTCGCGGTGCCCGAGTACCTGTTCCCGGCGCCGTCGGCGGTGGCCGACAAGCTCTGGGAGTTCCGCGGCGTGATCGCCGGGCACGCCTGGCGGACCTTCTGGGTCACGATGGTCGGCTTCGGCATCTCGATCGTCGTGGGCACCTTGCTCGGCTTCGTGATCGGCAGCTCGCGCATGGCCTATGCCGCCACCTATCCGCTGATGACCGCGTTCAACGCCCTGCCCAAGGCGGCCTTCATCCCGGTGCTGGTGGTCTGGCTGGGCATCGGCATCGGCCCGGCGGTGCTGACCGCGTTCCTGATCTCGTTCTTCCCGATCACGGTGAACATCGCCACCGGTCTGGCCACGCTCGAGCCCGAGCTCGAGGACGTGCTGCGCGTGCTCGGCGCGCGCCGCTGGGACGTGCTGGTGAAGGTCGGACTGCCGCGCTCGATGCCGTACTTCTACGCCTCGCTCAAGGTGGCCATTACGCTGGCCTTCGTCGGCACCACGGTGTCGGAGATGACCGCCGCCAACGAGGGCATCGGCTATCTGCTGATGTCGGCCGGCTCGTCGATGCAGATGGGTATCGCGTTCGCCGGGCTGGTGGTGGTCGGTGCGATGGCGATGGCGATGTACGAGCTGTTCGCGGCGATCGAGAAGCGCACCACGGCCTGGGCCCATCGCAGCGGGGGCGGTGCCTAGGAGCGTGGGCGGCAGCGACGGCCACCGGGGTTTGCGCCGTGCCGCCCACGCTCCTAGCGGGTTTCGCGGGTCGCCGTCGGGGCCGGGCGACCGCGGCCGAACAGCGCCATCGCGGTGCCGATCAGGCCGGCCACCTCGGTCATGTTGCCGGGCACGATCATCGTGTTGTTGGTGCGCGCCAGGCTGGCGTAGGCGTCGACGGCCTTCTCGGCCACCTTGAGCTGCACGGCCTGGTCGCCGCCGGGGTGCTCGATGGCGGCGGCGATCTTGCGGATGGCGTCGGCGGTGGCGTCGGCCACCGCGGTGATGGCGGCGGCCTGGCCCTGGGCCTTGTTGATCTCGGCCTGCTTCTCGCCTTCGCTCTTGGCGATGAAGGCGGCGCGCTCGCCCTCGGCCAGGTTGATCTGCTCCTGGCGCCGGCCCTCGCTGGCCGCGATCAGCGCGCGCTTCTCGCGCTCGGCGGTGATCTGGGCCTGCATCGAGCGCAGGATCTCGGCCGGCGGCGTGAGGTCCTTGATCTCGTAGCGCAGCACCTTCACGCCCCAGTTCAGCGCCGCCTCGTCGAGCGCGTTGACGACGCTGGCGTTGATCATGTCGCGCTCCTCGAAGGTCTTGTCCAGTTCCATCTTGCCGATCACGCTGCGCAGCGTGGTCTGCGCGAGCTGCGTGATGGCGACGATGTAGTTGCTGCTGCCGTAGCTGGCGCGCATCGGGTCGGTGACCTGGAAGTACAGGATGCCGTCGACCTGCAGCTGCGTGTTGTCCTTGGTGATGCAGACCTGGCTCGGCACGTCGAGCGGCACCTCCTTGAGCGAATGCTTGTACGCCACGCGCTCGACGAACGGGATGACGAACTTGAGCCCCGGCGTGAGCGCGCGGTCGAAGCGGCCCAGGCGCTCAACCACCCAGGCGTGCTGCTGCGGCACGATCTTGAAGGTGCGGACGACGAAGATCACCGCGATGACGAGGACGACGAGGGCGATTTCCATGGCGGGCTTTCCGGGTTCGATGGGGGAGGGGAGAGGGCGGCAGCGCGGCGGCGCGCCCGGCTGCGATGCGCGGGCTGCTCAGGCGCCGGCTGCCGGCCGCACCGACAGCACATTGCCCTGCACGGCGACGATGACCTGCTCGCCGGGCTGCGGCGCGCCGCCCCCGGCGTGGCGCACGCTCCACAGCGCACCGCGGTAGCTGGCGCGCGCCGTGCCGTCGGGCTGCCACTGCGCCACCTCGAGCGTCTGGCCGATGTCGAGGTTGGCATCGCGGTTGGCCTCGACCGGCGCCGTGGTCGGTGCGCGGAAGCGCTTGAAGTGCCAGGCCGCGGTGGCGCCGCCGCCCACGAAGGCAGCCGCCACGATCTGCGCCGAGAGCGCCAGGCCGAAGTGGGCGGCCAGTGCGCCGGCCGCGCAGCCCAGCGCCAGCATCAGCAGGTAGAAGGTGCCGCTGGCCAGCTCCGCCGCCACCAGCACGCCGCCGGCGATCCACCACAGGGTCGACGCGTTCCAATCCATGCCTGTCGCCTCCGGCCGACGTCGGCCGCCGGGCCAGTGTAGCGAGGCCGCTGCGCGCCGGCAGCAGACCCTACACTCGATCGTTTGGCCCCTCCGTGCGGCCGCGCTGCCGCTCTTCCACCACCTTCGCCCGGGCACGCCCATGCTGCGCTTTCGCTTCCCGATCGTCATCATCGACGAGGACTTCCGCTCCGAGAACGCCTCGGGCTCGAGCATCCGCGCACTGGCGCAGGCGATCGAGAAGGAGGGCTTCGAGGTGCTGGGCACCACCAGCTACGGCGACCTGTCGCAGTTCGCGCAGCAGCAAAGCCGCGCCAGCGCCTTCATCCTGAGCATCGACGACGAGGAGTTCACGCCCGGCCCCGAGCTCGATCCGGCGGTGCTCGATCTGCGCAAGTTCATCCAGGAGATCCGCTGGCGCAACGCCGACATCCCGATCTACCTGTACGGCGAGACGCGCACCAGCCAGCACATCCCGAACGACGTGCTGCGCGAGCTGCACGGCTTCATCCACATGTTCGAGGACACGCCCGAGTTCGTGGCGCGGCACATCATCCGCGAGGCGCGCAGCTACCTCGACGGCCTGGCGCCGCCTTTCTTCAAGGCGCTGATGGACTACGCGCAGGACGGCTCGTACTCCTGGCACTGCCCGGGCCACAGCGGCGGCGTGGCCTTCCTCAAGAGTCCGGTCGGACAGATGTTCCACCAGTTCTTCGGCGAGAACATGCTGCGCGCCGACGTGTGCAACGCGGTCGAGGAGCTCGGCCAGCTGCTCGACCACACCGGCCCCGTGCTGCAAAGCGAGCGCAACGCCGCGCGCATCTTCAACGCCGACCACTGCTTCTTCGTCACCAACGGCACCAGCACCAGCAATAAGATCGTCTGGCACCACACGGTGGCACCGGGCGACGTGGTGGTGGTCGACCGCAACTGCCACAAGTCGATCCTGCACGCCATCGTGATGACGGGTGCGGTGCCGGTGTTCCTGACGCCCACGCGCAACCACCACGGCATCATCGGCCCGATCCGCCAGGCCGAGTTCTCGGTCGAGTCGATCAGGAAGAAGATCGCCGCCAACCCGCTGCTGGCCGGCGTCGACGTCGACAAGGTGCGTCCGCGCATCCTCACGCTCACGCAGAGCACCTACGACGGCGTGCTCTACAACACCGAGACGATCAAGCACGCGCTCGACGGCTACATCGAGAACCTGCATTTCGACGAGGCCTGGCTGCCGCACGCCGCCTTCCACGACTTCTACGGCCAGTTCCATGCCATGGGCAAGAAGCGCCCGCGGCCGAAGAACCAGATGGTGTGGGTGACGCAGAGCACGCACAAGCTGCTGGCCGGCCTCAGCCAGGCCAGCCAGGTGCTGGTGCAGGACGCGGCCGAGCTCCGGCTCGACCGCCACCTGTTCAACGAGGCCTACCTGATGCACACCAGCACCTCGCCGCAGTACGCGATCATCGCCAGCTGCGACGTCGCCGCCTCGATGATGGAGGCGCCGGGCGGGCGCGCGCTCGTCGAGGAGAGCATCGCCGAGTCGCTCGACTTCAGGCGCGCGATGCGCAAGGTGCATCGCGAGTTCGGCAAGGACTGGTGGTTCAGCGTCTGGGGGCCGGAGAAGCTCGCGCCCGAGGGCATCGGCCGCCAGGCCGACTGGATGCTCGAGGCGGGCGACCGCTGGCACGGCTTCGGCGCGCTGGCCGAGGGCTTCAACATGCTCGACCCGATCAAGTGCACGATCGTGACGCCCGGGCTGGATCTGTCGGGCAAGTTCGCGCGCAGCGGCATCCCGGCCGGCGTGGTCACCAAGTTCCTCGCCGAGCACGGCGTCGTGGTCGAGAAGACGGGCTTGAACTCGTTCTTCATCATGTTCACGATCGGCATCACCAAGGGCCGCTGGAACACGCTGCTCACCGCGCTGCAGCAGTTCAAGGACGACTACGACAAGAACGCGCCGATGTGGCGCATCCTGCCCGAGTTCATCGCCGCGCACCCGCGCTACGAGCGCATGGGCCTGCGCGACCTGTGCCAGGGCATCCACGAGATGTACGCCAAGGGCGACATCGCGCGCCTGACCACCGAGATGTACCTCTCGGAGCTGCAGCCGGTGATGAAGCCCAGCGACGCCTTCGCGCGCATCGCCCATCGCCAGACCGAGCGCGTGCCGGTCGACGCCCTCGAGGGGCGCGTCACCACCTCGCTGCTCACGCCGTATCCGCCGGGCATCCCGCTGCTGATCCCGGGCGAGCGCTTCAACCGCAAGATCGTCGAGTACCTGCGCTTCACGCGCGAGTTCAACGCCGCCTTCCCCGGGTTCGAGACCGACGTGCACGGCCTGGTCGAGGACGAAAACGGCGGGCCGCGCAAGTACTTCGTCGACTGCGTGGCAGGCGAGTGAGCCGGCGCGGTGCAGCCGCGCACGCGTCCGGATGCGCGGGCGCTCAGCCGGCCGGGGCGTTGTCGGTGATCGCCTGGCTGAAGCCGGCGTCGACGTAGGTGATCTCGGAGGTGATGCCGCTGGCCAGGTCCGACAGCAGGAAGGCCGCCGCGTTGCCCACCTCGTCGATCGTGACGTTGCGCCCGAGCGGCGCGTTGGCCGCGGCGACGCCCAGCAGCCGGCCGAAGTCCTTCACGCCCGAGGCCGCCAGCGTCTTGATCGGCCCGGCCGAGATGGCGTTGACGCGCACGCCGCGCCGCCCCAGGGCCGCCGCGAGGTAGCGCACGCTGGCCTCGAGCGAGGCCTTGGCCAGGCCCATCGTGTTGTAGTTGGGCACCGCGCGCACCGCGCCCAGGTAGGTGAGCGTGAGCAGCGCGGCGTTGGCGCGCAGGTAGGGCAGCGCCGCCTTGGCCATGGCCGGAAAGCTGTACGCCGAGATGTCGTGCGCGATGCGGAAGGCCTCGCGCGACAGGCCGTCGAAGAAATCGCCGCCGATCGACTCGCGCGGGGCGAAACCGATCGAGTGCACGAAGCCGTCGAACTGCCCCCAGCGCGCGCCGAGTTCGGCGAACAGGCGCGCGATCTGCTCGTCGGCGCCGACGTCGCACTCGTAGACCATGTCCGAGCCGAACTCGGCGGCGAACTCGGTGATGCGGCCGCGGAAGCGCTCGCCGACGTAGCTGAAGGCGAGTTCGGCGCCTTCGCGGCGGCAGGCGCGCGCGATGCCGTAGGCGATCGAGCGGTTGGACAGCACCCCGGTGATCAGCAGCCGCTTGCCGGCAAGGAAACCCATCGCTACTCCCTTGTCCTGAAGGTCAGAACTTCCGAACGTCCGAAGGACCGGCATGCGCGGGCGGCGCGCGGACCCTGCCTGCGGCGGCGCCGGTGCGGCCTCCGCCCGCGGGCGCGATTCTGGCATGCGCATGCGCCGCCCCTGCAATTGGGTTGCCCGGGCCCGGCGTGCGCGCTATAATGCGCGCTTTCCCGGATCGTGCTGCGTGGGCGGATTCTTCCAGCCCATTTTTTTTGCTCGACTGCCGCGGGAGCCGGCCGGTGCACTCAGTGCAGAACCGGCGGCGCCGCGAGGGCAGCGAGGCAGGGGATTGCGGCTCGCCGGGAGCATACCGGACGACGAGCGAGCAACGGACCACGCGACTTGGGCAACGACAAGCACGGATCGAGGGCGGCACGGCCCGCGCAGGAGCGACGCACGAGCGCCGCGGCTGCCGGCCGGGCGGCGCCGCGCGGGCGGGCGGCAAGGCCGGCAGAGTCGGCCGCCGGGCGCGTGCGTGCGCGCCCGGCCGCCGTGCCGGCGCTGTCGCACGGCGTCGATGCGCGCCAGGCGGTGGCCGCCACCGTCGCGGGTCTGGGCTACGAACTGGTGGAGCTCGAGCGCGCCGCGCGCGGCCTGCTGCGCGTCACCGTCGAACGCATCGCCGGGCGGCCCTACGCCGAGCCGGGCGACGCCGTGACGCTGGGCGACTGCGAGCAGATCACGCGCCAGCTGCAGTACGCGCTCGAGGTCGAGGGCGTGGACTACGCGCGGCTCGAGGTGTCGTCGCCGGGGCTGGACCGGCCGCTGCGCCAGGCCGCCGACTATGCGCGCTTCGCCGGCGCGCGCGTGCATCTGACGCTGCGCGAGCCGCTCGCGGGCCGTCGCCATTTCGAAGGCCTGCTCGGCGCCGGCGCGCAGGGCCGGTGGCAGCTCGCGCTCGACGACGGCGAAACCGTGCTCGGCTTCACGCTCGACGAGGTGCGCGAGGCACGGCTGGTGCCGGTGCTCGACTTCAAGGGCCGCCGCAGCGCAGGCGCCGCCACGACACAAGAAACGGCGGCGCCAGGCGCGCCGGCCGCCCAGACCGATCGAGAGGTGAGTGGATGAATCGCGAAATGCTGATGCTGGTGGATGCCATCTCGCTCGAGAAGACGGTCGATCGCGAGGTCGTCTTCGAAGCCGTCGAGGCCGCACTCGCCTCGGCGACGAAGAAGCTGCACGGCGGCGAGGTCGACATCCGCGTCGCCGTCGACCGCGACACCGGCGAGTACGAGACCTTCCGGCGCTGGCTCGTGGTGCCCGACAGCGCCGGACTGCAGAACCCCGACGCCGAGGAGATGCTCTCCGACGCGCAGGATCGCATCGACGACATCGAGGAGGGCGACTACATCGAGGAGGCCATCGAGTCGGTGCCGATCGGCCGCATCGGCGCGCAGGCGGCCAAGCAGGTGATCCTGCAGAAGATCCGCGACGCCGAGCGCGAGCAGCTGCTGAGCGACTTTCTCGCGCGCGGCGACAAGATCTTCGTCGGCACCGTCAAGCGCCTCGACAAGGGCGACTTCATCGTCGAGAGCGGCCGCGTCGAGGGGCGCCTGAAGCGCGGCGACACGATCCCCAAGGAGAACCTGCGCTCGGGCGATCGGGTGCGTGCCTTCATCGCCGGCATCGACCCGACGCAGCGCGGCGCGCAGATCATGCTCAGCCGTTCGGCGCCCGGCTTCATGGTCGAGCTGTTCGCGCAGGAAGTGCCCGAGATCGAGCAGGGCCTGCTCGAGATCAAGAGCTGCGCGCGTGACCCGGGCAGCCGCGCCAAGATCGCCGTCGTCAGCCACGACCGCCGCGTCGACCCGATCGGCACCTGCGTCGGCGTGCGCGGCTCGCGCGTCAACGCCGTCACCAACGAACTCGCCGGCGAGCGCGTCGACATCGTGCTGTGGAGCGGCGATCCGGCGCAGTTCGTCATCGGCGCGCTGGCGCCGGCCAACGTGCAGAGCATCGTCGTCGACGAGGAGCGCCATGCGATGGACGTGGTGGTCGACGAGGAGAACCTGGCCATCGCCATCGGCCGCGGCGGCCAGAACGTGCGCCTGGCCTCGGAGCTGACCGGCTGGCGCATCAACATCATGACGGCCGAGGAGTCGGCGGCCAAGCAGACCGAGGAGAGCGACTCGGTGCGCCGCATGTTCGTCGACAAGCTCGACGTCGACGACGAGGTGGCCGACATCCTGATCGCCGAGGGCTTCACCAGCCTCGAGGAGGTCGCCTACGTGCCGCTGCAGGAGATGCTCGAGATCGAATCGTTCGACGAGGAGACCGTGCACGAGCTGCGCACGCGCGCCAAGGATGCGCTGCTGACGCTGGAGATCGAGCAGGAGCAGAAGGTCGGCGAGGTGTCGCAGGACCTGCGCGACCTCGAAGTCGACGGCAAGCCGCTCGCGCCCGATTTCATCGCCAAGCTCGCCGGCAAGGGCATCCAGACGCGCGACGATCTCGCCGACCTCGCCGTCGACGAACTGGTCGAGCTGACCGGTGTCGACGAAGAGCGCGCCAAGGCGTTGATCATGAAGGCGCGCGAACACTGGTTCGCGGCCTGACCGTCCAGCCCGAGCGCACCGCCCAACGCATCCGCACGCACCACCAGCAGGAAACATCGCCTCATGGCCGTGACCACCGTCGCCCAGTTTGCCGCGCAGCTCAACCGCCCGACCGCGGCCCTGCTCGAGCAGCTTCACTCGGCCGGTGTGAGCAAGGCGTCGCCCGACGACGCGCTCACCGAGGTCGACAAGGAGCGCCTGCTCGAGTTCCTGCGCAGCGCGCACGGCACCGCCGCCGGCGCCGAGCGCAAGAAGATCACGCTCGTCAAGAAGAGCACCTCCGAGATCAAGCAGGCCGACGCCAGCGGCCGCGCGCGCACCATCCAGGTCGAGGTCCGCAAGAAGCGCGTCTTCGTCAAGCGCGACGAGGCGGCGCCGGCCGAGGAGGCCGGCCCCAGCGCCGAGGAGCTCGAACTGGCGCGCCGCGAGGAGCAGGCGCGCGCCGAAGCCGAGGCGATCCGTCGGCAGGAAGAGGCGCTGGCCGAGCAGCGGCGCCAGCGCGAGGAGGCCGAGCGCGTCGCGCGCGAGGCCGCCGAGAAGGCTGCGGCCGAGGCGGCGGCGGCGCGTGCCGCGGCCGAAGCGGCGGCCGCGGCCGAAGCGGCGCAGGCGGCCAGCAAGGCGGCGAGCGAGTCCCCAGCGGCTCAGGCCGCCCCAGCTGCCGAGGTGGTCCCGGCGCCCAAGTCCAAGGGCGGCAAGGCCGCCAAGGTCGCCAAGACCGCGGCCGAGCCCGTGGTCGAGCCGGTCGCCGAAGCGGCCGCCGCGCCCGAGGCCGCCAAGCCCGCCGAGCCGCCCAAGCCGACGCTGCGCGTCGTCAAGGCCGCCGACAAGGTGGCCGAGGAAGCGGCGCGCCAGGCCGACCTCGAGCGCCGGCGCAAGGCTGCCGAGGCCGAGGCCGCGGCGATCCGCGCGATGATGGCCGCACCGAAGAAGACGCTGGTTGCGAAGAAGCCCGAGGAAGCCAAGCCCGCCGCCAAGGAGGCGATCAAGGGCACGATCCACAAACCCAAGGCCGCCGCCGGCGCGCCGGCGGCGGCGCCCGGCAGCGCCAAGCCCGGCGACAAGAAGCAGCTCAAGAGCGAGAAGCTCAGCTCGAGCTGGGCCGACGACGCGGCCAAGAAGCGCGCCGGCCTCAAAGGGCGCGGCGACAGCAGCGCCGGCCGCGCCGGCTGGCGCGCGCCGCGCGGCGCCGGGCGCCGCGGCGAGCGCGGCGACGGCTCGCCCGCCGCGCTGCCGGCCGAGTTCCAGGTGCAGGAGGTGCACGTGCCCGAGACGATCTCGGTGGCCGACCTGGCGCACAAGATGAGCGTCAAGGCCTCCGAGGTCATCAAGCAGCTGATGAAGCTCGGACAGATGGTCACCATCAACCAGCAGCTCGACCAGGAGACGGCGATGATCGTCGTCGAGGAGATGGGCCACAAGGCGCTGGCCGCCAAGCTCGACGATCCGGAAGCCTTCACCGAGGAGGAGACCGCGGCGCACGAGGCCGAGGCGCTGCCGCGCGCGCCGGTGGTCACCGTGATGGGCCACGTCGATCACGGCAAGACCTCGCTGCTCGACTACATCCGGCGGGCGCGTGTGGCGGCGGGCGAGGCCGGCGGCATCACGCAGCACATCGGCGCCTATCACGTCGACACGCCGCGCGGCAGCATCACCTTCCTCGACACGCCGGGCCACGAGGCCTTCACGGCGATGCGCGCGCGCGGCGCCAAGGCCACCGACATCGTCATCCTGGTGGTGGCGGCCGACGACGGCGTCATGCCGCAGACCAAGGAGGCGATCGCGCATGCCAAGGCCGCCGAGGTGCCGGTGGTGGTGGCGATGAACAAGATCGACAAGCCCGAGGCCAACGTCGAGCGCGTCAAGGCCGAACTCGTCGCCGAAGGCGTGGTGCCCGAGGAATTCGGCGGCGACGCGCCCTTCGTGCCGGTGTCGGCCAAGACCGGCCAGGGCGTCGACGCCCTGCTCGAGCAGGTGCTGCTGCAGGCCGAGGTGCTCGAGCTCACCGCGCCCACCGACGCCGCGGCCAGGGGCCTGGTGATCGAGGCGCGTCTGGACAAGGGGCGCGGCCCGGTGGCCACCGTGCTCGTGCAGAGCGGCACGCTGAAGAAGGGCGACGTCGTGCTCGCCGGCTCGAGCTACGGGCGCGTGCGTGCGATGCTCGACGAGGACGGCAACGCCACGGAAGCCGCCGGCCCGAGCATCCCGGTGGAGATCCAGGGCCTGACCGAGGTGCCGGCCGCAGGCGACGACTTCATGGTGCTGGCCGACGAGCGCCGCGCGCGCGAGATCGCGACCTTCCGCCAGGGCAAGTACCGCGACGTCAAGCTCGCGCGCCAGCAGGCGGCCAAGCTGGAGAACATGTTCGAGCAGCTCGGCGAGGGCACGCAGACGCTGTCGCTCATCGTCAAGGCCGACGTGCAGGGCTCGCAGGAGGCGCTGGCGCAGAGCCTGCTCAAGCTCGGCACGCCCGAAGTCAAGGTGCAGATCGTGCATGCCGCGGTGGGCGGCATCAGCGAGAGCGACATCAACCTCGCGATCGCGTCCAAGGCGGTGGTCATCGGCTTCAACGTGCGCGCCGACGCCGGTGCGCGCAAGCTCGCCGAGACGAGCGGCGTCGACATCAAGTACTACAACATCATCTACGACGCGGTCGACGAGATCAGGGCCGCGATGTCGGGCATGCTCGCGCCCGAGCACAAGGAAGAGACGATCGGCACGGCCGAGATCCGCAGCGTGTTCGTCGCGAGCAAGATCGGCACGGTCGCCGGCTGCATGGTCACCGCCGGACAGGTCACGCGCAACGCGCGCTTCCGCCTGCTGCGCGACCACGTCGTCGTCTACACCGGCGAGCTCGAGTCGCTCAAGCGCTTCAAGGACGACGTGCGCGAAGTCAAGGAAGGCTTCGAGTGCGGCATCAAGCTCAAGAACTACAACGACATCCGCGAGGGCGACCAGCTCGAGTTCTTCGAAGTCAGGGAAGTCGCCCGAACGCTCTGACGGAGCTCTGCCGAGCGCACGCGAAGGCCCCGTCACCGAGCGGGGCCTTCGCCGTTTGACGAGGCCGCACCATGAACCACCGCAAGAAGTCGATCCCCAACCGCAGCTTCCGCGTCGCCGACCAGATCCGGCGCGACCTGGCCGAGCTGATCCGCGAGGCGAAGGACCCGCGCATCGGCATGGTCACGCTGTCCAGCGTCGAGGTGTCGCCGGACTACGCGCACGCCAAGGTGCACTTCTCGGTGCTGGTCGGCAGCCCCGAGGAGAGCGAGGCCGCGCTCAACGAGGCCGCCGGCTGGCTGCGCAACGGCCTGTTCAAGCGGCTGGCGCTGCACACCGTGCCGACGCTGCACTTCCGCTTCGACCGCAGCACCGAGCGCGCCGCCGACCTCTCGGCGCTGATCGCCAAGGCCAACGCGCTCGGCGCCAAGGACGGCGAGCCCGGCGAGCGATGAGCCGGCCCGCACGCCCGCCGCGCCGCGCGCTGCACGGCGTGCTGCTCGTCGACAAGCCGCTCGGCTGGACGAGCCGGGATGCGCTCGCCAAGGCCATGGGCCTGCTGCGCGCCGCCAAGGGCGGGCACACCGGCACGCTCGACCCGCTGGCCACCGGGCTGCTGCCGCTGGCCTTGGGCGCGGCGGCCAAGTTCGCCCAGGTCAACCTCGAGGCCGACAAGCGCTACCGCGCCACGCTGCGCCTGGGCGAGCGCACGAGCACCGGCGACGGCGAAGGCGAGGTCGTCGAACGCCGCGAACTGCGCTGCGGCCGCGCCGACGTCGAGGCCGTGCTGGCGCGCTTCATGGGCGCGATCGAGCAGCTGCCGCCGATGCACTCGGCCGTCAAGCAAGGCGGCCGCGCGCTGTACGAGTACGCGCGCGCGGGCGTCGCGGTCGAGCGCAGGCCGCGCCGCGTGACGATCCATCGCATCGCGCTCGTGGCCTGGGAGCCGCCGCTGGCGACGGTCGACGTGCACTGCAGCAAGGGCACCTACATCCGCACGCTGGCCGAGGACATCGGCGCGGCGCTCGGCTGCGGCGCCACGCTCGCCGCGCTGCGGCGCACTGCGAGCGGACCGTTCGACGTGGCCGACGCGATCACGCCGGACGCCCTGGCCGCGCTCGACGACGACGCGCGCCTCGCGCGGCTGCTGCCGCCCGACGCGCTGCTCGCGGGCTGGCCTGCGGTGCAGCTGGCCGAGGCCGAGGCCGCACGCTTTCTCACCGGGCTGCGCCGGCGCGTCGCGTTGGCCGACGCCGCCGCCGTGCGCGTCTACGCCGGCACGGCGCCGGCCGGCGCCGCCGCCCACCCCGACCCGCGCGCCTTCCTCGGCAGCGCGCACATCACGGCCGGCGAGCTGATCGCCGACCGCCTGCTCAGCCCTCAGGAGGTTCAGGCCGCCCAGGTCTGACGCCAGCCCCATGCATCCGATCCGCAACATCGCCATCATCGCCCACGTCGACCACGGCAAGACCACGCTGGTCGACCAGCTGCTGCGCCAGAGCGGCACCTTCCGCGACAACCAGCAGGTGGCCGAGCGCGTGATGGACAGCAACGACATCGAGCGCGAGCGCGGCATCACGATCCTGGCCAAGAACTGCGCCGTCACCTGGCGCGGCACGCATATCAACATCGTCGACACACCCGGCCACGCCGACTTCGGCGGCGAGGTCGAGCGCGCGCTGTCGATGGTCGACGGCGTGCTGCTGCTGATCGACGCGCAGGAAGGGCCGATGCCGCAGACGCGCTTCGTCACCAAGAAGGCGCTGGCGCTGGGCCTCGCGCCGATCGTCGTCGTCAACAAGGTCGACAAGCCCGGCGCGCGGCCCGACTACGTGATCAACGCCGCCTTCGAGCTGTTCGACAAGCTCGGCGCGAGCGAGAGCCAGCTCGACTTCCCGGTGGTCTACGCCTCGGGCCTCGAGGGCTGGGCCGCGCTCGAGGCGGGCGAGCCGGGCCGGGCCTGGGGGCGCGACCTGGCGCCGCTGTTCGAGACCATCCTCGCGCATGTGCCGGCGCACCGGGGCGACCCGGCGGCGCCGCTGCAGCTGCAGGTGAGCTCGCTCGACTACAGCAGCTACGTCGGCCGCATCGGCGTGGGCCGCGTCAACAGCGGCACCATCCGGCCGGCGCTCGACGTGCTCGTGATGGAGGGCCCCGAGGGCCGCAGCTGGAAGGGCCGCGTCAACCAGCTTCTGACCTTCGAGGGCCTGGAGCGCCGCGTCGTCGACGAGGCCGGACCGGGCGACATCGTGCTCGTCACCGGCATCGAGGACATCGGCATCGGCGTCACCCTCACCGACGCGCTCGCGCCGCGGCCGCTGCCGATGCTGCAGATCGACGAACCGACGCTGACGATGAACTTCTGCGTCAACACCAGCCCGCTGGCCGGGCGCGAGGGCAAGTACGTCACCAGCCGCCAGATCTGGGACCGGCTGCAGCGCGAGCTGCAGGGCAACGTCGCGCTGCGTGTCAGGGAAGGCGGTGAGGAGGGCGTGTTCGAGGTCTCGGGCCGCGGCGAGCTGCACCTGACGATCCTGCTCGAGAACATGCGGCGCGAGGGCTACGAGCTGGCGGTGAGCAAGCCTCGCGTCGTTTTCCACGAGGTCGACGGGCCTGCAGGAACGGAGCGCCACGAGCCGATCGAGCTCGTCACCGTCGACGTCGAGGAGCAGCACCAGGGCGGCGTGATGCAGGCGCTGGGCGAGCGCAAGGGCGAGCTCGTCGGCATGGAGCCCGACGGACGCGGGCGTGTGCGGCTCGAATACCGCATCCCGGCGCGCGGGCTGATCGGGTTCTCCAACGAGTTCATGAACCTCACGCGCGGCACCGGGCTCATCGCCAACATCTTCGACGGCTACGAGCCCTACCGCGGCGAGATCGGCGGACGCAAGAACGGCGTGCTGGTGAGCCAGGAGGCGGGCGAGATCGTCACCTACGCTCTGGGCAAGCTCGACGACCGCGGCCGCATGTTCGTCAAGCCCGGCGATCCC
>WBZR01002341.1_pt1 | contig 19837 bp, 18 predicted proteins | sample 5204231 | NCBI WGS metagenome assembly WBZR01 (sample SAMN12412403, study PRJNA552823) | activated sludge metagenome | isolation source: activated sludge from anammox sidestream of wastewater treatment plant... | place: USA: Virginia | collected 2017-08 | reverse complement strand
CAACACCACTCCCGCAGCATCTCTCCTTACTTACTCCATTCGACCGGCACTCAAATGTGCCCGTACAATAACGCCCGATACCATTTTTTTCACGCGATCTGGGAATTTTGCGCCGGAAAGTAGCTAGATCCCCAGCTTCATTCTTGCTTTGCTGAGAAAATCCGCGGAATCGATTCCGTAAAAATAACGATAGTACAGGTCCGGTTCGCGGCCCGTGATGAACCCATGGTAGATCTGCACGTATTGTAAGTAGTAGGCCTCGATTTCCTCCTTCGAGAACAGATGATCCGGAGGCCTGTCAAACCCGTGGATGAACATCTTCCACTGCTCGTCCTCGATCGCCGCCGCAAGATGGGTGAGTTTATCGTTTTGTGGCACTACCTTGTCCTGGTTCGCCCACGTTTCCCACTCGCCATAGATGGAGTCGCATTTCTCACGGGCGGCGCGGTAGAGCGCGCCCGCGCTGCTGTTCTCCGAGGCGCACCCATTGTAATAGAGCGTGAGGTCGTTGTTCATCAGCCTGAAGTTGTCCCTGATCTTGTTCTCAACGTACTCGAGCAGGGGCCGCACTTCATTGGCGCCGTTGTAGCCCAGGGCTTGCGCCACTTCGCTGACGGTTTTCTGCGTGAACCGGGCGGCATAGGATCTGGAATAGAGGTCCCAGCCAATAATGTGGCAGCGATTCGTAACGCGCGACTTCGGCATCCCGCGGATAACCTTCGCCTCGGGTTTCGGGAAATCGCCCCAGGCGACGATCTCGGTGATGCGCGTGTCCGGGCTGACAGCTTGCAGCCGGACGAATACTCCAAAGGACATAATTGGAATTCCTCCCAGTTCATGAATTAGAAATGCCGCAATTTCCAATTCCTACTGTTGTTTTACTGCATCGGCTGTTTTCCCTGCAACCCCGGTCCGCGCCATGAAACACTGAAGTCATGCCACTCTCCCGGCGTTCCCTCCTCTCGCTGCTCGCCAGCGCATCCGGATCCGCCGCCCAGACGCTGCTCCCCGCGCACGCCAATCTCGGCTTCCGCGCGGACACGGGACCCGTACGCACGGAGTGCGGCGTCGGAGCCCTCATGCCATGGGCGGAATCGCTCTGGGCCGTCACCTACAACTCGCACAAGAAAGCCACCGGCTCCGGTCTGGCCCTCTACCGCATTGACGATCAGTTGAAGCCGGAAAAGATCCACGTCCACAACGGGACCCACGCCAACCGCCTGATCCATCACGAGTCCAACCAGTGCTTCATCGGGCCGTACGCCATCGACATGCGCGGCAACTGGCGCTTCATCCCTGACCTCGAGGACCACCGCCTGACCGCCACCATGCGCCACCTTACCGACCCCGCCAATCGCGTCTATCACATGACCATGGAAGGGCTGCTGATGGAGACGGACGTCGCAACCCTGAAAAGCCGAGTGGCGGCCGACCTCATCCAGGTGATGAAGCTCACCAAACGGCCGCACTTCAAGGGCGGCTTCACCGGACAGGGGCGCGTCGTGGTGGCGAACAACGGATTCTATGAATACGGCGAGGACGGAGCGGGCCTCTTCGAGTGGGACGGCAAAGGCGAATGGAGACGGCTTTCCGGCAAACCGCACATGGACGTGGCCGGACGCCTCAACCTCCAGCAGGTGGTCTTTGCCACCGGTTGGGACGAGGCATCGGTGGTGCTGTGGGCCCTGGTGGGCGGCAAGTGGCAGCGCTACCGCCTCCCGAAAGCCTCGCACGCCTTCGAGCACGCCTGGCAGACGGAGTGGATGCGCATCCGCGAGGTGGAAACGGAGCATTTCCTCATCGACATCCAAGGCTCGTTCTTCGAATTGCAGCCGATCGCCTTTGAAGGCCGCATCTGGGGCGTGAAGCCCATCTGCCAGCACCTGCGCATCATCCCCGACTACACGGGCTTTCGCGGCCTGCTGGCCGTGGCGGGCAACGAGACAACCGCGAACGGCGACGCGAATCCCGTGGTGGGCCAGCCCCAATCCGGGATCTGGTTCGGCAAGACGGACGACCTGTGGTCCTGGGGCAAACCGCAAGGCTGGGGCGGCGTCTGGCGGAAGCAGGCCGTGAAGCGCGGAGCCGCTTCCGACCCCTACCTGATGACCGGATACGACAAGAAGGTGGCGCACTTCTCCACGGACAAAGCGGCGGAGTTCGCCCTCGAAGTCGATATCGGAACCGGAGAATGGAAGCCCTACGCGCGCGTGAACGTCCCGGCCGCGGGCTACGCGTTTCACGTGTTTCCCCAAGGCTACTCCGCGCATTGGATCCGCGTGGCCGCCCTCACCGATTGCATGGCCACTGTCGAGTTCGTCTACACCTGATGCCGCGAACCGAATGGGGCTGGCAAATCACGCCCGAGGAGATCGAGGCCTGGACCATCCATCGCGGTGATGGCCTGCTGGTGGTGAACAAGCCGGGGCTTGTGCTGTGCCATCCCTCAAAACACGGCCCATGGTCGAGCCTCGTCGGGGCCTGCCGCCAATACCTCAGCGTTCCGCGCTTGCACATGCCCTCCCGGTTGGACCGCGAGACCAGCGGGGTGGTCGTCCTCGCCTGGGACGCCGGGTTGGGCTCGAAACTTCAGCGCGCCATCGAACACCGCCAGGTGCGCAAGGTCTACCACGCCATCCTCTGCGGGGAGTTGCGGGAGAGCGTTGTCGTGGATCAGCCAGTGGGCAAGGCGGAAGGCTCCGCCGTCGTCGTGCGCCGCGCGGTGACGCCCGGCGGCCAGCCCGCACAGACAGAGTTTCAACCCCTGGCGTGCGGGAACGGGTTCACGCTCGCGCGCGTCACGCCGCACACCGGCAGGCTCCATCAGATCCGCGTGCATGCAAGCTGGCTTGGCCATGCCGTCGCCGGCGACAAGATTTATGGATCCGATGAGCGGTTCTTCCTCGAATTCATCGAGCACGGGTGGACGCCCCGGCTTGCCGCCGCGCTGCCCTTCGAGCGGCAGGCGCTCCATGCCTCCCAGTGGACCTGCGAGGAAGAGCACGCCCGGATGCGCTTCGAGGCCCCGCTGCCCGAGGAATGGAGCGCGATGACCGCGCGGATGCGCTAATTTTGTAGGAAGCTGTGGCCGGGATACCTGCTGGCGGCGGCGTGCGCGCGGACATCCGCGACGATGCCAGTGGGAAACGGACTCCGGAAATGAAGACGGGCGCGTGCCGGAAAGGCGGAAGGCAAATGAGCTTCGCACAGGATCTTCACCTTGCAGGCCGGGTTCTCAGCAGGAACCCGGGGTATGCACTCTTGGCAACGCTGACACTGGCTCTCGGCATTGGAGCCAACACTGCCATGTTCGGCGTGATTCGCGCGGCGTTTCTCACGCCTCTGCCCTTTCCCCGGGAGGACCGCCTGGTGATGCTATGGCAAAGCCGTCCCGATCAGGGCATCGTCCGCGAGCTGGTAAGTCCGGCGAATTTTGTGGATTGGAACAGTAGCAACCGCGTGTTTCAAGACATGGGCGCATGGCCAAACGTGAGCGATGCCGTCACCGCATTCAACGTGAAAGGCCCCGATTCCCTGGAGCGCGTGAACGGCATGTACGTCTCGGCCGGTTTCTTCCGCACCCTCGGCGTGCAGCCGCTTCTCGGCCGGACGTTTCTTCCCGAAGAGGACCGGCTACGCGATCACCGCTCGGCAGTCCTGAGCCACTCCTATTGGCGCGGACGGTTCGGAGGCGATCCGGCAATCCTCGGCAAATCCATCGAAGTGGACACTTTCCGCGGCGGCGTATACACGGTTGTGGGCGTCATGCCGGCGGAATTCGACTTCCCTCATGGCACGCAGATCTTTCTTCCCATCGCGTTCTGGGGCGGCGGTCCGCTCCCCTCCGAGGACGCCTCCCAACGCTGCTGCGCCTGGTTCAGTGTCGTGGCGCGCCTGAAGCAGGGCGTCCCACTCGAGCAAGCTCGCCGGGAAATGACCGCCCTCGCCGGCCGGATTTCTCACCGGCATCCTTCGGGCGGCAGCGCTCCCCGCATCGCGATTACCCCGCTGCGCACCGCCATGCTCGGCAATCAGCGGACCGGTCTTCTGGTGCTGTTCGCCGCCGTACTGTGCGTTCTCCTCATCGCGTGCGTAAACGTGGCAAGCCTGGTGTTGTCGCGCATTACGGCCGGAAGCGCGGAACTAGCCACTCGCAGGGCGCTCGGAGCTACTACGTGGCGGCTGGTCCGGCAGGTTCTCGCGGAAACTCTCTTGCTCAGCGTGATCGGCGCCTGTGGTGGAGTTCTCATGGCATTGTGGGCGCAAGGGCTGCTCGTCCGAAGCCTGGCTGCCGCCGTTCCCATGGTTTCCCTCGCGCGGCTCGATTGGCAGGTCCTCGTGTTCGCCATGTGCGCCGCTGGAGCCGCCGCCTGCTTCTGCGCGTTTACTTCCGCCGTTCCACTCGCCGGAGGCCATTCCAGAGCAGCAACGGAGGACCGCCGGGGATTGTTCCTGCGTCATGCGCTCGTGGCCGCCGAGGTGTCCATTGCCGTGGCGCTGGTGGCTGTATCGGGCCTGCTGATCCGCAGTCTGCTTGCCTTGCAGCGTGTCGATACGGGGTTCCATGCCGGCCACGTGCTGGCCGTGTCATTCGACCTGACTGCGGGTCCTTTCCGCGGACCCGGTAACCAGCAGCCGTTCTTCCATGATCTGATCACCCGCGCTGCCGCGCTTCCCGGCGTTCAGATGGCCGGCGGTGTGAGCGAAGCCCCGCTCGCCCGCAGGCGCGTGCCCGATCAGCCCGTCACGCTGGAAGGCCGGCCCGCCCGGCCTGCCGCCCAATCCCCGCAGGTGTTGGTGACCGCCGTGACTCCGGCCTATTTTCCGGTAATGGGTATCCCCCTCGTGTCTGGGCGGCTGTTCATGGAGGAGGACCGCGGAGACGGGAAGCTGGTTGCCATCGTGAACCAGACAGCCGCGCGCCGGTTCTGGCCGGGACAGGACCCGGTTGGCAGAAGAGTAGGACTTGGGAGCGCGGAGCATTTTGCCTATTTCCGCGTGCCTCCTCCAGAGGGCCAACCGGAATGGCGCGAGATCGTGGGCGTGGTGGGAGATGCCCGCGGTTCGGCTCTCGATGAGTCCCCTCAGCCTGAGGTCTATTACTGCTACCGGCAGTTCCCCTGGTACAACCCGGCGCTGGTGTTGCGCACCGGCGGTGATCCCATTGCGCTCGCCGCGGCCATCCGCGGCGAGGCGAAGGCGCTCAGTTCGCGTGCCGTCGTAACGGACGTGAAGACCATGGAGCAGATTACGGCGGACTCGATTTCTCAGCCCCGCCTCCGCGCCTGGCTGACCGGGCTTTCCTCCATGCTCGCCATCCTCTTGGGAATGGTCGGCGTCTATGGTGTGATGTCGTACGCCGCGGCGCGCCGCACGCGGGAAGTGGGGATTCGCATGGCCCTGGGGGCAACCCGGTGGGAAGCTGCCTGGGCCGTAACCGGACAGGTAACGCTTGCCGCGGGTGTGGGCCTCCTCCTGGGGATCCTCGGAGCCCTTGCAGCCGCGCGCGTCATGCGATCTATACTTTTTGGTGTTGGCCCCGCGGATCCTCTGACGCTTGCCGGCGCCTGCCTGTTGTTTGCAGCCTCCGCGCTGCTCGCAGGCTACGTCCCCGCCCGGCGCGCCGCGGGTGTGGATCCGGCAGCGGCCTTGCGGTGCGAGTAGAGAATGGAGAAATGAGAGGTGATCCACTCCAATGAAGAGCATCTGGGATGCGGAGACAAGAAAGGAAGTTCTGGCGCGCATGGCAGGACTCGCGCCCGGCATGAGGCCCAAATGGGGAAAGATGACCGCCGCGCAAATGGTGGGCCACGTCGCCGGCCCCATGCGCGGCGCGCTTGGTGAGATGAAGGTGGCCGATATACCGGGCCCCTTGCGCAATTCGCTGCTCCGCTACCTGGTGATTTACATCCTGCCGTGGCCCAGGGGTGCTCCCACCGCCCCGGAATACATCCATGCCGGCGCGGAGGATCTCGCAAAGAACATGCAGGCGCTGACCGCGGTTCTGGAGCGTTTCGCGGCGGCACAACAACTGGTCCCTCACCCCGCCTTTGGAGCGCTCTCGCGGAAAGGCTGGGGGCGCCTCACCTGGCGCCACCTCGATCATCACCTGAAACAGTTCGGCTTATAGCCGCGGAATCTCCACTTCCGCCCCCTTGCGGTCCGCCGAAACATAACCCGCGTATATTGTCAGCGTGATGTCGATCGCCAGATCGAGATCGCACTCCGCATGGCGTCCGGCCGCAAACCCTTCCACAAAGTCGCGCATCTCATGCAACTGGCCCGAACTCCACCCGAATTCGGGATAGGCCGGAATCCAGCCTTCATTCGAGCTGATCTTCTCCACCAGTTCGAGCCCTTCCATCTCCTTGCGATGCGGACTGTACAGGTCCACGACGTGCACCGGGTTCAGATGGCAGCGCGTGCGGTGGTTGTTGGCGAACACATCAACGTAGTCGTAAATGCCGCCCAGCACCACCTCTGACGTGATCACATCCGCCACCATGCCGTCCTCGAAGACGACGTGCAGCAAGGCGTAATCCTCCGTATCCTTGTACGTGGTGCGCAGATAGCCGCGGTCCTCGAATGCCGCAAGCTTCGTGATGGCATGCGTCCGCGCGGAAATCGCCGCCGGACGGATGGGCCGCCCGTTGCGCGCCAGCCCCTCCTTGCGCTTCAAATACAGCACCCCGCCGAGGGGATGACAGCCCTTGCCGATCATCGACCCGCCGCCCTGCTCGCTCCAGATCCCGTAAACAGGCGAGTGCGACCCGCTGTGCGATTCCTCGGCCGTCATCCGCAGAATCTGCCCCTTCGTCGCCTCGAGAATCTCGCGCTCGCGCTGGATGGACGGGGCATAGATCCAGTTTTCCGCGTAGCCAAACAGGATTCCCGTCGAGGCGATCAGGTCCCGCACGGAGCGCAGATCCTCCGTCACCGCGGCCAGCATCTCCTCCTTCAAGTGCGTCTCCGGCGAGCCGAAAAATCCCGTGAATGGCTTCTCGACAATCACATGCTTCGCCGCCCGGGCTGCCGCGCGGATGTAGCTGAGATGCGACGACGGCGGCGTGCAGATATCAAGCACGTCAATGTGCGGCAGCATCGCCTCCACCGAATCAAAAGCCGGGACGTTGTACTGCGCGGCAAAGGCGTTGCGGCTCTCCGCCCGAACCGACGTGACGCCGGCAGTCACCGCGGGCAGCCCGCGCAGATTGCGATGGTGAAACTTGCCAGCAAATCCGGCGCCGGCGATTCCGATGCGCAGCGGAGCCATCAGCGGCGCCCTCCCCCGACGAAATGCACAATCTCGAGCTGCGCCCCGGCGCTGAGCCGCGTTTCACCCCACTCCGCCTTCTTTACGATCTCTCCGTTCAATTCGATGGCGACTCGCGCCGGGTCGATCGAGAGCGAGCGGAGCAGATCGAGAAGCGTACTCTCTTCCGGGGCAGTCTGAGCCCGGCCGTTCACAACAATTTCCATCTACTCTTTGGTAGCATACGCGCGAAGCTGGCGGCGCAGGAATTTGCCGCTCGCCGTCTTGGGGATCTCCGCGACGAATTCCACCTGGCGCGGCACTTTGTACGTCGCCAGCCGCTCGCGGCAGAACGCGATCACTTCCTGTTCGGTGGCTTCCGAGCGAAGAGCCAGAAACGCCTTCACCGTCTCGCCGCGATAAGGGTCGGGAACGCCGACCACGGCCGCTTCGCGCACGGCGGGGTGCCGGTAAAGCACGTCCTCCACCTCGCGCGGCCACACCTTGTAGCCCGAGGCGTTGATCATGTCCTTCTTGCGGTCCACGATGTAGAACCAGCCTTCCCGATCCATGATGACCACATCGCCCGTGAGGAACCAGCCGTCATGAAAGGCGGCGGCCGTGGCCTCGGGCTTGTTCCAGTAGCCCTCGAACACGAACGGACCCTTCAATACCAGTTCCCCAGGCTCCCCCGGAGGCACAATCCGCCCGGCATCGGTCAGGTCGACAATCTGCGCTTCGCAGTTCGGGATGGGGATGCCGATGGCGAGCGCCCCGCTTTCGGCATGCACCGGAGCCCGCGCGCCATACGGCACCGAATGCGACGGCGAGTTAACCTCCGTAAGACCGTAGGTGTTGTGGATGTAGCTGCCGCAGCGCGCCTCGAACTGCTCCGTAATGGTTGGCGCCACCGCCGCTCCGCCAGTGAAACATTTCTTCAGAAAGGCGCCCTCGGCCAAGGCCGGCTCGTGCATCAGCGCGATGTAGGCCGTAATGGAGGCCACGGAAAACGTCGCCCCGTATCGGCGCGCCATGCGGATCGCCTCGGCCGCGGTGAAGCGGTGGAACAGGATCAGCGGCATCCCGGCGAGCGCTGCCACCGCCAGATGCGCCACCAGGCCCGTGATGTGAAACAGCGGAGCCATCCCCAGGACGGCGCCTCGCGCGGTGAGATCCATCCACGTCCGGAAGACGTTGGCGTTGAACGCAATGTGCCGGTGCAGGCCCATCGCTCCCTTGGGTTTCCCCGTCGTCCCCGACGTGTAGACGATGTGGGCCAGGTCGCTCGGTTCCACTCGTAACCGGTGAGCCGGGTCCGGCGCGGCCGAGCCGAGCGCGGTCAGCAGATCGGTCGTTTCCGCCAGCGGAAGCTTCGCCTGCGATCCCGAGATCACCGCTTCCGGAGCGAAGTCGTGCTCGTTGGTGGTGAACACATGCTGCACACCCGCTCTCTCCAGGGCAGGACCGGCGCTGGCCGCGTACAGGGAATCGAGACCCACCCAAACCTTGGCCCCGGAGTCGCTGAGCTGGTAGGCGAGTTCCTCCTCCTTATACATAGGGCTCAGCGGAACGATGGCCGCCCCCCGCTTCCAGGCGCCGTACTGGGCAATGGCGAACTGCGGATTGTTCTGGAGCGACAGCGCCACGCGGTCGCCCTTCAAGACGCCCCGGGCGGCGAGCAGGGAGGCGAAGCAAGCGGCCAAATGGTCGAGTTCAGCATACGAAATGGAGCGGTCAAAATATTGAATTGCAATGGTTTGCGGACGAGACCGGGCGTGCGATTCGAGCGCCTCCAGGATGGTGGTGGAAGGGATCGGAAGGGTGTGGGGGACGCGGTAGTGAGCGAGCCAGGGCTTTTGGGCGTAAGGGGACATAGACGCGAAAGGATGATTGTAGCTGTCGTAAGACACCTGTCGACCTGAATTTTTTCTTGCAGACTACTTGACAGGTGATGACTAAGATTTTATACTTTGAGTGTGGAAATGATTCTTACAGGAGGCCCAATCAAAATGCTCACCCGTTACAACCCCTTCTCCGCTCTCGAAGCCGCTTTTACCCCTGAATCCCGGCTCTTCCAGGATTCCGTCTCCAAATGGCTCGATAGCACTACCGCCGGTCGTCCCTGGACTCCCCCCGTCGACATCCTCGAAACCGAAAACGAGTTGATCGTCAAAGCCGACCTGCCCGACATGGAAATGAAGGACATCCAGGTCGAACTGGAAAACGGCACGCTGTCGCTCAAGGGTCAGCGTAAGTTCGAGTCCGAGACCAAAGAAAAGGGCTATCACCGCATCGAGCGCAACTACGGCTCCTTTGCCCGCTACTTCACGGTTCCCGAGACGGTGGACCCGGAGAAGGTGCATGCCGATTACAAGAATGGCGTGCTGACGGTGACTCTGCCCAAGAAAGAGATCGCCAAGCCGCGGACGGTGAAAGTAGACGTCAAGAACTAAAAGCCAAAGCCGGCGCAGTCTGCGATGGATCGAGTGACCCGGAGAGCGAAGAACCGGGCATTTTGGGGGGCGAATCCGTCACGATTCGCCCCTTTTTCCTATTTCGGAGCCATGCGCAGCGCCCCATCGAGCCGGATCACTTCGCCGTTGAGCATCGTGTTCTCGATGATCTCCCGCGCCAGTCGCGCATACTCCTCGGGGCGTCCCAGCCGCGGCGGAAACGGAACCTGCGCTCCCAGCGAGGCCCGAACCTCCTCGCTCAGGGCGCCCAGCATCGGAGTCTCGAATATCCCGGGCGCGATGGTCATGACGCGAATCCCGTGGCGCGCCAAATCGCGCGCGATCGGCAGCGTCATCCCCACCACTCCCCCCTTTGAAGCCGAATAAGCCGCCTGCCCGATCTGCCCGTCAAACGCCGCAATCGAGGCCGTGTTCACAATCACCCCGCGTTCCCCGTTCTCATCCGGAGCATTCAGGTTCATCGCCGCCGCCGCCAGGCGGATCGCGTTGAACGTGCCGATCAGGTTCACCTGAACCACGCGCGCGAACCGCTCGAGCGCCATCGGACCCTCCTTGCCGAGCACCCGTGCCGGGTCGCCGATGCCCGCGCAGTTCACCAGGATGTGCACCGCTCCGAACTTCGCCTTCGCCGCTTCCACCGCCGCCCCCATCTGCACAGGATCGCCGACGTCGGCTGCCACCGCAATGGCCCGCTCTCCCATCTCCCCTGCCACGCTTCCACCGGCGGCTTCATTGCGGTCCACCACCACCACCCGGCCTTGCGCCCCGGCGATCATCCGCGCAGTGGCCGCGCCCAGGCCCGATCCCGCACCCGTCACGATAGCGGTCTTTCCTTCAATCTTCATCAGAGGATCCCGTATTTCTCGAATGCTTCCCTGGCGGGCATGCCCGCTTCAATCTCCTGCCGCACGTGCTTTTCCCCGCGCGCCTTTTCAAGCGCGGCCGTGAACACTTCTTCCTCCGCCTGCCGCGGAACCACGCACACACCGTCACAATCCCCAAACAGAATATCTCCAGGGGCAATCACGGCCTGGCCCACTGGAACCGAAATCCGGTAGTCCACCACCTTGCCCCGTACACCCTGGTCCTGCGCGTAAGAGCCGAAGCAGAAAACGGGGAATCGCAGCTCGAGAATCCCCTTCATGTCGCGGGTGTACCCGTTGAGGATCGCTCCCACGGCGCCGCAATGGATGGCCCGCGTCGACATCAGCTCACCCCACAGGGCGTACTCGGGCGAACTCCCGGTGCAGAAATAGATCTCGTTCGGCTTCAGGCTGTCTAGCGCATCCATCATCAGCCCGAACGGCCTTTTCGTCACCGGATTGCTCGCCTCCGCCACGTCCGTATCGTTGTAATCAACGCTCAGCACCGGCATGGCGCGGCCGATGGTGACCATGTCGCGCGTCAGGGGCTGGATGCGGGGCGGCAGGAACTGCCTCCGTAATCCAAGCTGATCCATTACGTCCCCCACCACGGCGGCAAACAACTCATGGCGGGCCAGGCGAAAAAGTTCGCCGTCGTTATTCCACAGTTTCAGTGGCATGATTGCTAAACTCGACTACGCATGAAGGTGGCACTGGACGCCACTCCGCTCACGGAGACAACGGGAGGAATTCGCCGCTACACCATCGAACTGGCGAACGCGCTCCACCGCTGCTTTCCGCAGGACGAATACCTGCTGGTATCCGATCAATCGTATCAGCATCCGCGGTGCGCCGGGGTGCGCTGCGCGCAAGGCCGCGCCAAGCGCTGGTGGCTCTACGGATTGCCGCGGTTCCTCGCTCACGAACGCGTGGACGTCTTTCATGGAACCGATTTCGCCGTGCCTTACTGGCCCGCCCGCCCCGCCGTCATGACCATCCACGACCTCTCCCCCTGGCGTACCGGCGCTTCCTCCCGCGTGCGCCGCCGCACCCCCTGGCTGCTGCGCTTCGGCCTCGCCACCATGGTCATCACTCCAACCGAAGCCGTACGCCAGGAAGTCATCGAGCACTTCCGCCTGCCGCCCGAGGAAGTTGCCGCCATCCCCCTCGCCGCGGCGGAGCATTTCCGCCCCATCGACGCGCCGCCTCCGGACAAGCCATACTTCCTGTTCGCCGGGTCGGACAACGCGCGAAAGAACGCCGCTGTGGTGCGGCAGGCCTGGCAGGAATTGCGCCGGCGCGGTCATGACGTCGGCTTCCGCAGCCTCGGCGGCCTGCCGGAACAGGACCTGCCCCCGTTGTTTTCACAAGCCGCGGCGGTGTTGTACCCTTCGCTCTATGAGGGTTTTGGATTACCCGTCGTGGAGGCCATGCAGTGTGGAGGAATTGTGATCGCCTCTCGGGATGCGGCCATCTCGGAGGTAGCCTCCGGCGCGTGCTTGCAGTGTGACGCTCGAGACGTGCGCCAGTGGGTGCATGCAATGGAAGCCGCCTTGACGGATACGCCGCTCAGCGAGCGGCTCAAATGCCAGGCCATTGCCCGCGCGCGGAACTTTTCCTGGGAGCGCACTGCCGGATTGACACGCGCCGTCTACGCAAAAGCGCTCCGGCGGTTCCATGGCTGATCGCGTCCTCATCATGTCGCCGGAAGCGCCTTATCCCCTCACCGGAGGCGGCGCGCTGCGCACCGCATCCCTGCTCGAATACTTCGCCCGCCGCTCGAACCTCGACGTGGTCCTGTTTGCGGTGCAAGGCGCAAGCGACCCGGAAGAATCCCTTCCCCCCGGATTGATCCGCAATGTGTGTAAACTCCCGCTTCCTTCCCACTCGAAGCATCCTCTGGCGCGGATGGCCCGGAACACCGCTCGCCTCCTGCGCGGCGTTCCTCCGCTGATGGACCGCTTCTCCGGGCAGCAGGAGCCCTTGAGCCGGTGGCTCGAGCGACGCCGCTACGATGCCGCCATCCTCGAGCATTTCTGGTGCGCCCCCTATGCCCCGCTCCTGCGGTCCCATGCCTCGCGGGTCTATCTCGATCTCCACAACATCGAATCCGAGTGGCACACCCGCGCGGCGGCAGCCTCCCCCTGGCCCCTCTCGCTCGGACACCGCGCCTTCGCCCATTCCAACGCCCTCCTCGAGAGCCAACTGGCGCACCTCTTTGATGGAATCCTGGTCACCTCCTCTCGCGACGCCGCTCACCTGCCTTCCCATCCCCGCATCATCGTCTACCCCAACGCCATTCCCCACCACCCCCTTCCGCAAGCCGCGAAGGATTCCTCTCTCGTGTTCTCCGGCAACCTCGAATACTGTCCTAATCAAGAGGCTGTCCGATTCTTCCACTTGCGTGTTTGGCCCATGCTCCAGAAGAAATATCCGCATCTGCGGTGGCGAATCTTAGGCAAAAACCAAAACGCCCTGCCTGCCTCAGTGAAGGCCGATCCGTCGGTGCTGCTCACCGGACCCGTCCCGCATGCCGTTCCCGAACTCGCCAGGTCGCAAATCGCCATTGTCCCCGTACTCAGCGGCAGCGGCACCCGCGTTAAAATACTAGAGGCTTGGGCGGCCGGGCTTCCCGTAGTGTCCACCACGATTGGCGTCGAGGGACTCGAGGCCGTTCCCGGCCGGCACCTTCTGCTGGCGGATACGCCCGCGGATCTACTCGCGTCCATTTCGGATTTGCTGGAATCCCCGTGCCGCCGGGCGCAACTTGGCGCGGCGGGGCGGACTCTATATGAAGGGCATTACACATGGGACGCGGCGTGGACAACTCTGGACCGGGACAATGCCCTCCTTCCCTAACGTCTATACTGAAAGGACGCGAATGCGCTTTGCCATTGACGCTCACGCGATTGGGCAGCACTTAACGGGGAATGAGGTCTACATTCGGAATCTGCTGCGCTCGTTTTGCGCGCTCGACACCGATGCGGAGTTTGTGGCTTACCTCGCCGGCGCCGGCGCCGCGCAGCTTGTTCCCGAGACCGTCGCCACGCGAATCGTATCGCGGAACCCCTTTCTGCGGCTGGGCTGGCAACTGGCGGCGCATGTGCGCAAAGACCGCCCGCGGCTTTTGCACGTGCAGTATACGGCGCCGCTCGCCTGCCCCGTCCCCGTGGTGGCAAGCGTCCATGACGTGAGCTTTCTCGAGCATCCGGAATTCTTCTCCCCGGCAAGGGTCTTTCAACTGCGGCGCACCGTCAGGCGAACGGTGAGATCGGCGGCGCGAATCCTCACTCCGAGCGAGTTCTCCCGCCAATCGATCGAAAAGCACTACCCCGAGGCGCGCGGGAAAACAGAAGTCGTCCCGAACGCCGTCTCGCAGAATTTTCGCCCCGTCCATCGCGACCAGGCGCGGGAGAGGATCCGGGCGCTTTTCGGAATTCCCTCCCCCTTCCTCCTCAATGTCGGAGACCTGCAGCCGCGCAAAAACCAGGTAGGCCTCATTCGCGCTTTCGAAGAAGCGATGCGGGCCCACCCGAAGTTGACGCACCGCCTCGTGCTGGTGGGCCAGAACAAGTGGGACGCTCCCGCTGTGCGCCAGGCAGCGGAGCGATCTCCTCTCGCCAACCGCATTCACTTCACCGGCTACGTCGATGATGACCAGTTGCGCCTCCTCTACAACGCCTGCGACGCATTTCTCTTCCCCTCCTTCTATGAAGGCTTTGGAATCCCGATCCTCGAAGCGATGGCCTGTGGTTGCGCCGTCGCCTGTTCGAAGGCCGCGGCGATGCCTGAGGTGGCCGATGGAGCCGCCATCTTTTTTGACCCGCATTCCATCAGCGGCATGATGCGCGCCATTCTGGACCTTGTGCTCGATGCGGAGTTGCGCTCGCGCCTCGAACGCCTTGGACAGAATCGCGCGGCAGCCTTTAGCTGGGACCGCGCGGCCGGCAAAACATTGGAGGTTTATTACGAAGTGGCTGGAGCCTCGATGCCCGCTGCGGCGCACCGCCGGCCCCTTCGCGCGGCAAGATGATGAAGCGGTTTGTTGTACTGATGTTGTTCGCATGGCCGCTGCCGGCGGCTGTCCCCTCCAACGGCGAGACCCTGCATTACACCATGAATTGGCCCAGCGGGTTGAGCCTCGGCGAGGGAGAACTGAAAGTAACCAGAAGCGGGGAGAATTGGAGCTTCGAATTTCAGTTTGAAGCCGCCCTCCCCGGATTCGTTATTACGGACCGGTTCGTCTCGCTCACGGGGATGAACCGGTGTTCGCTCCAGCTTGAAAAAGACCTGCGCCACGGAGCGCGGACGTCGCGGGAGAAGATTACGTTCCACTCATCACCCGGCAAGGCGACGCGCCAGACCGTGGGGGGCGGCAAGTCGGAGATGGACGTCCCCGCTTGCGCTCACGATGCCCTCGCCTATCTCTTCCACCTGCGCCATGAACTCGCACAGGGCCGCATTCCCGCGGCGGAGAACGTCTACTACGGCGCGCCCTACCGTGTCCGGCTCGAGTACAAAGGCTCGCAGAAGATAAAGGTGGGCGAGGCCATGGAAGATGCCGATCGCCTGCTGGCCTTCGTCAAAGGCCCTTCCTCGGAATTTCAACTCGAGCTTTTCTTCGGCAAGGATGCCGCCCACACGCCGCTGGCCGTCAAGGTGCCGCTGGCGGTGGGAACATTTACGGTGGAACTGGTTCGCTAAAAAATGCGCATTGCTTTTTTCTCCCCAATGCCGCCGGCCAGAAGCGGGATTGCCGATTACTCCGCCGCGCTCCTCCAGCAATTGCAAGGTCTCGCCGAAGTCGAAGTGTTTTCGGAATCCTCGCAGCCGTTTCACCCCGAGCGCCACGATATCGCGCTCTACCAGGTGGGCAACAACGAGTTTCACATCCACGCCTATGAAACCGCCCTCGCTCATCCCGGAGTGGTGGTGCTTCATGAAGCCAACCTCCACCATCTGATTTGCGACCTCACCATCCGCCGCCAGAACTGGGATGCGTACGTCGACGAGGCCGAATACAATGGAGGCGCCGCCGCCAGGGCCTATGCCGAACGCGTGCGCGCCCTCGAAGTCGGGCCGGATTACGAAGGGCTCCCCATGTTGCGGCGCTTGCTCGATCGCTCCCGCGCCGCCATCGTCCACAGCGAGTGCGTCGCCGCCGGGTTGCGGAACGCCGGGTTCGATAAGCCCGTGGCGGTGATTCCGCACGGCGCGTGGCTCCCCGATGCCGTCGATCGCATGGGCTACCGCCGGCGCCTCGGTCTCGATGAGTCCACGCCGCTCCTCGGCGTCTTCGGATTCCTCAAGCCCTACAAACGCATCGCCGAATCCCTCCGCGCCTTCCGCCGCCTGGTGCGCCTCGAACCGCAAGCCAGGATGATTCTCGTGGGCGAGCCCCATCCCGATTTCCGGCTTGCTTCGCTCATTGATACTCTCGGCCTCGAGGCTCACGTCAGGGTGCTCGGCTTCACTCCGGCGGAGGACTTCATGGGATACCTCGGAGCCTGCGATGCCGTCCTCAACCTCCGCTACCCCACCGTGGGCGAAAGCTCCGGCACGCTGCTCCGCGCCCTCGGTTTGGGCAAGGCGGTCCTGGTCTCCGACGTCGGGTCCTTCCGCGAATACCCGGACGACATCGTGCTCAAAGTGCCCGTGGACGCCACCGAAGAGGACCTCATTTTCGAATACCTCAACCTGCTGGTCTCGCGGCCTTCCGCCGCCCGCGAGTTGGGGCGCAACGCCCGCCAATGGGTGGCGCGGGAGTGCAACTGGCCCTCGGTTGCGGAACGCTACGTACGCTTTCTGGAGGCCGTGACGAAGGGCGAACCCTACCTCCCGCCCGCCGCAAAGCCCGTGGCTGCTGAGCCGCCGCCGCCGGCCCCCACTCCCGTCCCGGAAGCCTACCTCAAATCCTGGGCCGTCACGGAGAACTCCCAAACCTACCTCGATATTCACCTCACGCGCCTCCGCCGCACCCTCGAAATCACCCCTCCCGGCACGGCCGAAGACCGCATCCTCGAGATGGGCGCCTACATGCAAATCACCCCCGCCCTGCACACCAAACTGGGGTACGGAGAAGTCCGCGGATGCTATCTCGGGACACCCGGCAGGACGGACCAAAAGCAGGCCGTCTCGCTCGACGGCGAAACGTTCCACTGCGAAATCGACCTGTTCAATGCCGAAAAGGATACCTTCCCCTATCCCGACGCGCATTTCTCCACCGTCCTGTGCTGCGAGCTGATCGAACATCTGGCCGAGGATCCCATGTTCCTCATGTCGGAGGTGAACCGCGTCCTGAAACCGGGAGGCCGCCTCGTGCTGACCACGCCCAACATCGGCTCTCTCCACGCCATTTCCGCCATCCTTCAGGGCTATCATCCCGGGTTCTTTCCTGCCTACCTGAAGCCCGCCCCGGAAGGCGTCGAGCCGGAGGCGCGCCACAACCGGGAGTATACGCCGAAAGAACTCATGCTCCTGTTTCTCGACGCCGGCTTTGAAGTCACGCTGCTCGAAACCGGGCCCTTCCGCGACGTCCCGCGCCCGGAAGACCACTGGATTGAGCATCTGCTCGAGCGCTACCTGCTGCCCCTCGAGTTGCGCGGCGATGGCATCTATGCCGTCGGCCGCAAGACAGGCCCGGTGAAACAGCGCTATCCTTCCTGGCTGTACAGCTAAGTGGCCCACCTTGTCCGGTATCGTGACGCGAGCGTGGAATGTTCCGCGCAACAGGGAGAACTGCGCCTCGAGTTCATCCTCGAGAATCGCGGCAGCCAGGCGTGGCGCGGGCAGGAAGGATTTGCCATGGGCTGGCAGGTCTTCGATCCCTCCACCGCGATCTTCATCACCGAAGGCGAATGGACCACGCTCGAAGGCGAAGTGGAACCCGGCGCTTCCACCCGCGCGCGCGTGACCATCACGCTGCCTCCGCAGGATGGCTGTTACCGGGTTTATGTCTCCGCCCTGCATCCGCGCCAGGGTTGGCTTTATACCCACGGCGAACCGCTGCTTCTCGTCGATGCGGAAGTGCGCGGCGGCGTCATCAGCCGCCACGCGGTGTCCTCGTCCACCTTGCGCCGGATGCGCCGGGCGAACCTCGTTCCTTCACTCCGAAGGATGCTCACTCAGCCGTTCGAGGACGTCTGGATCCATCGCCGCCTCATCGGCTCCTTGACGCGCAGGGAGATTCTCGCGCGCTATCGCGGCTCCTTCGGCGATGCCGCCTGGACCATTCTTCACCCCCTCCTGTTGATGGCCACTTATTTTTTCGTCTTCGGCATCGTGCTCGAGAGCCGCTTCGGGAACGATCCCAGCCGCGCGGGCTTCGCGCTCTATTTCCTCGCCGGGATGTTGCCCTGGCTGGCCTTCAGCGAACCAGTGGGCCGCGCGCCCTACGTCATCTTCGAATACCGGAACTTCGTGAAGAAACTGGTGTTCCCCGTGACGATCCTGCCGGTCAACCAGGTGATTGCCGGATTAGTCACCTCCCTCTTCGCCACGGTCCTCTATCTGGCCGCGCTCCTGCTCATCCGCGGAACCCTCCCCTGGACCGCCGCCCTTCTCCCCCTCCTGCTGGTTCCTCAGGTCCTCTTCACCCTCGGCCTGTGCTGGTTTCTCGCCGCGCTGGGCGTCTTTCTCCGCGATCTCGCCCAGGTGATGACCTTCCTGCTGACGCTATGGTTCTTTCTCACGCCCATCTGCTACCCGGAAACTTCTCTTCCGAAAGCCCTGGTCCCGTTGCTGGCGAAGAATCCCATGTTTCAAATCGTGCGCGGATACCGGGAGATCTTCCTCGATGGCTCGGTTCCCTCCTGGACCATGTTGGTGAAGCTGTGGCTGCTGGCGATAGTGGTTTTTCTCGCCGGACACGCCTGGTTCACACGCCTGCGCAGAACCTTCGCGGACGTCGTGTAACGCTTGCCTCAGGCCCGGGTCGACTGCGCCGTGAAGAAGCCCTCCACTTGTTCGATCAGCTCCGGCAGCGTTCCCTTCTTCGTTGGGATCACCGTCGAAGCGAGCTCGATGGACACCAGCAGCGCGCCGCCGCGCAACTCGCACTGAAACCGCGATTCAATCCGCTGGCGCACCTCTCGCTGCACGTCCTGAACCCCGTCCTCCCGCTCGAGAACTGCCACAAACGCCGGCCCGCGCCAGCGAAAAAGCTGATCATTGGGATGCAGCAGATTATTCACCAGCCGCTGCGCGCACAGGAACAGCAATTCGTTGGCGACTTTATCCCCGTAGCGCGCATTCAGCCTGGCCATGCGCTGGACATAAAAAGCCGCCAGATAGTACTGCCCCGGCTTTGATCGCAGGTCCAGAATCGTATCCTCGGCCGCTTCCTTGTTCAACAGCCCCGTCAACGGGTCCAGCTTGGGCTCCCCCCCACTCTGTTGCCGGACAGGAGGATCCGCGGCGGGTGGGCCGGCATCCGCACCCCGCGCCTCGGCCGCCGGAGCCGGATGCGCGGCCACTGCCTGCTTCTGCCCGGCGGCAGGCTCCCCATGCCGCTGTGCCGAGCCCAGCGTCGAGGAGTGCTCCAGGATCAGCACACGCTCCTGAAGTTTGTTCAGCAACTCCGAGGTCTCCTGCTTGCGCTCCTTGGTCTTCTCCGTCAGCTTGCCAAGCGCATGCGTAAGCTGCACTTTGGCTACACGCAACTCCTCCGACGTTTGCGTCTTGCCGACAATCTGTTCGATGTGGTGCAGCGCGGTGGCGGAATCGTCAAAATCGGTCCGGATGGATTCAATCGACGACATCAACACCCGTATGATGTCCCGCAACTCCTCCACGGACCTCTCCACTACCTGCTGCGCCCCTTGGTTGTAGTGCTCGATCCGTTGCGATAGCGTCCCCGCCGCAATCAGTACCGACGAAGGCGTGGGCTGGCTCTTCAGTGTCTGTAACGTCTCTTTCATCCCTTGGCGGAAGCTTTCGTAATCGGCCTGGTTCCACCGGAATGCGTGCGTTGCCAGCGCGTCCAACAGGGAGCAGGTCAGGTCCATCCACGCGACCAATTCCGTTACGGAAGCCGAGTTTTCAAGGCTTTCGGTAGTCATCGACTTCACACTATCCGTATCGGACGGATTCGGCCCTATTCGATCGAGGAGTAAGGAATTCTGGCTCTATAGCAGAATCTGTGGGCAGATCGGGCAACTGTTAATTGGGAAGAGATCCATTTGTTCTGATGAGGGGCTTTGCCCCCCCAAGCCCCCCAGGATTTATCGCAGTTTTCTTCCAGAGTGGAT
>WBZR01002340.1_pt1 | contig 19844 bp, 15 predicted proteins | sample 5204231 | NCBI WGS metagenome assembly WBZR01 (sample SAMN12412403, study PRJNA552823) | activated sludge metagenome | isolation source: activated sludge from anammox sidestream of wastewater treatment plant... | place: USA: Virginia | collected 2017-08 | reverse complement strand
TCCGGTTTTAGCTCATTGATTTTTTTTATTGCATCAAATCCATTTGAACATTCTGCAACAATCTCAACTTCGGGATGATTTTTCAGATAGCCTTTTGTTATTTCACGGGCTAACTTTTCATCATCGATTATGATGGCTGTGATTTTACTTTTTGGCATAATTTGTATGAGTTTTATTTTGTGACTATTCGTGAAATTAGTGGCTGATGCGGTTGCCACGAATTACACTAATTAACACAAATTATAATACCAATCTTTGAAATTTTAGAGAATCTTCTCCGAAATTTACGATGATACCTAGTTTATTTTTGGATGCACTTAAGTAATTTAATGTTTGCTTAGTGAATCCTTCTATAATTCCGCTCACTGCTTTTACTTCTAAAATTATTTTATCGTAAACTACAAAATCTGCATGATATTTGTGAGGTAAGATTATCTCTTTGTATGGTATAGAATATTCTTTTTCTCTTTCGTATGGAATAATGTTTTTCTTAAATTCAAATTCAATTGCATCCTTATAAATTATTTCTAAAAATCCCCGACCAAGAGTTCTATGTACTTCCATACAAATTCCAATAATTTTATAAAATTCATCTTTATAAATCAATTCAGCCATAGTTTATTTTTTTAGTGAAAATTAGTGAGATTCGTGGCTATGGTTTGGTTTCTAATTATTACGAATATCTTCCTCAATTGGTATAAATAAAGTCACACTAAAAATACCTTTTTCTTTTTTTACTTCCATCAAGTCATTTCGTTTATAAATAAGATTTAATCTGTCGTTTATATTTTTAAGTCCCACGCCCGTACCTTTTCTTGATTTGGTTGATTCATCAAAATTATTGATCAACTGGATTTTTAAATATCCTTCATCTCCGGATGATTTCATTCGGACAAAACTACACTTTAAAGTTAGTAATACTTTATCAAAAGTTTCATAAACAGCGTGCTTGATTACATTCTCAAATAACGGTTGAAGAATCATATTCGGTATTTCAATTTTGCTGCACTCATCATTTAACTCTTCCCTGTAATCAAACTTATCTTCAAAGCGAATCTTTTCGATATCAAGATAAAGACGAATATTTTTCAATTCCTCACTTAACTTATTTTTCTCTCTTTCGTTTGTAGCAAGTATATACCTGAGAAAATCAGCAAGCTTTATTATCATCTCTTTTGCTTTCTTTGGATCGATTTCAGTCAAAGCACTCATTGAATTCATACTGTTGAAAATAAAATGAGGATTGATTTGAAACTTCAGTGATCTTAATTCTGCCTGTGTTATCAGATTTTTTAATTCTGATTCTTTAAGGGATCTTTCCTGCAGTTCGGAATAATATGAAACTAGATAGTAAAAAGAAACTACGATTGCATAAAGAAGAAACCCACCGAGAAATCGCCAAAGAATAGTTTTGTAAAAATAATTTTCGTATCTATCACCGAACCCAATTATCGGAACCATTAACACATAGATAAACAGCACCCATAAACCCGAAGAAATAATCGCACTGATGGTATGACTAATAAAAATTTTAAATAGATGATTTTGCTCAATCGAAATATATTTTGCGGGATAATGCCAGATGATTGTTAACCCGGATAGCAATATGGCAGAAACAAGACTTTCTACAACAGATGCATACAGATCAAGTTTCAGACCGAAAAACAAAATCAGAAAACTGATAACCGCGAATGAAACGGAATACAGCAGAAGAATTATTATGTTCCTGAAATTCCGGAGAATGGGATTGTCTTGCATCAGTCAGACAGCTTACAAATAAGTTTTAACTTCGCCGCCGCCAAACATCGCCAAACCTTTGATATGCAAGGTTCTGGTTTGATCAATTACAATACTTGGATTCCTGACTGCTTTGTTTGAAAATCCACCCAGTATTGAAGTTACATTTATTACAACGTTCCATTCTTTGGGCAGAATTATCGTTGTCCCTCCAAAAATGCAAAGCACATCGAGAACATTATCACCTTCAGCAAGCTGACAATTGATAAGATTAATTTCTGAACCGCCGAAAATGGCTGTGATATTTCCTCCCTGAAAATTACCTGATGAAATTATCTTGGTCCCACCACCGAAAATTGATACATCATCAATTTTATCTTTGTTCACATTAAAAGTACCCGACTCACTTCCTGTTTCGGAATCAATTTTTCTTTTTCTAAGTATAATGTAAATGCCAAGAATGATAAAGAAAATCGGAAGAATGATTCCGCCATCGTAATCAACTTCCGGGAAGATTTTTGGTATGAGGAAGAGAAAACCTATTCCTGTTAAAATTCCTCCAAGAAATTTTTTCTCAGTATTTACTAGCACGAACAATCCGATAACAAACATTATGAACGACCAGGAAAAAATAACATGAGCAATTCTGAAATGAAGAATGTTCATTGTGTTGAGAAGAAATATCCCACCAAGAAATATTAATATTCCTCCAAGTAAAACCCTTTTATCCATAGATCTTTTATTTTCAGACATTTTTTGCTCCTTTAATTAAATCTCTGCCAAAACGTATGCAAAATAAACAATGTATGAAAGAAAAAATCGGTGAGTTGTGGAAAAAGCTCGGTGAAAGGGGTTTGAAAACAGTATGGTTGTATGAATGTATGATTTAATAATTCCATACATCCATACAGTCATACAAATAATAGTTTAAATTCGTTCTGCTTCCGCTTCAATGAAATGAGCTTCTTTTACTTTTTCAAGAGCTTGTTCGAGATCAGAGATAAGGTCATCAACATTTTCGATGCCTACTGATAGTCTAACTAATCCATCTGAAATTCCTCCAGCCAATCTTGCTTCTTTTCCCATTGAGAAATGAGTCATACTTGCCGGATGTTGAATTAATGTTTCAACACCACCAAGACTTACGGCAAGCTGACAAAGATGAAGTGAGTTCATAAGAATTTTTCCTGCTTCAATTCCACCATTAACTTCAAAAGTTATCATTCCACCTGAACCTTTGTGTTGTTTTAACCCAACTACATATTGTGGATGATTTTTTAAACCGGGATAAGCAATGCTTTTAACCATTGGATGTTTCTCAAGCCATTCGGCAATCTTCTGTGCGCTTTCACAATGACGCTGCATTCTTAACCCAAGTGTTTTCAATCCGCGGTGTACCAGAAAAGAGTTGAACGGATCAATTACACCCCCGAGTTGGTTGAGAGTTTTTCTGAAATGTTTATAAGTCTCTTCATCTTTTACGACAATAATTCCTCCGACAACATCAGCGTGTCCATTTAAAAATTTAGTCAGACTGTGCATAACTACATCAGCACCAAGCAGCAAAGGATTTTGAAGTGCAGGGCTCATGAATGTGTTATCGACAACAACTTTTGCTTTAATCTTGTGAGCTATTTTTGAAATTTCTTCTATATCAGAGATGCACAGAGTCGGATTACCGGGTGTTTCGAGATAAACAACTTTTGTGTTTGGCTTGATTGCATCTTTAACATTTTCAATCTCTGAAGTGTCAACGAATGTAGTATCAACTCCAAATTTTTTCATTACAGTATTCAATAAAGTAGTTGTTGGTCCGTAAACTGCGGCAGAACAAACAACGTGATCACCAGTTGAAAGCAGTGAAGCAAAAATCGTATGAACCGCAGCCATTCCACTTCCGCAGCCGAGAGCTTTATGTCCACCTTCGAGTTCTGCAATAGCATTTTCCATCGCTTCAATTGTTGGGTTGAGCATTCTTGTATAGATATATCCTTTTTCTTCGCCAGAAAAAAGTGAAGCACCATGTTGAGCAGATTTAAATTTGAATGTTGATGTCTGGTAAATTGGCGGAACTACTGAACCGTATTCATATTCATCAATTCCTGAGTGTACACATTTTGTTTGGAAGTCGAGTTTGGAATGGTTTTTCATAACTGATTTGATCCCATTTTTATGTAGTAAATTTTAAAACAATAAATAATCCGCTACAAAGTTACAGATTTTATGGAAGAATTTGCGAGGGGATGTAATATTGAAATTCAAATTCACTACAAAATCTTTATATTTCTCTCCAATATTTTGAAATTCATTCTGTAAGCAAATCATTTGAGTAAAGAAAAAGTATTAGTTACATCAGCTCTTCCGTATGCAAACGGACCGATTCATCTTGGACATCTCAGCGGTGCATATCTTCCGGCGGATATTTATGTTCGCTATAAAAGATTAAACGGCGACGATGTTTTATATATTTGTGGTTCGGATGAACATGGCGTTCCAATAACGATCACAGCAGATAAAGAAAAAGTTTCTCCTCAGGTAATTATTGATCGTTACCACGAATCAAATAAAAGAGCTTTTAAGCGATTCGGGATGAGTTTTGATAATTACTCAAGAACAAGTCTTCCAATTCATCACGAAACTGCAAAAGAATTTTTCCTCGAGTTTTATAATCGCGGACTTTTCATTGAGAAGAAATCTAATCAGTTCTATGATGAAAAAGCTAAAATGTTTTTGCCTGACAGATATGTTGAAGGAACTTGCCCCCGATGTGGAAATGAACAGGCACGAAGTGATGAATGTGAAAACTGCGGTTCACTTTATGATCCATCTGAATTGATTAATCCGAAAAGCAAAGTAACCGGTGAAACTCCGGTTCTGAAAGAAACCACTCACTATTATTTTCCGCTTGGAAAATATCAGCCTGCATTAGAAAATTATGTTAATGAGATGAATGAAAAATATGGCTGGAAAGAAAATGTTCTTCAATATTGTCGCGGTTGGTTTAAAGAAGGATTAAAGGATAGAGCAATAACTCGTGATCTTGATTGGGGAGTTAAAGTTCCAGTTGATAGTGCTGCCGGAAAAGTAATTTATGTTTGGTTCGAAGCTGTGCTTGGATACATTTCATCCACAAAAGAATTTTCGCAATTAAAAAAACAGCCCGATCTCTGGAAAAAATACTGGCAGGATATAAAAACAAAATACATTGCGTTTATTGGAAAAGATAATGTTGTATTTCATACAATAATTTTCCCGGCAATTCTTATGGCATGGAATGAAGGGAAGAACGAAAAATATTGTCTTCCGCAGAATGTTCCGGCTAATGAATTCCTGAATTTTGAAGGGAAAAAATTTTCCAAGAGTCGCGGCTGGGGAATTGATGTTGATGAATTTCTGAATATTTTTCCACCAGATCCATTGCGGTACACACTCGCAGCGAATCTTCCTGAGAATAAAGACACGGATTTTTATTGGAAGGAATTTCAGTTAAGAAATAACAGCGAACTTGCAGACATACTTGGTAATTTTATCAACCGGACATTTACATTTATCCACAAGCATTTTGATGGAAAAGTTCCGGCAAAAGGGAAGCCGGAAAAAATTGATAATGATATGCTTATCGAAATATCTGAATACCCGGGAAGAATTGCCGAACTATTTGAAAGGTATAAAATAAAAGATGGTGTTAACGAAATGATGAATCTCGCCCGGGATGGTAACAAATATTTTAATGACTCTGAACCCTGGGTAACCATCAAATCAAATAAGGAGAAGTGTGGAACAACATTGAACATTTGTCTTCAGGCAATTTATACACTTGCGGAATTGTTCTATCCTGTTTTACCTTTCTCTTCAGAAAAATTATTTAAAATGTTAAACGCTGAACCTGTTGATTGGAGAGAAAGCGGAAAATCTTTATTGAAAGAAGGACATCAAATCAACAATGCAGAAATATTATTTCCTAAAATAGAGGATGAAGTGATAGAAGAACAAATATCAAAACTTGGTCATACAGAAACACAAGCTGATAAGAAACCAGATGAATTAATTTCATACGAGGACTTTATGAAAACAAAATTGAAAGTTGCTGAAGTTTTATCGGCTGAAAAAATTACAAAAAGTAAGAAGCTGATGAAGATAAAAGTGATGCTTGACGATGGAGAAAGACAATTAGTTGCAGGTATTGCTGAACACTATAACCCGGAAGATTTAATCGGTAAAAAGGTTGTTGTCGTTGCAAATCTTCAGCCTGCAAAATTGATGGGTGAAGAATCCTGTGGTATGATTTTAGCCGTTGATAAAGAACCGAATGGACTGCAAGTTTTAATTGTTGATGATTCTGTTAAAATTGGAACAAGAGTTAAATAATTTTTCAAATAATATTTAAAGGTATAAAATGAAGTATCTGGTAATGTCTTTTATTCTTTTTTCAGGGGCGATTTTAGCTCAATCTTCTGTTGAAAAATTCACACCGCAATTAAATACTGTTGTGGAAAACTCAAATCCAACTGAAGAGTTGTTGGTTTGGGTTTTCTTTTCTGACAAGGGGAATCAAACACAAAACTATTTTCTTGAACCATCCACAGTGGTTAGTGAAAAATCACTGAAGAGAAGAGCAAAAGTTCTTACTGCAGATAAAATTATTTCTCAAAGAGATCTGCCGGTCAATCAAAGTTACGTTGATCAGCTTCTTGCAGTGGGTTTCGTTCTAAAACAAAAATCAAAATGGTTCAATGGAGTCAGCGGCTGGATAAAATCTTCTGAGCTTCCTCAAATAGCAAACTTGTCATTCGTAAATCAATTGGATATTGTTTATCGGTTTCGGTCTGATAAATTCGAAGAAGAAATAATTAGTGATTCGCCGGATGAATCAAACCAAAATTTATTAAAACCACAGGAAATTTATTCTTATAATTACGGTCAGTCATTAACCCAATTAAATATTATATCAGTTCCTCAGGTTCACGATTTAGGATATACCGGTACTGGCGTAACTATTTGTATGATGGATGCAGGTTTTGATTTATGGACAACACATCAGGTATTTAGTTCTATGAATGTAATAGCTACGTGGGATTTCGTTAATGGTGATGCGGATGTTGAAAATGGAAGTGATATGGGTAATGGCTCGCACGGTACATCAACGTTATCATTAATCGGTGGATTTTATGAAGGAGAACTTATCGGTCCTGCTTTCAATGCAGATTTTATACTTGCAAAAACTGAAAACACTGATACCGAAACTCCGATTGAAGAAGATAATTGGATAGCAGCAATGGAATGGGCAGATAGTATTGGTGTGGATATTACCTCAACTTCATTAGGTTACCTTGATTTCGATCCACCGTATCCGAGCTATACATGGGAAGATATGGATGGTAATACAGCTCGGATAACAAATGGAGCTGATTATGCAGTCAGCCTTGGAATTTTTGTTGTTAACTCCGCCGGTAATAGTGGTTATGATGTACATAATACGCTTGGCGCGCCAGCAGATGGCGATAGTGTAATTGCGATTGGAGCCGTTAACAGTGGTGGGACCAGAGCTGCATTTAGTAGTGTTGGACCAACAGTAGATGGCAGAATAAAACCTGATCTTATGGCAATGGGTTCCGCTAACTACACAGCTTGCAACGGCTCAAATAATTGTTACAGCAGTTGGGGAAGTGGAACTTCCTGGAGTTGTCCTATGGCTGCTGGTGCTGCAGCATTGTTATTGGAAGCAGATCCAAGTATGACTCCGATGCAGTTAGCTGAATTAATGAAAAACACTGCTTCACAAAGTGGCAGCCCGGATAATCTGATGGGTTGGGGAATTGTAAATACATACGCAGCACTTCAATCACTTCTCACAAATAACAACGAAACAAACCAGTTCCCGGAAAATTATTATTTGTTACAGAGTTATCCCAATCCATTCAATCCCACGACAAAAATCAGATTTGCAGTTCCTGAAAAATCAAATGTAAAACTTTATTTATATGATATTCTTGGGAATGAATTGTCGGTTCTTTTTAATGAAGAAGTTACTCCGGGTATTAAAGAAATTGAACTTAATGGTAATAACCTGGCAAGCGGAATTTATCTCGTTAAAATGTTGACTAACAATTACCAGAATACCATCAAAATATCACTTCTCAAATAAATTATCTCAGCCTGATCTTGCAACTAAAACAAGCAGGTCAGGCTGAATTTCCCTTGATTTTCAGGAACGCTATACCTAAAATTCCTCTCTCATTTTTCAGAAATTTTTAGGAGTAGGTACAAAATGTGGCGAAATTATTTTCTTATTTCATTTATCCTTATTCAATTATCTGTAGTAGTTGATATATCTGCACAGGTTGTCGCAGAATTTGGTAAATATGAAATTACTTTGGATGAATTCGAGCATGCTTACGCAAAAAATGTAGGCGGCTGGGAAAATGCAATCAATAAAGATTTGCAGGAATACAAAAACTTTTTAGATCTTTATGTTAAGTTCAAAATGAAACTCAGAGATGCTCAGGTTAGAGCGTACGATAAAGATGAGGATTTAATGAATGAACTTAAAGATTATCAGAAACAGGTTGGTGTATCGTACATACTTGAAAAGAAAATTAATGAACCAGGCGTAAAACAACTTTACGATAGAAGAAAGGAAGAATTTAGAGTAAGTCATATTATGATCAGACCAGATTCCTTGGGCGATGAAGCTGCCAGACTAAAAGCTCAGGCGATTTTAGACAGCATTAAGAACGGTCAGAGTTTTGAAAATATGGCTATGAAATATTCCGATGATAAATTCTCAGGGGTTGCCGGAGGTGATATTTATTTTATAACAGCCGGATTGCTTCCTTATGAATTTGAAGATCCGATGTACACATTAAAAGCCGGTGAAATTTATCCTGATGTTGTAAAAACCAGATACGGTTATCACCTGATTAAAGTGACACAAAGACAACATCGGTTTCCTAAAATAAAAGCAAGTCATATACTTATTGGTTACCATAACAGTGAAGGACAAATCGATACGGCTTTTGCCAAACTTCGCGCTGATTCTGTTTTAGCTCAGCTAAATGCCGGAGCTTCTTTTGAGGAAATGGCATTAAAATATTCTGATGATCCTGGATCAAAAGAAAAAGGCGGCGACCTTGGCTACTTTGAAAGAAGAATGATGGTTAAGGAGTTTGATGAAGTCGCTTTTCAAATGGAAGTTGGTCAGATTTCAGATCTTGTTCAGACAAACTTCGGTTACCACATTATTAAACTTACCGACAAAATGGATACTCAACCCTACGAAGCTGAGTATGAAAATCTCAAGGGCATTTTCAATAAGCAAAGATATGCTCATGAACTAGAAGTACTTGTTGAATCTCTGAAACAAAAATATAATTTCAGTATTGATGAAGATAATTTACTTACATTTGTTGTTAACAGTGATTCATTAAGATTTGGAATGGTTCATCCAAAGTATGATGAACTTGCCAATGATGTTTTATTCTCTTATGCTGGTAAAAATGTTACTATTGGTAATTTTCTTGAAGCAGCAAGTCAGAATTCAAAAATAAGTGCCAAACCGATGGATGATGCTGCTGAAGTTACAAATGCTATCAATATTCTTGCAGAAAATTTACTGCTCGAAGAAGAAGCAATGAACCTTGATAAAGAAGACTCACAATTTGCTCAGCTTATGAACGATTACCGTGATGGTATCTTCATATTTAAAATTCAGGAAGATGAAGTCTGGAACAAAGTGAAAATTGATAGCGCTGATGTTCATAATTACTGGAGTACTAACAAAGAAAAATATTCCTGGCCGGAAAGAATAAGTTTTACGGAAATATATTCGACACAGGATTCAACGATTCAAAAATATTACAGCATGCTTAAAGACGGTGCTTCATTTGATACTCTTGCTGCACTTTATACCGAACGAGGTACAAAAAAGAAAGATAAAGGACAATATGATTTGCAGGCGGTTGACTATACAGATGTTTATAAAGAAGCAAATAAAATTGCAAATGCAGGAGATTATTCGCAGCCAACTGCATTCAGCGGTGGATTTGTAATGTTTAAATTGAATGACAGGCAACCAGCAAGAATTAAAACTTTCGAAGAAGCAAAAGCTGAAGTTTCCGGAGAATACCAGGAAATGATAAGTAAAAAACTGGAGAATGATTATTTGGTAAATCTGGAAAAGAGATACGAACCAAAATTATATTATGATAAACTTGAGAATGCATTTAAGCAGAAAGAAAATAATTAAAGGAATAACTCTCTTATTTGTATTTTTTCTTGCTTGCAATAAACCGGAAACGCCTGAAAATTATGTAGCGCGAGTTAATAACTCATATCTTTCAGAATCCGAACTTCAGGATATGGTTGACTCGCAATACGTTTCTGAAAAATATAAATCGGTAATAATTAAGAACTGGGTCCGGCTGGAAATTCTTTATCAGGAAGCTGTTAAGCAGGGCATTACAGATTCGAAGGATTTCAAAGTGTCAATTGAAAATTCTAAAAAAGAATTAGCATCTTCAATACTTCTTGAAAAATTTTCTAATTCAACACAACAAGTTGTAACACCGGAAGAACTGGAAAATTATTATGATGAAAATCAATCAAGTTTCCGGCTGCCTTTTAATTCTTATTTCTTAAACCGTGCAACTTTTACAGACAGAGAATCAGCTGTGATGTTTCGGACTGATGTAATTATGAATGGTTGGCAATCGGCTGCTGCAAAAATTAAAAAGAGTTCATCAATTGCAAGTTTAGATGAAGAAGACCTGGTTCCTGAACAGGATATTTATCCGACAAGGTTAATCGGAATTTTAGATGGGCTTTACCCACTGGAAATTAGCATTGTCATTCCTGACGACAAGAGCTATTATACAGTTGTACAGCTTTTGGATAAATATACGGCTCAATCGATTCCTCCGTTTCAGGCTGTAAAAAATGAAGTTGAAAGAAGATACAAATCTGCTTTAACCGAACTGGCACTGGAAAACTATATAAGCGATTTGTATTCATTAAATGAAGTTGAAATTAAATGATTAATATGATTAATATGATAACCAAAACTATAGCTGTCATTTGTTTTTATGCGGGATTTATATTTGGTCAAACAGGTGTTATAGATAAAATAGTTGCTGTGATTGATAATGAAATTATTCTTCAGAGTGAACTTGATTTTCAGGTAGCGATTTACGCATCCCAAAGAAGTCTTGATCCAAAATCTCCTGAACTTAAAAGACACATACTCAATACGATGATTGATGAAAAGCTGGTCTATGCGCAGGCAGAACTTGATTCTATTACTGTTACTGATGCTGAAGTATCGCAAAGAATCGAATATCAGATCAATGTTTTGAAACAGCAATACGGATCGGAAGCAAATATTGAAAAGATGTATGGGATGAGTCTTGATAAAATAAAAAGAGAATTGCGTGATGATGTTAGAAAAAATTTGATGGTTCAACGCTTGCGTGAAAAGAATTTTGCACCTGTTGAAGCATCACGGCGTGAAGTTGAAGAATTCTACCACAATTTCAAAGATAGCCTTGGTATGATACCGGAGAAACTGCACATATTTCATATCTTCCGAAATCCAAAAACAACCGACAGGCTTAAAACACAATTACGTGAATTCGCTCAGTCTGTGCTTGACTCAATAAAGCAAGGTGCAAGTTTTGAAGATATGGCAAAAAAATATTCTGAAGATCCGGGAAGTAAAGCTTACGGTGGTGATCTTGGTTTTGTGAAGAAAGGTGTTTTCTATCCTGAGTTTGAAGCCGCTGCATTTGCACTTGAAGTTGGTGAAATCTCCGATGTTGTTGAAACTCCTGTTGGATATCACATCATTGAACTTCTGGAAAGAAGAGGTGAATCTATCAGAACCAGACATATTCTCTTCAAATTTAAAACTGATGAAGGCGCCGATCTGGAGACAATTGAATTCCTTACTGAAATCAGAGACAGTATTGTAAATGGTGTTAATACATTTCAATATTATGCAAAAAAATATAGTGAGGATAAGGAAACTGCTCCGTTTTCGGGTGATCTCGGAACTTTCTATATAAACCAGCTTGATAAAAATCTGCTCGACGTTGTTTCCAAAATGAAGCAAGATGAAATCAGTTTCCCGAAAAGAATAGATTATGGGCAGGGTGTCTATGGATATCATATAGTTTATCTTCAATCAAGAGTACCGCAGCATCCTGCAAGTCTCGAAGAAGATTATGCTGAACTCAAAAGACTTGCTGATGAATACAAAAAGCAGAAACAATATGATAACTGGGTTGCTTCACTCAGAGATAAGATTTACTGGGAAGTAAGGTTGTAATCAGAATAAAAAGATTAAGGTAAAAAGTTTTTAAGGAAATAAATTTGAAAGAAAATCCTGCCGGAATAAAAGACGTTGAGCTTGTTGAGAAACTTGCTGAAAAAATCAAGAGAGTTAAATTAGAAATTGCAAAAGTAATTGTTGGTCAGGATGAAATTGTTGATCAACTTTTAATCTCATTATTTTCAAAAGGGCATTGCCTCCTCGTTGGAGTTCCCGGTCTTGCTAAAACACTTCTGATAAAAACTGTTGCCGAAGTTCTTGATTTAAAATTTAGCAGAATACAATTCACACCTGATTTGATGCCAAGTGATATTACCGGTACTGAAATAATTGAGGAAGATGCAGTATCGAAAAAAAGAAATTTTAAATTTATTTCAGGACCCATCTTTGCGAACATCATTCTTGCGGATGAAATAAACAGAACTCCTCCTAAAACACAAGCGGCGCTTCTTGAAGCAATGCAGGAATATAACGTAACGGCTGCCGGTGTAAAATATCAGTTACCACAACCGTTTTTTGTTTTAGCAACACAAAATCCAATTGAGCAGGAAGGAACTTATCCTTTACCTGAAGCTCAGCTTGATAGATTTATGTTCAATCTTTGGCTTGAATATCCTTCTTTCAAAGAGGAAATAAGAATTGTTGAAACAACTACAAGCGAATACAAAGCAAAGCTTGAAAAAGTTTTAAATGCAAATGAAATACTCGAATTCCAGGAACTCGTTAGAAAAGTTCCCGTTGCTGATAATGTAGTCGAGTATGCAGTTAAAGTTGCAAATATGACCCGCCCAACAAATGGAAACTCTCCTCAATTTATTAAAGACTGGATTACCTGGGGTGCTGGACCGAGAGCTTCTCAGTATATGATACTTGCTTCCAAAACACGTGCAGTAATTCAGGGAAGATTCACTCCGAATATTGATGATGTTAAAGTTGCAATGCTTCCTGTTCTGCGTCACAGGATTATCACTAACTTCAGTGCTGAAGCAGACGGAATAAAATCTATTGATGTGATTTCGAAACTGAGTAAGGAAGTTTGAGAAAGTTAAGATCGTTCTTCCTTTAAATTATTTTTCCGACATCGTCTTTGCAATGAAGTAACAAATCTGTTGCCGGAAAAAGATTTTAAACTTTTTTCTTCAAAATATTTTTGAAAATCTCATTCACTCTGCTTAGCACAATAGTTGCAATATCAATTACAGGTTTTTAATTTTACGCTGTGAGTTGCTTAGAAAACTAACCCAATTTCTCGGAGAAATTGGGTTAGTAAACAATCAGTTATTCTCATTTAACTGATGAGACAAGAAGGTGAAGATTGAAAGGTTTTTGTAAAATATTTAGTCTGTTTTCTGGAGAACATAGAAAAGGAAGACTGAAAAGCTCCTCTCCCAGGGATACCATATACTTATACATACCATTTTTTATAAATAAACTCTTTCGGTTATATTTTTTATTTTGGCTATCGTATTTATTAAAAGGAAATACAATGAAAATAATATTTCTTGCATTTATTTCACTAACGCTAATATCCTTAAACACCTGCGATGAAAACCCGGTTAACGGCGATAATATAAAACCCGGCAGAAGAGATTATGTTTGGACAGTGGATACACTCTTTATGCCTTTTAACTCTTTTACAGATATAACAGGCACATCACCAACAAATGTGTGGGCTTGTGGACCCGGAGGAGATCTTGACAAAACCTTTTATCATTATAATGGACAAAGCTGGAATACTGATTTAATACCACGTCCAATTTCGCCTCTATCGGTTTCTAGCAATTCAATAAATTTTGTTTGGAGTTGTGGATTAGAAGGAAAAATTTGGAAATACTGTGGAAATGAATGGCTTGAGCAATATGTGTATTTTGCTAATACAGACACGTTAGTTGTCTTACAAGAAATCTTCGCAATTTCGGAAAACGATATATATGCAATTGGGCAATATTTTGTGAGTAATGAAGACTATTGGGGATTGATTTTGCATTATAACAACTCTAAATGGCAAGATATGACAATTCCTAAAATCAGAACTTTATTTACTGAAATAGGAAAAGATAAAGTTAAAGACAAACTATATTTGCGAGGACTTACCCAACAAAATCTAAATGAAAACGACTACCAGCTTTATGAAATTAATGGAACAACACTAAATGAAATAAAATCTGGTTCTCAAAACGATGATGAGTTTGGGAATATTTTTGTACTAGGTTCTCATATATACTTTATAATAGGCTATGACTTTTTCAAATTTAATGGAAATGATTTTTTAAAAATTGGAAGACTTTCAGATGACCCAAAATTTCTTCACGTGGGTTGGGGAAGAAATGAAAAGGATATTTTTCTTGGAATGAGAGATGGCATAGCTCACTATAATGGCGATAGCACGGTTTATCTGTATCAGACACCAAATAATGTTTTTGTTAGGGCAGGTATAGTGTTTGAGAATGAAATTTTTTTTATAGGGAGAGATTCTTACGGAAACAATCTCATGTTTCATGGGAAATTAAATTAACAAAAGAGGAGTTGATGCAGCTAGAAAAAACCTTTAATTAACAAGAGACAATGTTGCAGCATTGCCTCTCATAAATTGAATAATCCTCTAAGGCTGGCACCCTTAAGTTATTACTCAAAGAGTAATCGGGATTATTCTTTTTAAATATAACATTTTTTTAAGAAAGGGCAGACATATGAACACTCTTAAATTATTCTTTGTCGTTTTCTTGCTTTGCTCATCAATTTTTCCGCAGACATATACGTATGAAGAATATCCGACCGTAATTCAGGAAATTGAGAGATATTATGACGGTAGTTATAAATATAACAGGGATTCTCAGCTATTTGACAATAATGCCTGGGCTGGAAAAAATGGAGCAATTTTGACTATGAACACTTTCAGGTTAATCTATACCTGGGTTCTCAATATTCCGCAGAACGCGAATATAACTTCTGCGATTTTATATTTTGGCGGTACTACGCATTCAAATGCTCAGCACCCAATTGTTGACATACAGTGGCAGATAAAGAAATTTCCTAACGATAAATTTAATGCTCAACCAAGCGAACAATGGAATGCTATAACATCATCTGATGTATTAAGAAATGAAGTACATGCTTTAAGTACTCAATTTGAAGGTTCACCTACTTTAGATCAAACATTTCTCACTTATATTCAAAACGGTCTTTCTACTCAAAGGCTTCATATTTCTATTCGGGGAACAGATGAAGAAACCTGGGGAAATAATCGCAATGTTCATTACATTGACTATAAGTATTCAGGTCACAATGTTTGGAGTGCCTTAAAAATTAAAATCAATTATACGATTCCTACCCCGCAGATTGATTTAACAGCTCAAAACAATTTTATTTATGGTACTATTAAAACAGGAGTAAATGAACCACCAGTTCAACGCAATAGTCCTTTTACCTTCTCAGCACAGACTGGACAAACAGTAAACCTTGAAGCTCAGAATCAACCTTATGGTGGTTATGAAAGAGTTTGGAATAATAATGCTCCTCTTAATCATAGCAATTGGCTGAGGAGTGGTGCATTCTTTTCTAACATAATTAATCCAAGTTTTACGGTTGCACAGAATGATAATGATGCAGTTTATGAGGCAGGTCTCCGTCAAAACTACAAGATAGACCAAACCCATAAAACAGAGTTTGATGGAAACCAGACTCAACAAAACACTGCCTGGATAGTAGAGCAAAACTCAGGTAATATTTCAACCCAGTCATTTCGTTTAATCAACGGGAAGAATTATCTTTTTGCAGGCTGGGAAGATAATTTATCGCTCGGAACTTCAAGGAATATTACACCAACTGATAATGAGGTGTACGATGTACTTTACAAATACCCTCACCATTCTAATACTACGACGGCTTATCAAAATCCCGGAGGGAAGAATGAAAACTTACTTGCCTGAAATCAGTCTTTATTTTTTCATCCTCTTTTTAATCTCTCAACAGTTGGCGTATTATTTTTTATTTTGCTATAAGATTTTAACAAAACAGGTAACTGCTATGCTTGATAAAACAATTCTTCCATTTCTTTTATTACTTTTCTTTACAATCGGTTGTAATTCAGTAGAACCACCACCCAATGGTAATAGTGTTGATACTACAAGCCACAATTTTACTTGGCAAAACTGGACATTTGGCGAGCACAGCAGCAGTGTGATTTACGATGTTGCAATCATTGATGAAAACAATATCTGGGCGGTCGGAGAAATTTATTTGAATGATTCTCTTGGGCAGCCAGATCCAATTGCATATAACGCTACTTATTGGGATGGAAATGAGTGGAAGTTAATCAGGATAATGACAAATGCTTGTGGTGGTGTAGTCTATCCTCCCATTCAAGCAATTTTTGATTTTTCGTCGAACGATATATTATTTGCTCATATTGATGGCAGTATTTCTCATTTTAATGGAACAGAATTTAATAATGATTGTTCTTTAATCACGCAATTAAACGGATCGGCCTATAGAATGTGGGGGAAGACTAAGGATGATTTCTACGTAGTAAGTGGAAACGGATTTATAGCCCATTATCAAAACGACAATTGGACTAGCATAGAAAGCGGAACAGATTTAGATATTTATGATATATGGGGAGATTACAATACTATCAATGGAACTTATGATATTATTGCAGTTGCTGCAAAACAGTTTGTTAATTATGATAAAAAGATATTTAGAATTAATGGAAACACAGTTCAAAACATACTAACTGATTCAATCCCATACAGTATCCACGGAGTTTGGTTTAAGAGCGGGAAAAAATATTTCGTTGCTGGGGCAGGTCTCTATTCAAAAAACAATGTCAACTCAACTTCACAATGGGGGCTGCTACATCCCGGTGATATTAATTATTATCTGTATGCCATAAGAGGACAAGAAACAAATGATTTGTTTACTTGCGGAGCTTTTGGTGAAACAATTCACTATAATGGAAATACGTGGAAGAGTTTTATTAATGAAACGGCAATATCAAATGGTGCATTTAATAATATCGATTTTAACAAAGATATTGTAGTGGCTGTGGGGTATGACAGCCCCAAAGCAGTAATAAAAATGGGAACCAGATAAATTAAGTATTAACAATTAAAAGGGAGAACTTATGAAATCGAATATTTTATTTTTCATCACTTTTGTTATCCTAAATTTATGTGTTTTTGCACAGGAAGAACCGGAAAGCATATGTGAACCCGATGACAGAGTTTCGTCAATCGATCCATCCATCGGAAGAATAATTCTTACAGGTTTTACAAATGGTTGCGCAACTGGATTTATAATTCCAAATGGAAAAATTGTCACAGCAGGGCATGTAATAAGTGAAGACATTGTGGATGGAGATTGGATTGAATTCAATGTTAAGCCATCTTTACCGAATGGTGATTTACAGTATTCTGATCCGGAAGATAAATATATGATTGATATGAACAGCATTTCATATCAATATGAAGGACTTAATGCAAGTGGTTATGGTAAAGACTGGGCGGTTTTTTCAGTATTTCCAAATTCAATAACTGGTTTAACACCTATCCAAGCACAGCAATCTTATAAAATTGCTAAAAAAACTTATACACCAGGAAGTATTATTAGAATTACATGATATGGTGCGGATGATGGCATAATGAATGGTGTTCAACAAACTGCTACCGGTACCTATGAAGGTTATGGGCCTGAATCAAACTTTTTTAAATACAAAACTGACACTAATCCTGGTAATTCGGGTAGTCCTATTATTGATGAATCAACAGGCATAGTTATAGGGGTGCATTGTCAGGGGCAATGTGCGGGGTTTGGATGGAATGGGGGCACTAGCTTTACAAACACCGACTTTTGGAATTCAGTAAACCTGGGGGATATCGTAACCATTGACCAAAAAAGAGAAAATGGGACTAGGTTATCGGGAACAAATATTTCACACTATGAAAAAAGGTTTGTTACTGATGAATTTCTTGATTATCAAATTCCGTCAAACTATGGAATATATTTTCAATTTAATAAAAACAATACAGAAACTTTCAGAGGATTACAGGATTTAGTAACCTCTCCAACGACAGAAAAATATTATCAATGGAACAACTTGAATGCGGTAACAAATCTGTCGCCGGGAAAAATTTTTAAGATTTTTCTTGAGAATATTTTTGAAAATCTCATTCACTCTGCTTAGCACAATAGTTGCAATATCAATTACAGGTTTTTAATTTTACGCTGTGAGTTGCTTAGAAAACTAACCCAATTTCTCGGAGAAATTGGGTTAGTAAACAATCAGTTATTCTCATTTAACTGATGAGACAAGAAGGTGAAGATTGAAAGGTTTTTGTAAAATATTTAGTCTGTTTTCTGGAGAACATAGAAAAGGAAGACTGAAAAGCTCCTCTCCCAGGGATACCATATACTTATACATACCATTTTTTATAAATAAACTCTTTCGGTTATATTTTTTATTTTGGCTATCGTATTTATTAAAAGGAAATACAATGAAAAAAATATTACTTGCATTTATTTTAGTAACGCTGCTTACCTTTAACACCTGCGATGAAAACCCTGTTAACGGCGATAATATAAAACCCGGCAGAAGAGATTATGTGTGGACTGTGGATACATTAGCTGGTTTAAACAGCCCGCGATACAGAATGTGGGGAAGTTCTCCCTCTGATGTTTGGGCTACAACCTCAAGTAATTGGGATGTATCAATTAATCATTTTAATGGAAGCCGGTGGATTTCATATGGTGTACCGGGAATAATTCAACCCAATGCTATTTACGGTTTTTCTAGTAACAATATTTTTCTAGGTGATGAAAATGGAAAAATCTGGAGGTTTGACGGAAGTAGTTGGATATTATTTGCTGAACTAAAAAAGGAAGGAACTGATTTTATTATGTTTGAAAATATATGGGGAAACTCACCGAATGATTTTTTTGCCGTGGGTAATGGACCCGACGAAAATCTTTATGCCAATGTAAGTGTTATTTCACACTATATAAATAATAATTGGATTATGCAAAATACTGATGCACTTACAGGTGATGTTGTACATCTATATAGAAACGAAGCTGATAGTAAAATTTATTTTAGACTTACAAAAATAGGCGGTACAGCACACATTGATAGCACAATTATCTACGAATATACAAATGAGAATTATTATGTGGTATATAGTAGTACAGAAACCAAAGGTTTTCAGTCGGATATTAACCTTATTAGTGACGAAGTATATTTTATTTTAGGAAATGAAATAGCAATGCGAAGAAATAATCAATTCAAATCTTTACTGCAAGTTAATAATCCAAATTTTTATCAGCGTATCTGGGGAAGAAGTTCTAAGGACATTTTTCTCTTAATGACAGATGGGCTTGCACACTTTAATGGAAGTGATATTGAATATTTATTTCATTATACGTTTGGTCAAGCAGCACCCTGGACGCAAATTTTTGGTGCTGCCCTGTTTGAAAATGAAGTTTTCTTTTTAGTTTATGAACCCCCAACCGGTTTAAGTTTAGTTTACCATGGAATATTAAAATGAGGAGGGAAAATAACCAAACAAAAACGATTTAATAATTAACAAGGAGCTGGTGGTTTCAGCACCAACCCCTATATGAATAACCCTTTCAAGGCTGGTTACCTTAAAATTTCATTCTTAGAATGAAATGGGGCTATTCTGTTTTTAAATATACAAAATATTATGGATAAGAAAGGAGGAAAACATCAATAAAACTTAAAGAAAATTTTAATGATCATTATCAACAAAAACTTTTATTAATATGA
>WBZR01002339.1_pt1 | contig 19848 bp, 21 predicted proteins | sample 5204231 | NCBI WGS metagenome assembly WBZR01 (sample SAMN12412403, study PRJNA552823) | activated sludge metagenome | isolation source: activated sludge from anammox sidestream of wastewater treatment plant... | place: USA: Virginia | collected 2017-08 | reverse complement strand
TACCCAGCCGGAGAAGGACGTTTTACTCCTTTTGGCACAATTGGGATTAACGCTTCCTGAACAACCGCCGCCCAAGGTTTACGCATCCGGACAGGTCGGCCTGTAGTGCCGACCTTTTTACATGACCTCTTGATTTTACTGGCTCAGAGGGTTGCATACCCCTCGAATTGCGAAAGTCGGGTTAGGGAATTTCTTTCCAAGACATAAGTCCTCCCCCGGTCATATGGATTACCCCTTTTCCCTTCGTGATGTATGTTCAAACGCATTATCCAGAGATGTTTTCACCAAATCGCTTGCATCATCTCCACCAAGGACACTGTCAGCACTTCACTGAGAAAGGGCAGTTGGCACGAACTAACACGCCATACTCATACACCCCAAAAGGTCGTCTGTATCTCGTAACTCCATCATACCCCTCACGGGAATACGCTATCCTTCTCCGCATACGGATTGTTCCTTTGTATACGCATAGGTACAAACTTCTCTACGAGGATTTAGTCTCGCAGAGGTGATATTTTCAACCACTCAGGTATTCCATACTTCAAGGCACGTCTTTTCTCACGTATCCAAGACGAACCTCAAGATTCACCGTCTGCATTCCCGAAACACCTTCTCCACCTTTGACAAGTCCTTGTGCCAATCGTGTACCAAATCGGTATCCGCCGATCGTCATTCCTCGGATCGGTCTTGATTACATAGGGTTTCCGTTCAAACACTACGTAAGACCAGGGGGTGGTGATTGTTTCTGGGGTGTGACCTTGCCGTCAATAATTTTTCTCAGCTCTTCCCCCTCAACGACCTCTTTTTCCAGAAGAAGTTTTGCAAGGGTTTCTAAGCGGTCTTTATTTTCCGTAAGAATGCCTTTTACCCTGCTATACGTGTCGAATACAATCTTCTTGACCTCATTATCAATGTCTTTTGATACATCTTCGCTCAACTCGCGGCTCGTGCGATATCCGAGATCCAGAAATTGCGGTCTCCTGCCATTTTGAAAAGTCATGGGCCCAAGCTTTTCGCTCATGCCATATTCCCGAACCATGCTCATAGCGATGTCCGTTGCCCGTTCCAGATCATTCTGCGCCCCGGTAGAGATCTCCTGAAATTTAATTTCTTCGGCCACACGACCACCGAGAAGCACCGCAAGCCGGTCTAATAATTCTGATCGCGTCAGTAAATACCGGTCCTCCGTAGGTAATTGCAGGGTATATCCAAGGGCGGAAATTCCGCGTGGAATGATTGAAATTCTGTGGACTTTGTCAGCGCCTGGAACTGATTCTGCCACCAGTGCATGCCCCGATTCATGATAGGCAATAATCTCCTGTTCCTTCCGGCTCATAACCTTTTTTTTCTTCTCGAGTCCGGCAATCACCCGATTGATAGCTTCTTCAAGACTGTCCATTCCCACGGCATCTTTGCCTACGCGTGCGGCAAGCAGCGCAGCTTCATTAACTACATTCGCCAGGTCTGCGCCGACAAACCCAGGAGTCCGTGCGGCAACAATCTTTATATCGACGTCTTTTCCCAGTTTTATATTTTTGCAGTGCACCCTGAGTATCTCTTCGCGCCCTTTAATATCAGGTCTGTCGACCAGGATATGTCTGTCAAATCGTCCGGGCCTCAATAGTGCCGGATCCAGCACTTCCGGCCTGTTCGTCGCTGCCATGAGGATAACGCCTTTTCTTGTGTCAAATCCGTCCATTTCGACAAGAAGCTGATTCAGGGTGTTTTCTCGTTCTTCATGACCACCCGATACCGGCGCTGCTGCCCTTACCTTTCCCAGGGCATCAATTTCATCAATAAAGATAATGCAAGGCGCCTTTTCCTGTGCCTGGGCAAACAGATCCCTTACCCGGGCGGCTCCTACCCCCACAAACATCTCGACAAACCCGGATCCGCTTATTGAAAAAAACGGCACCTTTGCTTCCCCGGCTACCGCCTTGGCAAGCAGGGTCTTGCCCGTGCCCGTGGGGCCGACCAGCAATACCCCTTTGGGAATCTTTCCTCCTAACCGCTGATATTTCTGCGGGTTTTGCAAATAATCGATGACCTCTTTCAATTCTTCCTTGGCCTCATCGACACCAGCAACATCATTAAAGGTAACGCCGGTATCCTTGTCGATATACAGATTTGCCCGGCTCTTCCCAATGGCCATGAGTCCCGCCCCTGTCGCACCTCGTCTGACACGCGCCATCAGAATGAAAAAGATAATCATGGGGAGAAACCAGAGTAAAAACAGGCTTTGACTCCATCCGCCATTGGTGGTTGCAGAAAATCTTACCTTGTGTGCTATGAGTTCCTTAATCAGTTCCTGGTCTTCGATCTTTACCGTTGTTATCGTCTTTTTTATCTTCTGCCCTTCTTCTGGCTTTAAAATACCTTTGATTGTCGTGGGGCTCATAATCACTTCTTCCAGCCTGTTTTGCTGTATCAGAGCCTTAAAATCACTGTAAGGAATCCTTTCAGTCGAGGAGAATGCGGCATATGCATTACGGTGCATGGCGAGAACCGTCAGAAATACGATGAATAGGAAAGAGATGCGCGCGAGGTGTCTTCTCTTCATTTTATTAATTTCTTTCAACCATGCTTCTTCGAAAACAAAAAGTCGTATGACAAACGGCTACCATACCTTGATTAACTATAGCAAATTATACAAGCCATTCGCAACGCATAATTTATCAAGGTAGCAAGTAGATTTGAATATTATTTGCCATTTCGCATTTTAAATTTTACCAGTATAATTATAGTATTACTGTATAAAATCTTTCTTTTTTTGCAATTTTTTTGACAACCCCCTTCACCCCCTTTGTTAAGGGGGAATTGGTTGCGGCTGTGCTGCGTTATGCAATTTCTTGCCAAACATATTTTACCCAATACCTGCGTAAACATTATGGACCAATATCATCCCTGTGGTCTTGCCCATAAATATCCGGAGATTAACCGGCGTATTAGTGATAAGGAATTTGAGGACGCCCTTCGCATAGGCCGTGAAGAAGGTATCAGCAGGTTGGCCGACTAAGGGATTACAGGTAATACAATGGGTAGAATTTCGATAGTAAAGGGTGTAATGGATACGTTTGTTTGCCTGTGTCTGATGTAATATGAAAGATTGGTATGATCTCATTGTTGTTGGTGGTGGTCCTGCAGGCATGATGGCCGCCGGCCGCGCTGGCGCAAGAGGGAAAAAGGTTATTCTCTTAGAAAAAAAAGACCAACTGGGCAAAAAGCTCCTTATCTGCGCATCGGGTCGGTGTAATGTAACCAATACGGCCTCTTTGGAGATATTTATAGAGGAATACGGAAAGGGAGGTTCTTTCCTTCGCGCGGCATTACAAAGATTCGATAATGAAAAATTATGCTCGTTCCTTCTGTCGTATGGGATAGAAACGGTCGTAGAAAATAAGGGGCGGGTATTTCCAAAAAGCCAGAGGGCAGATTCCGTTTTAATGGCGCTTAAAACTTATATGCATGGCCATGAGGTACAAATTCAAACAAATTCAGAAGTTCTGGAACTCAAGGTAGAAAGCAATCGTGTATCCGGTGTGGAAACCAATCACGGAAACATCTTCGGCAAAAATATTGTAATTGCAACGGGCGGGTGTAGTTATCCTGCCACCGGCAGTACGGGGGATGGCTATAGATTGGCATCTTCTGTGGGGCATACCATTTATCCAACATATCCCGCGATCATTGCCTTTGAAACTGAGGAAACATGGGTAAAACCCTTACAAGGAACCCCCTTGAAAAATGTAAACATCACGGCATATCAATCCGGCAAGAAGATCGCAGAACAGTTTGGTGAGGCGCTTTTTACCCATTATGGCGTATCTGGTCCAGCCATCCTGGACATGAGTAAACGCATCGTTGAGTGTTTACACCAAGGATATGTTCAAATACGTATCGACCTTAAACCCAAGCATACGCCAGAAGAACTTGAAAGCATCCTCCTGGATCAGATTAAACGGCACGGTAGTAAGGCCATGAAATCTTGTCTGACCTTTTTCATTCCTGAAAAATTAACCCCCATTTTCGTGAATCTCTGTAACATTGAACCGCAGAAAAAGGCATCTCAGATAACAACGCCGGAAAGAAAGAGGATCGTGAAACTGCTCAAGGGGCTTTCGCTCACCTCCGTGCGTCACCGGCCTATCGAGGAAGCGATTGTCACTGCCGGTGGCATAAGCCTGGATGAAGTCGATGCAAAGACCATGCAATCTAAGCTATGGAAAGGCTTATATTTTGCCGGAGAGGTACTAGATATTGATGGTCCCACAGGTGGATTTAACCTTCAGGCAGCGTTTTCCACCGGATATCTTACCGGGGATTCTGTTGATTAACATCAAGAAATAAGGTATGGTATCTATCCAATAACCTAACGATGTAATGCTCTGACCTATTTCAAATGCTGCACCAGTTGGGTAATTTGGGTGGATTAAGCAAAAATGAATCTACCCTTCTACCTTAGTTTGTCCTGGCCTTGATTCGGGACAGTGTGTTGGAGTTAGTAAAAAATATTATGGATGACGTGAAGATGTGTGAACATAAGGATGTCCAGGGTGATACTCAACCGTGGTACAAAGAAGGCCTGAGGTTTGAATGTCAGCGATGTGGCAGGTGTTGTCGCGGTGAACCCGGTGTGGTATGGGTTCATAAAAGAGAAATAGAAAATATAGCGGCGTTTTTTGGCATTACACAGCAGGCATTTGCAAAAAATTATTTGAGGACGATAAATGACCGGTGTAGTTTAATAGAATACAGCAACGGCGACTGTATTATGTATGATAACGGCTGCAAGATTTATGATGTAAGGCCGTGTCAGTGCAGGACGTTTCCGTTCTGGAAATCAACGCTGGAAAACCGGTCGGAGTGGGAAAAGTTAAAGAAGACCTGTCCCGGCGTGGATAAAGGGAAGGTGCATACGATGAAAGAGATTGAAGAAAATGTAAAAATATATGAAGGGCGTTTTGGCTAACATGATATTGGGAATTTTAGACCAACGGTAGTGGCAAGGCGCGCCTTGCCACAGTCTTGAATGCAAGAAAGTCCAATGTTTGAGATTCTTCGGTCGTTTCACTCCCTCAGAATGACGACGGTTATCATGCCGAGCGAAGCGAAGAATCTAAGGAAGGTATTAAAGATATCATACTATGGGAAGTCCCCCAGCACTAGAAAATCTCTATTCAGAATTAGAAGCACTTTATCAGCGTTTAGAAGAAGAGCTAACCGTGCTCAACCCTGGTTGTAATGGGTGTGGGACCTGTTGTAAATTTAGTACCTTTGATCACGTGCTTTATGCAAGCAGTATCGAAGTCGATTTTATTAAACGGAACAGAGAAATACCGGATTTTAACGTCACAGACAATGTTTGTCCCTTTTTGAAGGATAATCAATGTAGCATCAGGGATTTTCGAACGCTGGGGTGTCGGATTTTCTATTGTAATCCCTCTTATAAGCAGATATTGTGTGAAATGTATGAAAAATATTATCGCATGATTAAGGAACTGGGCATCAAATATGATGTTTCATGGAGATATTTGCCTTTTCTCAATCAATTGGTTCGATTTAAATCAACATCATGAGTTAGGTAGTGTCTGAACGAAAATGCGCTTTTTTTAAAAAGCGGCAGGGTGGTTTTTCGTTTGTGAAAATCTTTTCTTAAAATTTGCGCTAAGCTTTTGGCAAAAGTAAGTTTCTTTTCCTCATTTTTCCTGTCTTCCCACCATTTTCGATAAGTCTGGGCATACTATCGCCCAGCCATACGGTTTTTTCACGTTTTTTAGGCTGCTTTTCGCAGCTTCTCGTGCCTCTTTCGCGCCTTCTCCTGAGGCACGTTCCCCAGCTCGTGTAAATTTGCTGCCAGCACTCCCAGGGCACAATACCTTTTAAATACATGCAACCCCTTGTCCAGACACCTATCCAAGCCATGATGTTCCAGGCGATTGATGTCAGATTCCACCGCAGAGCGCCTATGTCTGAGATTCTGAAATGTCCTGCTCGACTCCTCCGTCTGTCTCTCGACAACCTGATGCTCTACGAGAAAACCCCATTGATCGCTTGCAACCAGAAACGAATACACCTTCTCTTCCACCGGTATCTGCCTTAATACGGAGTCCTTCGCCTTTCTTTTTAACCAACTTATGCCCCGCTCTTACCACTTCCTTATTTTACCTGGCTTTGGAGTGTTTCCGCTCAAACACTCTTTACCACGAAAACCCCGGTACGATCGTGGTGTCGATACAAGAATTCATGCCATAGCGACAAAAAACCTTCAGAGACACAGAGTCCAGAGATAAATGGGGACAACATCACACGAAAACACACGAAGTAGTACCTGTAGTCAGGGTAGTCCCTGTCGCGGGCGGAACAACGCACGCCCCAGTGACTATCGTAGAACGACCCGCCACGAACAACACGGAGCTCATCTGTTGAGGCATCCAGATTTTCCCTGCCATCCTTTGGATCATACGGATATCCTCCATAAAGACTTCGCGTCCATTCCCACACATTACCGGCCATCTCCTCGCAACCGTAGAAACTCGCACCTGCCGGAAAACACCCCACGGCGCTCGTAGCGCCAATACCGGTTTCGTTGTAATTAGCGCAATTGGGATCGGGATCATTACTCCAGGGATACAACCGCCGCGATGTTTCGTTTTTCTTCATAGACAAACGGGTGTTCGCCTTTATATTTCCAATTGATACGACTTGTGGTTGAGCAGGAATCTCTATGTCACCCCTCGCTGCCTTTTCCCATTCGGCCTCAGAGGGCAGCCTCACCTCCCAGCCTTCCGGCAGGAGACCTGCCTTTCTCCACGCCTCCGTTAACCACCGGGTACATGCCAATGCCTCGTACCAGGCTATACCGACCACCGGATGATTTGGCAAGGTAAAGGGAGTAGCAAAACGATACGGTTCTTCTCTGAATGATTCATCAAAGATATCTTTTATTAATAATGTAGAAAACCACGTCCTGTGGGCGTGGTCAGAGAACAACGGCTATGCCAGTTATCCCCTTCGATAAGTATGACGGAACTGGTTTTCGCCATGCCGGTATTTTCCCAAAGAGATGTTCAATTTTGAGTATAAAACATTGAAAATACAAATAGGTTTACCGCTCATATCTCAAAGAAGCATTTTGGTTGCATGAAAACGAATCGCAGTTAGTTCTGCACACTACGGGAATTACTTACAGTTTGCGTAATGAGTACAAATGGCAAACTTATCCCCGTTTAGGGGTTAACCCAAAGCCACCTGCTCCGCGAGTGGATTCTTTTTTGTAACTATTCAGCGTACTTTCGCTCACAATCACTACGAGTGAACAAAATATTGATGCTGTAATCCCGAAGGGATGTCATGATTATAGCCTGGCGCAGCACAGCCGCAACCAAATTTCCTTTATGAAAGCGGGGAGATTGCTTCGGAAAAGGCCCTCGCAATGACAGCGACCATGCACTTTGATGGCACACTGCACGTTGTCATTGCGAGTGAAGCGAAGCAATCTTTCACTCATAAAAAACGGCACCTCCTGAAAGAGGTTTGTGAAAAAACTTACAAAAAAAAGAAGTTTTTATACAGTAATACTATAGTGTCATGCAATTATAGTTAACCTCGTGGGGGTGGCATAGTATCGCTATTTTCCCGATATTTCACCCCTGCGGGGTTGAATATGGTGGCGCGTTTTTTCTATAATCATGTCATCCCTTCGGGATTTTTCAAAAAACTAAATTGTTACGAGCTTTTTCATTTCCTCAGACAAGGGCAACGGCCTGAAGCCCAATGAACGTACCTTTGTGCTATCAAGTGAGACGTCCGGAGGTCTGGGTGCCGCCATAATGACCTCTTTTTGCCTGGAGGGTATTAACCTGGCCGCTGAGATGTTAAGGGTGTTCATCAGCATCGCTCCAAACTCATACCGGGAAATACGCTCATTGCCGCCGATATGGAGGGGGCCGTGTACTTTTTCAAGGGACAGAAAAATTCCTGACGCCGCTGTGTCTGCGCTTACCGGAGTTCTGAATTCATCGGTAAAGAGCTGCAATTCCCTGCCTTCGCGCATCGCCGCTATCATGGGCTGAATGAAGCTTGTGGCGCCGGGCCCGGGGATACCAAACATGAGGGACAGGCGGCAAACCGCAGTCATCGGGTGGCGTTTCATCATGCCTTCCTCAGCCAATGCCTTCTGTTCACCGTAAAAGTTGACCGGACAAACGGGGTCTTCTTCACGATACGGAGGGTTTAAGCCATCGAAGACCATGTCGGTTGAAGTAAAAACACAAGGGATTCCATAGTCTGCACAAAGGCCGGCAATATTGACGGAGACATCCACATTCACCTTTTGAGATTCTGACCGATGGGCTTGACAAAAATTCAAACTCGTTTTCGCTGCGGTGTGAATTACCGCATCAGGACGTACCGTCTGAAAGAGCTTCTTCAATGCCGCAAAGTCCGTCAAATCGACTTTCGTGATTTTTACACCGGCAATAGCTTCAACGTGGGAAAAAGCCGTTCCGGTGATTTCCCATGTTTGCCTTGTGGCCTGGCAAATATTCCATCCCAAAAATCCACAGGCGCCCGTTACGAGCAATTTCTTCATGGAGGTGTGTTTGATGCTGGCAAATGCTTTAACCGGACAAAGATCGATAATGTCTGATTTTATAGTCTTGCTGGATAAAATCTTTCTTTTTTTGCAAGGTTTTACAACCCCCTTCACCCCCTTTTCTAAGGGGGACTTAGTTGTAGTTTTTCTAAGGGGGAATTGGTTGCGGCTGTGCTGCGCTATGTAACCATTCAGCGAAAACTGCAAGACCGGAAAATCCCGAAGGGATGTCATGATTATAGAAAAAAGCACACCCCCATATTTAACCCCGTAGGGGTGAAATATCGGGAAAATAATGATACCATGCCACCCCTATACGGGGTTCACCATACTTGCATAACAACATGCTATAATCATGACATCCCTTCGGGATTCTGTAATCAATATTTTGTTTACCCGTAGTGATTGTGGGCAAAAGTACGCTGCATAGTTACGATTTTATTGCGATTTTTCAAAAGTATTACCTTTTTGCTTTTGCTATAGTTCGTTAGCTCCTTGTATCCGTTGCAGCGTTTCATTCAAGCACCGACTCCAATTCCGCGTGCACTTCTTCCCATCGGGTATAGAGGGCGCTCAATTCCTGGGTAATCGCCTTATACTGTTTATTGATTTCAACCGATTTTTCTTTGTCGTTATACAGCGCCGGGTCTGAAAAGATGTGATCGAGTTCCTTTTTTTGCGCTTCCCGTGAGGCAATTTTTTCTTCTATGTTTTGCACCTCTTTAGTGAGCTTTCTTTTCCTGGCATGGTGCTCTTTTTTGAGCAGATACTGTTGCTTTTGTGAATTGGTTTCTTCAGGCTTACGGTACGAGCCTTCCGTTGCCCTGCCTTCCGCAGTTTCTCCAAGCAAATCCAACGTCTTTTTTTCGAGAAAGTCGCGCATGCTTCCCAGGTGGGTGATGATATTCTGATTTTTTAATTCGTAAACCTTCGAGACAAGGCCGTCGAGGAAGTCCCTGTCGTGGGATACAATCAGCAGGCTCCCTGCGTAATCCAGCAGGGCATCCTTGAGGATCTTTTTGGTCGTGATGTCGATATGGTTGGTTGGTTCATCCAGGATGAGAAAATTCGTAGGTTTGAGCAGCATCTTGGCAAGAGACAGCCGCGATTTTTCGCCACCGCTCAGGACGTGCACACCCTTAAAGACGTCGTCGCCGGAGAAAAGAAAGGCTCCCAGGATATGGCGGGTATGGGGGATCATGGAAAGGGGGGCAACCGACTCGATTTCCTGGAGTACCGTATTCCGGGTATTCAATTTTTCAGCGTGTTCCTGGGCAAAATAATCAAAGAGCACGTTGTGCCCCATCCTGATCGTTCCGGTGTGCGGTTGCTCAATACCGGCGATGATACGGAGGAGGGTAGATTTCCCTGATCCGTTCTGCCCAACGAGGGCAACCTTTTCTCCCCGTTCAAGGGAGAGGCAAATATCCTGGAAGATCGGTCTTCCGTCATATTTATGTGAAACATCGTTCACCTCCAGTACGGATACGCCGCTTTGTTTCGAAGGGGGAAACCGGAATCTGACCTGTTCTGTCGCGTTGTCCGGCAAGGTTTCCTTCTCCATTTTTTCGAGCATAAGGATGCGGCTCTGTACCTGCGATGCCTTGGTGTTCTTTGCCCGGAAACGTTCAATGAACCGCTCGACTTCTTTGATCTTTTTCTGCTGATTGACGTAACGCGCCCGTTGTAATTCCATCCGCTTTTCTTTTTCCATCTCATAGAAGGAGTAATTTCCACCGTATTCATGGATTTTTCCCTTCTCCAGTTCCCAAATCCTGGTAACATTGCGGTCAAGAAATGCCCGGTCGTGTGATATGAGAATCAATCCCCCTTTAAATCCCCTGAGATATTCTTCCAGCCAGAGGATTGAATCGATGTCCAGATGGTTCGTTGGTTCATCCAGGAGGAGGAGATTGGGCTCCTGCAGCAACAGCCGGGAAAGGGCAATCCGCATCTGCCATCCGCCGCTGAACGTACCGATATCTCTTGTAAACTCTGATTCCTTGAACCCCATGCCTTTTAAGACCTTGCCCGTTTCAGCTTCAATCTTTGCGCTGTTGACCACCTCAAGCTGGTGCTGCAGATGCGCGTAATTGTCGAGGAGCACCTCATGGTCTTCACCTTGTATCGATGGGTCTTCCAATCGGGTGTGGATCGTCTCCATCTGATGTTTCAGATGGAGAATATCCTCAAAGGCAGAACTGGCCTCTTCAAATACGGTCTTTTTCCTGAAGGCAAAACCTTCCTGGGGGAGATAGCCGGTGTTTGCATCCTTTGCACAAACAAGACTGCCGCCGCCTGGTTCAATCAGTTTGCAGATGAGCCTGAAGAGGGTGGATTTCCCGGCGCCATTGGGTCCGATCAGACCGATCCGATCATTTCTCCTGATGTGGAGGGAAACGTTGTCCACAATGGTTTTTGATCCAAAGGTAAGACTGACATCATTCAGGCGAATCATTTTATTCCGCCATATACCGCTTCCCGGTATTCCTTCCAGAAACATTCAGCCGTGCGGAATCCGGCCTCTGCAATAATCTGAAGGTCGTCCATGAGGAGCAGCAGGTTGTCGCCATCTTTTTTCTCTTTATCAGACAGGGTTGAGGAAATTTCATCCAGGGACTTCTCCTCGTGCCTGATCTGACGCGTTCTCTCCTGTATCCCCTGATGATGCAACCGCCGGAATCTGGCCTCAAGAACGGCATCGGAGGTCTTAAAAACATCGCAATTTACAAACCAGCCATGCGGTCGTAAGAGGGAGTGAACATACCTGATGAGCGTAAGCTTTTCTTCCCGGTATAAATGATGGAGGGCGAGAGAAGACACCACGGCATCGACAGGAGCAAGAGTTCCCAGCTTTTTCGGTAACTCCTGGAATGGAGAGACATGGAAGGTGACGCGTTCAAGGTGGTTGTGAAGCCTTACTTTGGCCTTTTCTATCATAAGGGCTGCTGCGTCAACGGCAATAATCGTTGCATGGGGAAATGTTTCGATGAGCTTGTGAGAGAGGTAGCCGGTACCGGCGCCCAGGTCTAAAAAACGTACCCGTTCCGTCCTGTCAAAGGGCAATATCTCGCATACAATGGACGCCATTTTCACACGGTTCGGATGCCAGATGTCCATGTCGGCATCATAGGAAGCAACGGTATCGGAGTTATTAAAGGCGTAAATCGTTTCTCTTAGAGTGTCTGTTTTCATAGGCAGTGGACCATAAAAATGCAATGGCAGATTATTTATTGTGCGATTATAATAAAAAACTCATGAAAAGTAAATCCACAAGAGACCCACGAAAAGATAAAAAGAAAGATTGTACTTCCGAACCGGTATGCTCCGGGAAGCGGCTGACGCAGGCAGCGGTACGAAAATTCCGGGAAATGATTTACCGGCATTACCGGAGACATGGCCGCAGCCTTCCCTGGAGAATGACGCACAACCCGTATTATATCCTCGTCTCAGAAATTATGCTCCAGCAGACCCAGGTACAGAGGGTTATGGGGAAGTATGAGCCATTTATCCGTGCATTTCCCGATTTTTCAAGCCTTGCCCGGGCATCGCTCCGCACGGTACTTCGGGAATGGCAGGGGTTGGGCTACAACCGGCGGGCAATAGCCCTGAAGCAGATCGCCCAAAGGGTTATGAAAGAATTTCAGGGAAAGCTACCGTCATCGGTGGAAGTATTGATAACGTTTCCCGGAATCGGCGAAGCAACTGCTGCCTCAATTGCTGCCTTTGCATTTCATACACCGACGGTTTTTATTGAGACGAATATACGGCGGGTATTTATCCACGGCTTTTTCCACGACAGAACAAACATCAGGGACGCTGAAATCCTTCCCCTCGTAGAACAGACCCTGGATACGTCGCACCCCCGTGAGTGGTATTATGCCCTTATGGATTATGGAGTAATGCTGAAGCAGAAGCAGGTAAATCCCAACAGGAGAAGCGCCCATTATCAAAAGCAGTCCCCTTTTCATGGCTCCAACAGGCAGGTCCGGGGAATGATTCTGAAAGCACTTACTGCTGAATCATATCTTTCAGAACAGGAGATTGCACAAAGGCTTCAAATACCTTTTGAAAAGATAAAAAATAATCTTGATCAGTTGGAAAAAGAGGGGTTTATTGAAAGAAAAGGAAATAGAATGAGAGTGGTTTGAAATTTCAACGGAAGGTATAAAAAACCTACGCTGGGGTTATTTTCTCACCGTCTTCTCAGAGAAAAGAAGTATTACAGGACGATACGATAAATCCTGACGTCCATTTGTTTAGTGCCCTGTGAGATAGCATAGTACAAAAGAGGCTGGAGATTGCGAGGCATATGATTTGCGCTTTTCCGTTATAGTATTACCGTATAAAATCTTTCTTTTTTTTGTAAGTTTTTTCACAAATCCCTTTCAGGAGGTACCGTTTTTTATGAGTGAAAGATTGCTTCGCTTCACTCGCAATGACAACGTGCAGTGTGGTGCTATCAAGGTGCAGATCGCTGTCATTGCGAGGGTCTTGTCCGAAGCAATCTCCCGCTTTCACAACGAGGAATTGGTTGCGGCTGTGCCGCGCTATGAAGTTAGGAGATTACAAACTGGGGCTACTGATAAATTTTAATGTTGTCAAACTAAAGGATGGAATAAAAAGAATAATCAACGGGACATTGTGATCTTTGTGTAAAACATTGTGTTCTTTGTGGTTGACCTTTTTTTGTTGCGGCTAAGCTGCGCTATAAATTTTCTCTTGAAAAAGTTTCACCTGGAATCGTCTTCCGGACTTATTGTGGATACTATTCATGCATCTGCGGTGGAAAATAGGTATTTGTCTCTCTTTTCTTACCCTTGAGTTCCTGGGTTGTTACGTGCCTCCGGTTTCCAGGCCCACCCCGGCCGTAAGGCCTCGCGAAAGCGCCGGTATGCCGGTGAAGCCACAGAAAAAGGAAGAGCCTTATATCGTTAGCCAGCTTGATTCTTATTCTGTAAGAAACTGGCGATACATTGTTATTCACCATAGCGCCTCAGCGTCCGGTAGCGCCGCTCAATTTGATAAATACCACAGGGAAAAAAGACGGTGGGAGAATGGCCTGGGCTATCATTTTGTAATCGGTAATGGAAACGGCGCCCCTGACGGAAAAATTGAGATTGGCAATCGGTGGATAAGTCAGATAGATGGCGCCCATGCCGGCGTCCAGGAATACAATCACTATGGCATAGGAATCTGCCTGGTGGGGAATTTTAATGAATCGTACCCAACGGCGGCACAGATGGCATCCCTTTCAGCCCTGGTAGAGTATTTGCAGAACAGATGCCGGATTCCTGCTGAGCGTGTGATCATGCACCGGAACTGCAGGGAGACGGACTGTCCGGGGCGGAAATTTCCTTATTATAAGCTGCTTGCAAATACCTATTTCTAGCCAGCCTCTTTCAGAAAGTTTGGCTGGCTACGGTTTTTCCTTGTGCCGTAAAAAGTCATCCATTTCAGCCTGGATACGAGGGGTATCGATCTCCTTGGCCTTATTGTAGCACGGGATACAGATGTCCCCCTTTGTGGTGGTCATCTTTTTCCATTCGTCTTTCTCCCCGAGAAATTGGCCGCATTTCCAGCAATTTGCCATGGGCAGTTCCTTTATCGTTTCATCAAGAGTGAATGAATCTTTCCACAAATCTTTCCACAAGATAGGCAAGATATTCTATGTCGATGTATGCTTCTGCGCTGCTGTCTAAAAAAAGCTTGCAACTGGCCGCAAACTCTTCATCCGCATCCCAGAAGCACAAATATAAGGGTATCCTGGGTAAGAGGTCAAATTGGCAGATATAGTCTGCCTTCATTTTCCCCTGAGTTTCCCTGCCACCCAGTTCTTTGCAGCGCGTCTTTAGTCCGTTCATCTTGTTATTGAACGCTGCCGCAACCTTCTCTTCCGCGCTCCGCTGAAATGCCTTTACATGTGAGGCAGTATGAGGGAAGTATCCCAGGGTAACCCAGTTGCCCGTGAAAGGTTTGTTTCCTTTTCTCCGTATATAGTCATAGATAATAATCTTTGACCACGAGTCAGAGCAGTAGGCGTCATTTTCAAATAACCCTTCCTTACGCATCTCATACGGCTTGTTCAGCATGGTGAGTTTTATCATTTCCCCATCCTTGCCGGTAGCAAAATGTCCCCCGGTGGCAATGGCCGCCTCTTTGAAATTCGTGCGTTTGGCCTCGGCTTCTAATTCGCTGCTCACCCGGTCATAATTGTCTTCCATGGTTACGGCTGGTTTTGGGGTATCCAATTCCCGGTTTTCTTTCGTGACATAGGGGCAGGCATCTATCCTGAGTTGGGCGCTTTGTACCTTCAGTGCAAAGGCCATGCACGTAGGAACCCCGCATTTACCACAATTTGTCCTGGGTAGTTTTTTGTATATCTCAAGCATCGAATTTCAATCTTACTGGGTAGGGTGGGCATTGCCCACCAAACATCACTTGTTCACGCTGTTTATTTTTCTGGTGGGTGATGCCCCACACCTTTTGTAGTTTACAAAAAGGCACGGACAAGCGGAGCTTGCCCGTGCCATGACAAACTCCGCTTAATTAAACACGCATGTGTGCATCTCCTTCAGTAAAGGAGGGTTGGTTGCTGCTTGTTGCATGAGGAGGTTTAACTAACCTTCGTAAACCTGGACTTGGGTGCCCCGCAGATGGGACAGGTATCGGGGGCTGCCTTCTCAACCGTATTTCCGCAGACCTGGCAGACATAATAATCCACGTTCTCGTTTTTCCCCAGATTTTGCAATGCCTTTTGATAAAGGCCGGCATGGATATTTTCTACCTTATGGGCAATTTCAAAGCTCCGGAGGGCCTCTTTATTTCCTTCCTTTTTGGCCTCTTCAATAAACTGGGGATACATTTTGGTGAACTCGTACGTTTCTCCTTCAACGGCTTCCTGGATATTTTCCTTGGTAGTTTTAATACCGCCCAGTACCCGTAAGTGGTTGTGGGCATGCACCGTTTCGGCCTCGGCCGCAGCACGAAAGAGTTTTGCCACCTGCTTGAAACCCTCCTCATCAGCCTTTTTGGCAAAGGCAAGGTATTTCCTGTTGGCCTGCGATTCCCCTGCAAAGGCGTCCTTCAAATTATCTTTTGTCGACATCTCTTCCTTTCCCCTTTCTTTTTATGAAAAATAAGATAGTCCAGATACAATAATTTTACCAAAGATGACAAGGAGTAATACTATAATACCTGCTCCTTAATGTCAATGGTCTCGTTGTGCCTGGTTCTGGATTCCAGCGTTCACACCCTATTTTGCACGGATCCGCTGGATTTTGTCCCGAAGCTCAGCCGCACGTTCAAATTCCAGCGCCTCTGCCGCCCTGAGCATCTCTTCCTCCAGTTCGTTTACAAACTCCTGGGTAAGGTATTCTTCCTCGCTTTCCGCGACGGTTTCATAAACGATCCTGTGCGATGAGACTTCATCTTCAATGCCCTTTTTGATCTCCTTTTGTATCGTTTTTGGGGTGATATTATGCTTTTTGTTGTATGCCAGTTGAAGTTCCCGGCGTCTGTTGGTTTCATCCATGGCGCGTCTCATGGAATTTGTTATTTCGTCTGCGTATAAGATCACCTCGGCATTCACATTCCTTGCCGTTCGGCCAATGGTCTGGATCAGGGAGGTCTCAGAACGAAGAAATCCCTCCTTATCGGCATCGAGGATCGCGACCAGGGAAACCTCCGGTAAATCCAGCCCTTCCCTCAGGAGATTGACCCCCACGAGGACGTCAAATTTTCCCAGCCTCAAATCACGCAATATAGTTACCCGTTCGATTGCGTCGATCTCAGAATGGAGATACATGCCTTTGAGCCCCTCTTCCTTGATGTATTCACTCAGGTCTTCGGCAAGGCGTTTTGTTAACGTCGTTACCAGCACCCGTTCCTTTTCCAGCGCCCGTTTCTTGATTTGCTTCAAAAGATCCTCAACCTGGGTTTTGGCAGGTTTCACGTAGATGATCGGATCGACAAGCCCTGTCGGGCGAATAATCTGTTCGGCCGTCCTGCCCTTGCATTGTTTTAACTCATAGGTACCCGGTGTTGCCGAAACGAACAGGATCTGATGTATCCTTTTTTCCCACTCGTCGAATCGCAAGGGGCGATTATCGAGTGCAGAAGGCAGGCGGAAGCCGTAGTTGACCAGCGTCTCCTTGCGCGCCCGGTCGCCATGGTACATTCCGGCAATCTGCGGGACGGAGACATGGGACTCATCAATGATGAGGAAAAACTCTTTCGGGAAATAATCGAACAGGGTATAGGGCGTCTCGCCGGGCGCACGGCTGCTCAGATGCCGTGAATAGTTTTCAATACCATGACAATACCCCACCTCCAGGAGCATCTCCATGTCATACCGTGTCCGTGCCTCCAGGCGTTGTGCCTCGAGAAGCTTTTCATTCGAACGCAGTTCTTTCAACCGGTTGTTCAATTCATATTCAATGGACTTGACTACTCCCTTAATCTTTCCCTCCGGCATGACAAAGTGTTTTGCAGGATAAACGGATATCTCCCGCACATCCTGCAGGGTATTCCCGGTTGCCGGATTAATCATGGAAATCCTATCGACTTCGTCTCCGAACAATTCGATGCGATACGCAAACTCCTCATAGGCGGGAAAAACCTCTACCACGTCTCCCCGCACCCGTAACGTGCCGCGAACAAACTCCAGGTCATTCCGGTCATACTGGATATCAATAAGTTTTCTCAGGAGTTTGTTTCTTTCAATTGAATCACCCCTGCACAGATGGAGATACATTTCCTGATATTCTTCGGGTGAACCAAGTCCGTAGATACAGGACACACTGGCGACGATGATGACATCCTTCCGCGACATGAGATTGCTGGTGGCGGCCAGGCGCAGACGGTCGATTTCCTGGTTGATGGTTGCCTCTTTCTCAATGTAGATATCCCGCTGGGGGATATACGCCTCGGGCTGGTAGTAGTCGTAATAACTGACAAAATACCCTACGGCATTTTCCGGAAAGAAACTCTTGAATTCGCTATAAAGCTGAGCAGCCAGCGTCTTATTGTGTGTCATGACCAACGTAGGCCTCTCGAGGGCAGCAATCACGTTTGCCATGGTAAACGTCTTGCCGGAGCCCGTCACGCCCAGCAAGGTTTGATGTCTGGCGTTTTTTTTGTAACCCTCCACCAGTTGTTGTATGGCACGAGGCTGGTCGCCTTGTGGTGTAAAAGGGGATGCTAATTTAAAAATAGACATTGTTATCTTGGATTCTCGTTTGCTCGGAAATGATAAATTGGTTTTTATATTTTAACAACCTCAATCTCTGGCGTCTAATTTTTTGGTAGAGTAGAAAAAGAGAGACTTGGTTAAAGAAAAAGCCCTCCAAATATGGTAAAAAATAGTTTTGATACAAGAAACTAAACCATAAAGAGAAGGAGGGCTATATGGGAGCAACCCCATGCACAGATGGTATCACAATAGAATTTGGTTGTCAAATTCGGGTTGAATTAAAGGACGACAGCCTGGAGTCGATTCTCAAGGCATTTTGCAAGATACTGCCGGAGATATTAAGGGATTTTATTAATAATGTAGAAAACCACGTCCTGTGGGCGTGGTCAGAGAACAACGGCTATGCCAGTAATCCCCTTCGATAAGTATGACGGAACTGGTTTTCGCCATGCCGGTATTTTCCCCAAGAGATGTTCAATTTTGAGTATAAAACGTTGAAAATACAAATAGGCTTACCGCTCATATCTCAAAGAAGCATTTTGGTTGCATGAAAACGAATCGCAGTTAGTTCTGCACACTACGGGAATTACTTACAGTTTGCGTAATGAGTACAAATGGCAAACTTATCCCCTTTTAGGGGTTAACCCAAAGCCACCTGCTCCGTGGGTGGATTCTTTACTCAGAAGATCGTGGTTGGTTTTGGTGAGAGTGCGATGGCGCAATCACGGAAGCCATTTTGCTGCGACGAATGTGGGAATGACGAGGAGTTTATCTGGAAGACGAGGCATGGAAAAGAGACGAAGATACTGACGGTCTTTCAGTGGTTGAGATTAGAGCAGTTGCAGGTGCAGTGCAAGAGGTGTGGTCATAAGATGTATATAACGCGAAAGCTTCTAGGGATGGAGCGGATGAAGCGAATACCACCGGAGACGTATCGGAGGCTTGGTCTGGTAGGGTCGTTAACGACCTACCGGGTGGCGAAGAAAATCGTGTAGATGTTTGGCTGGACCGTAGACAAGATGACGATATGGAAATCGGTGCAAAAGACGGCAGCAGAGATAGATTTTCAACTCGACGAGAAGGGACTTCCCCTGGGAGAAGCAGACGGGACAGGGGTAGGGATTAAGGGGATAGCCAAACGAGGCAAGGAGCTCAAGGTCTTTGTGCAATATAAGAGAGGTGGAGGGGTGAGGGGTGAGGGTGGCAGGGCTTGACATAGGGAATTACAACGGCAGTTGGGATAAGCTTTTTGGTAAGAGTATTAAGGTGTTCAGGAAGTTTTCCCAGTTTCTTTTGATAACCGATGGAGACACCTCTATTTTGGATAGTTTGAAAGGCAAGGTTAACCCGACATTCGCAATTCGCGTCCAAAAAAGGTTATTTTTGGGCAAGAGTCGCCTGGAAAGCCTTGAAATTCAAGGGGTGAATTTTCAAAACGGCTTGTAGTGCCGACCTTTTTGCATGACCCCTTGATTTTCCTGACTCAGAGGGTTGCATACCCCTCGAATCGCGAAAGTCGGGCTAACATTAGGATGTGCTGCCAGCCACCCCCTCATTTCGTTTGTGAATGCAGTAGTTGTCAAGGATGACATGGACTTCTTTCTTGTCGCTCTCCGGCAAATCCAAAAGGAGTTGATCCATAAATGCCAGGAATTCTACGCGTCTTTTTAATTCTGTTGTTTGTGTATGAATAGCCCCCGTTGAATCCAGATGAAGAAGCCTGGAATACGGTAAAGACACAAAAACTAAATGCGAAACCTATTAAAGACAAAAAAGAACTACACTCTGTTGTTCTCGGTTCTTTAAGGTCAATTCAAAAACGACCAGAACAGATAAAAGAGTTCTTTCGTAAATAGTCTGCTTAATTATGTCCTAGAGCGGCTCTGCCGCAACCGAAGCTTTAAAACCGTCCTCCAATAGTGTATATTTAATTTTTTTGTAACACTTTAGTTTTTTGAAAAATTACCATAATAACGATGTTACCGCACGGTGTAGGGGCGAAGCATTTGCCATAAATTGGCATAAATGTATTCACACCCCAAGCTGGCAAATGCTTCGCCCC
>WBZR01002337.1_pt1 | contig 19855 bp, 19 predicted proteins | sample 5204231 | NCBI WGS metagenome assembly WBZR01 (sample SAMN12412403, study PRJNA552823) | activated sludge metagenome | isolation source: activated sludge from anammox sidestream of wastewater treatment plant... | place: USA: Virginia | collected 2017-08 | reverse complement strand
GACACGAGTTTATTAAAACCCACCCAGCCAACGCACAAAACACGGCTTATGCACTGCCATCGCACAATGCCAACGCTTCAGTGCATACTATGGTACTGCCGCCATTTTTAAACTGTCATACTTTTTGTGTGGGCTGTTGCCAACGCTATACAGCACATTGCTTTTTTGTTTAAAGCATTTGTTTTTTTACGGTATAAACTAAAAAAGCAAAGAGCTGTTGCCACCCCTCTACAGCCCAAACAAAAAGCCGCTACACTCCAACCACCACCACCGTTCCGCTTATGCCAGTATTAAAAATGTCGGAAGCTAAGTTACATAATGTGGCATTATAGTACAGCCTTTTCCCCTGCTTGTGCAAGCACCCAAACACACAGTCTGTCCTATAATAACATTATGTAAAATAGCCAGCACCATAGACGCTACCAAAAAAATATTCCCCCACGCAAATCCTAACGCAAATATTTTTTGGTATCGTAGCCGTGTTTTAACCAGCCGCACCCACCCTAAGAACCACAAATGCGATAGCATTCACGAGTACCAATAAAAACAAATAAATTACCACAAGTAATTCCCCACCACCCTTTCAGCGGTCAGAAAAAAAATAAACTATAATATTTAGTGTCGGCTTTTAGTAGGTACTATTCCGTTTCTCTACATAGCACCCACTACAGCCTAATAAGCCAGCAAGAGTAGTGCCTTCTCTCCATTCCACGATACCCATCGCACAATTCCATTACGCAATCCGTATGCTTTACCCACCGCACAAAAACTTTGCAGAAATGTAAAGATTGCAAAGTTTGCAACCCTGCAAAAGCATACAGTATTGCTCCATTCCATCCCCAAGCAATCGTTCCATTCCGTTCAGTCACCACACTTGCCACGCACAAGCCACCGCACAAATAAGGTATAGTTTATTTTTTTCTGGAAGTGTTTGCCCCATTGGAATTGGAAAGAAGAATAATCAATTTAAATAGGGTTTAGTAAAGATATTTTGCCAAAAAAAAGAATAAAAAAGGAAGCAAAAGTAGGTGGTTACAATTGGCCCTTCAAGTTCAAGCCCTACGGGTTTTTAAAAAAATCTCCACCCTATCGGGTAGTATTTTTTCAAAAAAACTTGCTTGTCCAATCTCCACCACCTGATGAGATGGCTTTCTTTTTTTTTCGTTTTTTTCTTTGTCAAAAAATTTTTTGTCAGAGGGGATTTCGGGAGCAAACAAAATCATCTCAAAATGGCAAAATTCTCACTTAAAACCTACAGCCCAAAAGCTCAAATAAATGAGCCACATTTCTACATCCTATGTAAAGGAAACAACAGCGGAAAACCACTTACAGAGCCTTGCCCGAATTGCTTTGTACTTACCGCCAAAAGCGAAGAAGATAAGCAGTTTTTTTACTCGCTTTGTTTCGGCTTATGGAAGGCAAAATCCTTTGAATATTTCTTGAAGGGTTCTGTTATTCCTTTTATTACCATTGGCGATTGCAAACAGGCTATAAATACAGGTTTAGAGCAAGCCAAAACCGATTTAAAAGGCTTCAATAAATCAGTAAAGGCATTAGAAATTTTAGAGCAGCAAGAGAAAAAATACAAAGAAACTTTGCTCCTTATCAATGATGCGAAGAGAGCCATTTTTTACCGTTACATAAAAAGGAGGTAAAAAACCTTTCCTATGGTTGACTTATGGTTTAGGTACACTTATTTAAACCATATTTCGCCATTATAGGAAAAAGGGTGCAAACGAAAAAAAAGCCTACTCGATTAGAGCAGGCTTTCCCGATTTTCCGAAATCATCTAATTCACTGATGAAGAATTAGAATATCTTGGCTACTTTCATTGCGTTACCTTGAGCAAATAAATAGTAGTTTGAGTTTACTTCCTGATAAAATTCCACCGCCAACACATTCACAACCGACACATCCGTAGAAATAGTAGGAGAACCAGGCAATGTACTAACAATACTAAAAACACCAGTTGCAGCATTTACAGGTAAATAACCTGAATCTTGCACATCTGTTAAGCCGTTTGTAGTGCCGTCTTTTGGCTCATAAGCTCCAGTAGTGCTATTGTATTCAAAATCAGATAATACAGCAATAGCATTGATAATTTTGAAATGAGTAGCACCGGCAGGAGCATACATTCTATCCAAAGGATTAAACGAAGGAATATCCAAAGTGGAGCTATCTCTTGCAGCAGTTGGTGTAATAGTATATGGTGCATTAAAAACGCCATTTAAAGAAGTAAATTTGTTGAACTCAAAACCTTCTAAGTACTGAGGTGCAACCGTTACCAAAATAGCTCTTTGCCCTCTTGCCTCTGAACCATCTTCAAGATTGATTCTTTTCATTATTGCGGTTATCCTTCCAGTAACTTGGCTATCGCCATTATTACGGATTAAACTTGCAATACTTGTTCTAAGGGATTTACCTGCAATTGCACTTCCACCAAATTCGTTCATATTCTCACGAGTACGAACAAAGGCTGGATCTGTTGCAATTTGTTCGGCAGATGGTCCCCCTTTTAAACCTGCAAAGTAACCATCTTTGCCTTTAATTTTGAAGTGTCTAACTTCTCCGATTGTTCCGACATATTTAATATGTCCTTTTTGTCGTGCCATAATAATACGTATTTTATGTTAAAAATTTATTGTAAATTTACGCCATAAATAACTGTTAATCAATTACTTAAATAGTGCAATATGAAGCAATTAGATGTAAAGGGTCAGACCATTATCAAAACGAACTACGAAATAGTAAAAGTGGAAGATGGTGATGGTATAATCGCAAAGAATATTATCTCAAATAAAGAGGAAGAAATACGTTTTTATGGAATTGATGCACCAGAGTTGACACCTTGCAAAAAACTAAAGCAGGACGAAAGAGAAACCCATTTATCAGGACGTTTTTTGATGGAGCTTGCACACCAGTCTTATGAATTTTTAAGAACTAAAGCAAAGATTGGAAAGCGGATTACATTAATTCAAGAAGTAGGCAACGAGCAAGACCCATACGGCAGAACTTTGGCTTATGTGGTATTGCCTAACGGCAACACCTTAAACGAAATAATGGTCAAGAATGGCTTTGCAAAGCCTTATGATAAACTTTATTGCTCCGAATTACCAAAGTATCAAGAACTCAATTTGAGAGCTAAAACAAGGAAAAAAGGATTATATTTGCTCGTAGATAGGTTTTAATTAAACAAAGGCATTTTCTCTTATTTGCCATCAATTTTACAGATTTTGTTGCCTATTTGTTGCCCAAACCTTATAACTCATTGACTGTCAAGTTAAGTTATATTTTGTATCGGAAAGTAAAAGATCGCTTCCTTGTAGAGCAAGCATGTTCACGACTATTATTTTTCATTAATCTTGCGGTAGCTGGTAACAAGGCCACGTATCAACGACGAACTGAAGCCTTGGTGTTCCATTTCGTTGAGGCCGGCAATGGTACATCCTTTGGGGGTTGTCACCTTGTCGATTTCCTGCTCGGGATGTGTGCCTTTCTCGAGTAGCAGTTGTGCTGCTCCTTTTATAGTCTGTGCTGCAATAAGATTGGCAGTCGCCGCATCAAAACCTATCTCTATACCTCCCTGGATGTTGGCTCTGATGAAACGCATGGCATAAGCCGTACCACAAGCACCAAGTACAGTAGCAGCATCCATGAGGTTTTCGTCGATTATGACGGTACGACCTAAGTGATTAAATAATTCCTCAACATACTTAAGCCTGACTTCGCTTACGCCCGTATGTGTAAGGCAGGTCATACTTTGCTGGATGGCTATAGCCGTGTTGGGCATAGCCCGTACTACTGCTACGTCCTTCTCTATTGACTGTACAAGCTGCCCGATGCTTATGCTTGTTATTACCGATACCAACAAATGCTGTTGTGCATTGAGTGCCGGATTTATTTCTTTGAGTATATCAGTATAATTGTAAGGCTTTACGGCCAGAATAATTACCTCACTTCGCTTGATAGCTGCAGCATTGTCGTAGCTTACAAAACATCCTGCCTCAGCGAATCTCTTCAACGGGGCCACTGTACGACGAGTGATACTAAGTTGTTGTGGCATACAAAAGCCACTCCTCAAGAGGCCGTCAGCTATAGAGGCTCCCAGGTTTCCTCCACCTATGATTGCTATGTTTTTTGACATTCAATAATTGTTTCAATAGCTTATTGTACTCCAAATGAATGATGTAGTTGCATTTCATCAACAAATCTTATGGAATATGACAAATAGAATTCAAGTCAGAAGGAACTCAGGATATTTTCTAAGAGAAACAAGCCTTTAACAATAATGAGTCTTTTCCAAGCAGTATCAGTTGTTTAGCATTTTTTCAATTCGTTTGTCGGGTATGAGCCATATTGCTGCTACAATTGCATAGCATATCATACTCAATGCCGGCATATAAAATGACAGAAAAACCCCTGAAGTATAAAGGAAAACTGAAGCGTTCTCTTTGATTTTTACTTCAAGTACTTTGCCAAGAAGCGATTCCTTGCCTTCATGGCGGATAACAGATTTTTCGAGGATAATGAAGGTGATGGCACACAATAGAAGATTGATACCATATAATGCGGCGGGGTTTTCGCTGAAATGATTTTCTCCTACCCAAGCCGTAGTGAAAGGTATCAAAGAAAGTGAAAATAATAAAGAAAGATTGGCCCACAGAATTTTACCGTTTACTCTTTCGGCGGCCTGAAACAGATGGTGGTGGTTGTTCCAATAAATGCCGACATATATAAAGCTCAGTAAATAGGACAGTAGTTTGGGCACCAAGGGTGTCAGGTTTTTAAAGTGTTCACCTTCCGGTACTTTCAATTCTAAAACCATTATGGTGATGATGATGGCAAATACACCGTCGCTGAAAGCCTCGAGCCGTCCTTTTTTCATTTATATTGTTGGTTATGAAGTAAAGATAATCTTTTCATTTGTTGGATTATCCTTTTTGTTATTCAAAATTTTTTGATTGTGTTAATGTCATGATTGAGTTTGTTTCATTTTTTTATAAATCGTCATTTTTTTAATGATTTTATGGTAAAATATGCTACAGGTACAAATATCAACAACATACTAGCCGGAAGAAATGCAGCACCCAAATCTTCTTGTCCGGTTTTTACATTTCGGAGTGTGACCAAAGCAATTACTCCAAACAATACTACAATCGCTAATTTTAAAACTCTGATCATCCGTGTAGCCATGGTGTATTGTTTCAAAGCATTCTCCCTGGTGATGACAGCAGGATAATTGAATATATGCGGATATTTATTCAGTATGGTCATACCGATATATGCAATGGTACTGATAGCCGGGAGTAAAAGAATACTTACCTTTGGTCCGTGGCCATCTGCATTGCCATTTGCACTATAATGTGTCGGGATAATATCCGGCAGGCTGTTATAAGCTTTCAGAACGATGAACCACACCATCACCAGAAGAATCCAGCCGGTGATTTCCATCAACAGATCGGATGTGGTATGAATGATTTTCAGTCTGGGCCTTTCTTCCGGCATTATCTTGGTAATATTCGATTTTTATAAATAAATAATCAAAGAGCCATAACAAAGATATTAATCAACTTGCAGTTTTTCTTATTAAGCTATCAAAATTAAGGATAGTAACATACGCAATGTATAAATAAATTTTGTGTAGTCGGGACGACGTATTACATTTGAATGCTAATAATTCGTCGGCACATGACCTCTATCTGACTGTAAAGCTAAAGATGAACCGGGAATATACTTTTAACATAGCCTAAAAATTAATTAACCAAAAGACCATGCAGATTCAGGCATATCAGTTTGTAAAATACGATGAACACACTACAATCGAACAGATAGAAAGAGTGCACGATACAGGGGCTGTGGTTTGTTTTGATTTTGAAGATGGTATGCTCAATCCATTTACTCCTGAAGAATCTGCTACCATTAAAGCCAAGGCAAGATCCATTTTCATTCGTTTGTATGCTGCCATACTGGCAAGTGGCAAATACATCAACATTGGTGTAAGAATAAATCATCATCATACATCACATTTTGAGCTTGATTTGTTAGCACTAGCCGGTAAAAGTTTTGACGCTGTTTTCTTACCCAAAACAGAATGTGCAGATGATATGAACCATTTCCTGAAATCTTTCAAGGCTTACAAAATAGGGTTTAAATACTTGATACCGATAGTGGAGTCAAAACAAGGAATGGAGAATCTTCAGACTATCCTACAAGCATCGCCAATGGTTAGTAAGGTGGCATTTGGTCATTGCGATTATAATCTTGATATTGGTGCATATCCGTTTTTTCACCAAGACAGTCTCGAATATTGGAAATGGATAAATGCGTTGAAGGCAGGTATGGGAAAAGCAGAGGTACAAATCATCAATTCACCCTTTCTGGATACCGGTGATGAAGCATTCTTTTGTAAAATATTGAGTTACATTGCCAATTGCGGACAACAATTTTGCGGTCAGGTTACCCTTACAACCAGACAGTCGGTCTTATGCAGGGAAATAACGATTTCAACAGAAAATTTCATCAAAAGCCTACACAACCGGCACAAAATAGCTGTGGATAAATCCGTGGCATGGCAGCTTGCTGAAGAATTTGAGTCGTCCAATAAGCAAAAAGGTCTTACAAGGAACAAGCAAAAATTCATCTCACTCCAGGAATACCTCGCCTCCAAAAAGTTTTTGAGTGACACAAGGCCTGTATTCGAATTTTGTTTTGTAGGTGGGTGTTTTCCGGTACAGAATGATATTGTTTATGAAAATCTTTTTCATCAATTGTTGAAGAGAAATATCGAACAAACTCAGAGCATTAAATTCAATGTCAATATCATCAGGTATGAAAGCTTTGGTACAGTAACAGACAAGTTAAAAGCATTTTCTTCTCAAAAAAAACCCGATTTGGTGGTGTTCCATGTACGACCTGAACCATACTTAAGACTGGTAAAGTTGCTGTATAAATATGTTGACCACCAAGGCGTGAAACACTGGTCGTTCAATCTGCCTTTTCTGAATATTCTGAAGTCAGAAAAGTACGACATGCTCGATGCCGGAAGAATATATCAGGTCAACAATATACAAAGGAAATCCATCCTCCATCATTTACTCATTAGCTTTAATTATTTGGCCGGTTGCTTGATAGGGAATAAGCATTTTGCGCTAAAAAAATATCTGCAAACTGTGCATTCTATTCTTGATTATTGTAATGAAAATGGTATTAATATTCTCATTTTAGGACCAAACCGAAGAAATAATAACTATCTGGAGCCTGCCTTATGCCGGGCGTTAGATCAATATTTTGCCAATAATACAGCAGAACAAACGTATGTTCGAGGTTATGATACAGAAATAAAAATACAAATGAACCAGAAGTATGGAATTTACGCTACACTAGATTATCACAAGTTTGTTGCAACGAAGCTGTACAAAGCGATATTCGCCCAGAATCTTCTTCCTACATTACTGTGTAAAAGTAAACAGGAAGGCAACTCTTAGCTCATAAATACTAAAACCCGAACCGTGCAAGCACAATCAATGTAGTATTAGCACAGAGATAACTGTTATTATAGACTTAATACAATTTTTGATTTCGCTTCTCTATTTTCTACCAGTGCCAAAGCTTCTTTGGCAGAGCCAAAGTTCATGATTTGAGGTTCTTTTACTTTTATCTTGCCTTCTTCGAGCCATTGGAGTGGCACAGCAAATTTTTCTGGATCACATTTTGTACGGGTCATTTTACCATTCAATCCATAGTGTTGTAATTCTCCGCTATCCGGTGGTTGGGTAGTCGATACGATGGTGCCGCCTTTTCTTAATGTCTTGAAAGATTTTGCTTGTGTTTCGCCACCTACCAGGTCAAGTACTACATCAAAATCATTCAATGCATCAAAATAATCTGCTTTTGTATAATCAACTACATGGTCAATACCCAGTGACAATAGTTCTTGTATATCATTGCCTTTAGCTGTCCCGGTTACTTCCAGTCCGAGATTTTTTGCAATCTGTATGGCCATGCGACCTACGGCACCACCCGCACCGAGTATCAGGAGTTTTTGACCGGGCATAATCTGAGTATCCATCAACAAAGCAGTATAAGCTGTGCCAAGAGAAAAAGGAATGACAGCCGCATCAGCAAAGTCAAGAGATGTGGGTTTTGACATGATTTCGCCGGCATTGACAGCCACATACTCTGCATACGTTCCTCCTTGCATGAAATTAGACATAAGAATGATCTCATCACCCGTTTTGTAGTTGAGTACGTCATGGCCGGTGTCTGTTATTATACCAGATGCCTCCCAACCAAGTGTAAAAGGGAAGGATTTTGGCAAAACACTTGCCATAAAGCCTGATCGAATCTTGTAATCGACAGGATTAACAGAAGCGTACTTTACCTTTACCAACACCTGGTCGGGTAATATTTTAGGAATGGGAATATCTACCTGTTCCAATACTGAATTATCGCCGTATTTGTTGATTTGAACTGCCTGCATGATGGTGAAAATTAAAATTTGTGGGGCAAAATTATATACATTTGTCTTGTAAAAAGATTAATCAAAAAAAATTGTCTAACGCTAATATTTTAGACTAATGGAACAAACATCACGCAGAAAGCTGAAGGACTACAATCCTGGTAATTGTCCGGTAGTGTATAGCCTTAACAAGATTGGTAACAGGTGGAAATTACTCATTATACACTACATCAGACAAGGACATAACCGATACAGTACCTTGCAGAGAGTCATTCCGGATATTAGCCGACAGACTTTGACCAATCAGCTTCGGGAGCTTGAAGCAGATGGTATTTTAGACAGGGTCATTTATCAACAAATTCCTCCAAGGGTAGAATACAATCTTACCGAAGTGGGGCACAGCCTGCAACCTATACTTAGGGAAATGAGCAAATGGGGTCTGCAGTATGTTACACCGGCAGGATACGAGCCGGGTAAATGTTAATCTCGCAGGGTAGAATATCCGATACTTTGTCACGTGAGGAAAAATTACGGCTCACAACATTGCGAGTAAACTGTTTGTCCGGGTACAATCTATTTGTATCATAAGCTTTATGGTCACATACCACCGAAGTACCTGTTAAATGATTCATTTAATGTAATGATATTACATGTGTAAAGGATAATTACTTGCATTTTAATTGTTTTTCAAGTAATTTTATCCGGTAATTTAAATATTGCATTAAGCAGTACCAAGCCTGAATATTATTTTTCATAAAACTCCAAAAAAACCTGAACATATAATGCCATCCGTTTTTACTTTTTTTAATGGTATTACACTTACCTATAGTCAGAATAGGGCCATCGAGGCTATCGTTGCATTCCTTGCTGACGAAAAAGCCAGGGTATTTATACTCAAAGGGTATGCCGGTACAGGTAAAACAACCATAGTTAAAGGGCTTACAGATTATTTATCATCAGAGAAAAAAACTTTTCATTGCCTTGCACCAACAGGTCGGGCTGCAAGAGTCATGTCTGCCAAATCGGGACGCGTGGCAAGAACATTGCATTCTGAGATATTTACCAAAGCAAAGACGACAGTAAATCCTGATACCCAAAGTTTTCATACTAAATTCGTACTCAAAGATCAAGCTCCAATGGATGGCACCATCTATTTGCTGGATGAAGCTTCGATGTTGTCAGATAATGAGTCAGACTCAGGTGAGAATTTGAATTTCGGCTCAGGAAGAAATATGGCTGATTTTTTTACATACCTCAAAATGGAAGAAAATAGCAAAACGAAAGTCATATTTATAGGTGATGAAGCACAATTACCTCCGGTAAAAAGTACCTTCTCGCCTGCACTTGATGCACAATATATACAAACAGTATTCGGTTATGAATGCAGAGAAGCTACATTATCTGATATTGTACGATACGACAACGAAATTCTCGATGCTGCCACGCTGGTTCGCGAATCGATTACCAGCAAGGTGCTGAACAGCCACATTCCGTTGTCGGCCGGTGACGTTGAAGTGGTAAGAGGCTATCAATCCCTTATCAAAGCGTATATGAATAAAGTATTCGATGTGGAGGATACCCGCAGCCAGATGATTCTGGCATTCAGCAATAGTGCTGTTGATCAGTATAATACCATGATAAGGGAAAAGCTTTTTCCTGATAGTAAAAATGAACTGTGTGCAGGTGACCGGATAATGATAGCTGCCAATAACTATCAGGGCGATGACATACTCATGAATGGCGAATTTGCTGATATACTTAGCGTGGGCCGGCTGGAAATAGTGATAGAACGCATCAAGGCAAATTACCATATTGAGGAAAGGGATTCGGTTAAGCAGGTAGGGCAAAATGAGTACGAGGTAGAACTGCACTTCAGAGATGCTTTGATAAAAGTATCAGGTGGTGCCGAGCAGGAAGTAAAACTTATAGAGAACCTCTTTTACAGTGGTGCCGCCGGCATGACTCGTGAAGTGCGACAAGCCTTGTTCAACAATCTCTGGCGTAGGATAAGTGAAGAAAATCCGCGTAAGGAAAAGGATGAAATAAAGCGCAGAGTAGAAACCAGAATATCAACCGATCCATACATCAATGCTGTTTATGCTAAATTTGGCTATGCCGTCACAGGGCACAAGGCACAAGGCGGCGAGTGGAATTCGGTTTTTGTGAATCCTTGGGGTGCCAAGCCCGATACACTCGAACATTACCGTTGGATCTATACTGCCTATACGCGCGCAGCCAGACATCTTACCATTGAATGGACACAACCGGTGGAGAATAAAAAAGTAGAAGAACCGCCAAGGGTTTATCCTGTGCGCAAGGTAGTACAGACTACCATCACCACACCTGACGGAAAAATCCTGAGCAAGAAACCAAAGCTCTGAAATGTCTGCTATAGATCATAAAATATTTGTTAATGCAATCAAAATATAATCCTATGTCTAAATGCAAACTGCCCTTTACTTATAAGAAAGACCTACACCCCAATTCAATCTTCAATTCAGAACGCAAATATGCTCTAACGGTGAATAATTTTGAGCCCGGTACATATCAAGGCGTCCTGACGGGTCATGTTGTGTACAAACCATCAACCAAGGTACCCGGAGGCAAAGAATTGTATCTTCAGGTAGATTTTCCGGAGACCATCAACGGTATGCTTGTTAAATCATCACCCGATATTGAAGAATTTGTAAATGAACATGGTGCTGCCCGGCTCAAGGGTAGGTTATTCAGTTTTGCTATAAAAGGATTTCAGCGCAGTGACGGTGTGTTTATCAGATATTTTGATACCGACAATCAGTATGTTGAGTAAATATTTATCCAACTTCTGGATGTAACGAAAACACAAGCTTGTATGGCATGAGTGCGGTGAATGATTGCAAAATATTGTTGATAAAATATAGTGATGTATAAAATTTTATTTTGGCTGAAATGTTTTGGCTGATTAAGTGGTGTGAATACTTGATTCTGAATGACAGAGTCCTTAATTTTACATTATTGAGCAAATTATTACCCGTGAAAACAGTCTTTAATATGCAAAACCAAAGAACGAAAAAGCCATAAGATGCCCGGTATCAAATATTTACGTATTCGTTTTGATCAGAATATCTTTCCTTATGATATCCCGAAATTCAGAGCTGCGGTCATTGAAAAGACAGAACGCGAAGCAGCGTTGTTTCACAATCATATAGGCGACACGCAATTTGACTACCGATATCCATTGATACAATACAAGGTAACCAACAAAAAAGCCAGCATCATCTGCCTCGAGGAAGGTACAGACCAGATTCATCAACTTTTTCTCAAGAATGACCTCAATCTTAGAGTCGGAAATACCCATGCCGAATACCGTGTAGAAGACATCAGCCTCAATAAGCACCTGGTCCAGCTCTGGAATACCACTTTTGAATATTCATTGCTAAACTGGCTTCCGCTCAATCAGCAGAACCATAAAAAGTACCTATCGCTCGATGACAATCTGCCCGAGCAGGTAAAGATACTTGAACGTAGCTTGCTGGGGCACATCCTGGCCTTTGCCAGTGGTATAGGCTGGCAGGTAGAAGGCCGCATCACAGCTGATATTACAGATATAAAGGAGATGAAAATGTTGGAATACAAGCGACAAAAGATGCTGGCTATAACATTGACTTTCAAGTCAAATGTCTCCTTCCCGGATTATATTGGTCTTGGAAAGGGCGGTAGTGTTGGCTTTGGTATTGTGAAGAGGATAAGTAAAGAAAATGTAGGGTAATATATTGAATTCAAGGGTTCAACAAATTACACGCACTATGAGATATATACTCGAATCAGGATTGTAGATTTTTGCCGGAACAAACCACCGATTAACCATCACAACAATGCAGCTCACAGAACACCAGACACAAGTACTTAACAACCTTATTTCTTTTGCCAATAGAGATGATTGTAAAGTATTCATCCTGAAAGGATCAGCTGGTACAGGAAAGACGACATTGCTCGGTCATTTTATCAATTATATCAAATCGACAAATAAAAAGGTCGTACTGCTTGCTACAACAGGCCGTGCAGCAAAAATCCTTACGGACAAAACCGGTAGAACTGCAAGCACCATCCACAGCACCATCTATTCATTCGACAGTGTTAATGGTGTAGATCATGAGAACAACGATCCGTGGGCAAGTGCAACCGGACAACTATTTCTTGATTTTGGGCTTAAGCAAACAGCAAATATTAAAGAAGACCTGATATATATCGTAGATGAATCCTCGATGATAGGTCATGAGCCTGCCGAATTGAATACTGCCAATACTGCCCGCTTCGGCTCCGGTAGCTTACTCGATGATCTGATGGCTTATGTTGACAGGCACAAGATAGTATTTACCGGCGATCCATGTCAGTTGCCACCGGTGAGCGTCAATCCCTTTTCGGCAGCATTGAGCTATAGTTTTATTGAGGAAAAATACAACTGTACTGTTATGCAAGCAGAGCTCACACAGATCATGCGCCAAAGTAAACAAAGCGAAGTGCTCGCTGTGGCCGATCAGTTCCGACAGGCTATCCAGGTAGCAAGCTATGAGAAATATCCTAAAATTAAACTCCCCGAACGACATGATGTATTTCTATACAAATCAGACACTTTACTCGTACAGTCGTATCTAAATATCGCTGAAGAAAACGGACTACACAATCAGATCATGTTGTCTAACGCTAACTGGCATGTACAGAAACTGAATCTTGAAATCAGAAAAGGGCTTGGGCTGCGACCTCAAATCCAGGTAGGAGACATTCTCATGATTGTACAGAATAGTTATAATGTCAATCTCATGAACGGGGATCAGGTAAAAGTGCTAGCCGTAGCACAAGACAAACTCGTTTCTGGTCTGCAATTCATCAAGGTAAAGGTGCAGTTGTTACATAATGATAAGGTGTTCGAAACACTGCTTATAAGCGACTTGCTATATAATTCTAACCCAGGTCTGACTGCCATTGAGGCCAAGAACCTTTTGGTCGATTTTGATCAGCGAATGCGCAACCGAAGTATTGCACGTAATACTGAACAATACAAAAAAGCAATGCTGGATGATATTTATCTGAATGCTTTACGGGCAAAATTCGGATATTGTATAACAGCACACAAATCGCAGGGCGGCGAGTGGAAGCATGTATTCCTTAATATACAGAAAGGGCTGTATGCCCTGCAAGGTGCCTTCCTTTACAGATGGTACTATACTGCCATTACCAGAGCTGCAGTACACCTCCATGTTAACGATGGCTGGTGGGTAGAAGGCTACAATTACCGGCCAAAATAATTGAAAATAAAAATAAACGTAAGTCGCTGAGATGAGTTGGTAATAATAGTGGGTGAAATTTGCGTTTTATACTGAAATGGCTTTAATTGCAAGGAATTATTTTCAGTAAATATAATGCCATGAACCATACCATTATCGAACAGCGCACTACCGAATGGTATAGGATGCGCCTCGGCAAGATGACAGCCTCCGGATTCGGCACACTTATGGCTAAGCCCAGGGATAAGAACAGGCATTGGGCTGTTAAGGCTTCAGAATATATAGAGCGAAAGGCATTCGAAGTTTTTTTGGACAAATATATCTATGATCCGCCATTTAGCCCTGAAGCTGCAGATTGGGGTATCCAGAATGAAGCAAGAGCACTGGATGCATTAAGGCAAATTGTTGAAATGCCGGTACAGGATGTCGGGCTTGTATTTTGTGATGAAAACGCACAGATAGCTGCTACCCCGGATGCTGCTTTATTCGATACTGGCCGGGGCGATTATGTGTCACTTGTTCAGGTGAAATGTCCCTATAATGGTGATTACCATGAAAAGTTCAGAACGCAGGTCTTTAACGAACGAGATTTGAAGCGAAAAAAATCTTCGTATTACTGGCAGATGCAGGGCGAGATGTGGGTAGCAGGTCTTGACAATAGCTACTTCGTATCCTTTGACCCAAGAAGGTCAGAGGCAGATAGATTGCACACTGCAGTTATTCATAGAAATGATGACGATTTAAAAATATTGAAGGAAAGGGTGTTCGAAGCCTTGGACGAAAGGGATAAAATCGTAAGCGACCTACATAATGGGCGACGACGTCTCCCTCCGCATTACCATCCTGATTATCAATTTTCAATTATAGATTGGGCTATTGGAAGGACGAGACCTACATTGATATGAAACCATCTAGTTACAGACAATAGCTGTTTAATCATACTAAAATGGCAATTTATGTATGGACACGCTTGGACAATTTGGCCGGCAACTTCGTGAGCTTTATAACTCAGGTAGATATAAGGATACAGTTGCCTTGTTTAAGGCAGGCAGACAAGGATATAGCTGCGATGCCATAAGTGGCAATGCCGATATCGTGCGTACGATGCTCGGAGCTTTTAGGCGTTTGGATGAACTGCAGCATGCCTTTACATTTTTGCGTTATTTTAAGGTAAAAATAAATGACCGGGTACACCATTCTTTGCTAAATGCCTATGCCTGGCTGCTTTACAGTACCCTGAACAAGGAATTTAGGAATCCAGCATCCGTCAATTTGACAAAGGACAATACTTTAACAGTTGATATGCTTGATGAGGATGGTGCACCAGGTAAAAACAAGCTTGGTGACCTTATAGATGCAGTCTGCAAAGTGTTGCCCTTGCTTCCTGTTAGCCCCTACTGTGATGCAGTTTATTCTTCATTAACCATACTGTTACTGAAATTTGCTAAACAATGCATGACGGCAGATTGGCATTTCATCAACAGAATATGTGACAATACTAATATAGCACGATTGTCAACTGAATGCCGTACTACCGAACTGGCCGTCAAAGGCAAAACGAAACTCGTAGAGCTCGCTTCTGATCTCGAGTATTGGTATGTATTCAAATCAGCTGCTGCCGAAAAAACCGGACAGTATGAAGAATGTGCTTCTGTGTCAACCGAAGCGCGGTCAGCACTCAAGTCATTTCATTATGGCAATGAAATATGGTTCGCAAGACGGATTGCCCATTCGAAGAAAAACCTTGGCAGAATCGATGAAGCTATCCTGGATTTTCGAAGCATTCTCAAGAAGAAAAATGACTGGTTTTTGTGGAAAGAGCTGGCTGAGTTATACAAAATGCAAAACGATTCCAAACAAGCCTTCGACTGTGCGGTCAAAGCTGCTGCACTACATGGTGATATTCAATACAAAATTGATTTAATTGTACTAATAGGCGATTTGTTGTATGAAAAAGATCAATTGGATAAGGCTTTTCAACACTATGAGCTTGCCCGACTTATCCGCATCAGGAATGATTGGCCCATACCACAATCGCTAAAGGATAAATTGCAAAATATGGAATTAGGACGACAAAATTCGGACTTTAACAGCCAATTACAATGTATCACCACTTATTGGCACTCATTTGGCAGGATACAATCAAGTGTAAGCGAATTAATAAAGGGTAAAGTAGTACATATTCTTCATCAAAATGACAAGGGTACGGATGGTTTTATTCAATACGGTCAGAAGAAGCAGGTATATTTCCGTTTAAACCCAGAGAATAACCTGGCGACCACCATTTCAATTGGACAAACCTTATTTTTTACCATCAAAATCCAACATAATAATAAAGAACTGGCTACGATTAAAAGATTTGAATAAATTTTTTTAACTAATTGAAAAATAAATAATTATGCATATTGTACTGAATTCTTTCGGAGCCTCAATACGCAAGAACAACGGTCTGTTCGAAATAACAACCGCCGACGGAAAACAAACAGTAAACCCGGCTGATGTAAGCTCTATTTCTGTAAGTAAAGGGGCGCGTATCAGTTCGGATGCTGTACTGCTCGCCATCGAATACGAGGTTGATGTATTGTTTGTGGACAATACAGGCAAGCCTGCAGGCAGGGTCTGGAGTGTCAAATTTGGGTCGGTGTCTGTAATAAGAAGAAAGCAACTCGAATTCTTCTACTCAGACAACGCTGTCAAATGGGTGAAGGAAATAATCATAGAAAAGATGAACAATCAAGTAGCTATGTTATTGGCACTCAAGCAAAATGAGGATGAAGCAGGGCAAAGGAGAATAGCAGCCGCCATTAATAGCATTGAAGATCACAAGCAAAAGATACGCAAGGCAGACGCTGAGTCGGTAGCAGATATTGCAGCCTCGCTCAGAGGCTGGGAAGGGGCTGCTTCCCGCAGATATTTTGAGTCATTGTCGGCTTGTTTGCCCGAAGAATACAGGTTTGAAAAACGATCGAGACAACCGGCCGAAGATAAATTTAATGCAATGCTCAACTATGGATATGGTATGCTCTATGGTAAGGTAGAGGGTGCACTCATCAAAGCCGGTATCGATCCTTATCTTGGTATTTTTCATCGTGATGACTACAACCGCCCTGCATTGGTGTATGATGTTATTGAAAAATTCCGGATTTGGATAGACTATGTGGTAATACACCTTTGTCTCCAAAATGCGATGACAGAAGAATGCTTTAACCAAGATGAAGGGATGTTGCTGTTAGATGGTTTAGGCAAACGTATCGTCATTCAGTCGGTCAATGATTATCTGGCAGAGATAATCAGCTTTGGTGGGTTCGAGCGCAGCAGGGCAGAGCATATCAATCTGTTCGCACAAAGACTGGCTTCATTATTCATGAATTTTAAAAGTTAAATAATATGTTGATGTCAGGTAGCCAGATTACCCAACCGGGTGATCAGTTGAGAAAAATAAGCCCCGAGGCGTTGTTTCAGGCTATTTCCAGTCCCAAACAAGAATTCCGGGATATGCTTCGGCAGATAAGCATACTGAGTACAGTAGATAAAAACCAGTATGCAGCCGTTAAGAAAAAATTGCCATACTTTGTCTGTGGCATATTTCACCCACCTTACAGGAAAAAAGAAAACTTTGCAGCTATTGATTACTTCGTTATAGATATTGACCATATCGTTTCTTCGGGTAAAAATATTGGGGTGCTCTCCGACAAGCTGAAAGGTTCGCCGGAGTTGATGATGATGTTCAGATCACCTTCAGGTGATGGGCTCAAAGTAATGTTCCGACTATCCGTTACATGTAAGGATGCAGCATTGTTTAGCGCATTTTATAAGGTTTTTGCAATGCAATTTGCCGAACAATATGGTATAAATAATATTGTTGACTTTCGTACAAGTGATGTAACACGAGCATGTTTCTTGAGTTTTGACCCGGAGGCATATTACAACCCGGTGTCAGTACCAATAGAAATAAGTAGCTACATCCGTAATCTGAGTTTTGACTTAGCAGAAAAAGACATTAAAGAAACAGAGCAAAAAATCAGAGAACAAGTGACGCACCCGAGCAAAACCACCGGACCCGATGCAGATATATTGCGTGAAATACGAAGTAAGCTCAATCCGAGTAGTGTAGCCTCAAAAAAGGAGTATTATGTACCAGGCCAGATTGATAAAGCAGTGCCATTGATACAAGCTGCTTTGGAGTCATACAATATGCAGCTGATAGAAGCATCGCCTATATCATTTGGCAATAAGCTAAAGATAAAGGCAGGCAGTCTATGGGCTGAGGTAAATGTATTTTTCGGAAAAAAAGGCTTTAGTGTAGTAAAAACCACCAAAACCGGAAGCAATGCTGAACTGGCCGAACTGGCAGCGCAGACAGTTAGTATGATTCTTAAGCAAAATTATATTGAGTAAACATGAGCCGGCCACCAAAAACAGAAATAAGCCTTGCAGAAAAGTTGCGTAAGCTAAAGGAGGCAGGCATCAATGAATCAAAACCCCCCGATCCGGAAATGGAAGAGCTCGATACCATAGCCGGCCGGGTAGCATCAATATTAAACATCATCAAAGCCAAACCACTAAAATCAACCGAAATGACTTATATAATAATGTACGATATCAACGACAACAAGGTGCGGACGCAGATATCAAAATATCTTATCAAAAAATCTTGTGTAAGAATCCAGAAATCAGTATTTTTGGCTCGGACTGAGAATAAGTTTTTTCAGGAGATATATGAAACATTGAAAGAAATAAATGAATATTATGAGAACAAAGACAGCATCATACTTGTACCGGTAAATAGTACGGATGTACGAAGTATGAAGCTTATAGGTCAAAATATTGATATACAGATGATTACCGACAAGCCAAATACATTGTTTTTTTAGTAAATTAAAATAATTTATAATATGATATACGTAATTAAGTAGTTATAATGGCAAAATGGCAAAAAAGAGTAAAGGGAAAAGGATGTAAAGTAAAGAACGCCAATAGAATACACAAAATGCTCTCAGAATCACAAATCCAGTTAAAGTAGGATTAAGACTGAGAAGCACTGCACCTAACAAGGTATTGCCAAAAGCCTCAGAATCACAAATCCAGTTAAAGTAGGATTAAGACGTAATTTTGAACTATTTTGGCAGCAACTGGACAACTCAGAATCACAAATCCAGTTAAAGTAGGATTAAGACGATGTGTTCCTGAAATAATCTTGGCAATATCTTTCCTCAGAATCACAAATCCAGTTAAAGTAGGATTAAGACCTCTGCCCTTCCAAGTCATTACATCAAAAGGTGCTTCACTCAGAATCACAAATCCAGTTAAAGTAGGATTAAGACTGATCTTTTTCTTTTAACTCGGAAAGGACTTTATTCTCAGAATCACAAATCCAGTTAAAGTAGGATTAAGACGAATAATAAAATCCCTGCGACATTTTGATGCCACCTCAGAATCACAAATCCAGTTAAAGTAGGATTAAGACAGATTTATATATTAAGACAGGACTAAAAGTCCTGTCCTCAGAATCACAAATCCAGTTAAAGTAGGATTAAGACCAATATCTTTCCTACTTGTACCATTTAATACATAAATCTCAGAATCACAAATCCAGTTAAAGTAGGATTAAGACAACCTGACGCCTTGCAAAATTGAATCCTGCTTCTTTCTCAGAATCACAAATCCAGTTAAAGTAGGATTAAGACTAGGCAGTACCATTGCCAACAGTTATTTTAAAAACAAACTCAGAATCACAAATCCAGTTAAAGTAGGATTAAGACTTGGCAGAATATTTGTGTTTGGTATTTCAGCATATCCTCAGAATCACAAATCCAGTTAAAGTAGGATTAAGACTAGTTTTAATTGTTCTAAAAAATCTGTTTCATAATCTCAGAATCACAAATCCAGTTAAAGTAGGATTAAGACTCTCTCTCATTACTTTTTTCATTGCCTTTCTAATCTCTCAGAATCACAAATCCAGTTAAAGTAGGATTAAGACTTTCTGTTTCTGCTGTTAATGGATGCTATTATAATGCTCAGAATCACAAATCCAGTTAAAGTAGGATTAAGACATCAAAGTTGCTCTTGCTTGATAGTCAGCTCCGTCTTCTCAGAATCACAAATCCAGTTAAAGTAGGATTAAGACCCAGTT